>Ga0209253_10002397_pt1 | contig 16615 bp, 9 predicted proteins | sample FrelakmetBRP12BR_FD_187145 | JGI IMG/M metagenome (GOLD analysis project Ga0209253, IMG submission 187145) | Freshwater lake sediment microbial communities from the University of Notre Dame, USA, for methane emissions studies - BRP12 BR (SPAdes)... | ecosystem: Environmental > Aquatic >...
TGTCGAGCCATTCCGCGTACCCGGCGAAGCTCTTCAGATAGGTTAGCCGCGAGGTGTTGGCCGCCGAGATGCCGGCGAACATCGAGCCGTACCCGAAGCCCGTCATCCAGTAGAGGATCTTTTCCGTCCCCGACGGCGATACCCAATAGAAGGGGCGATCGGCCCACGTACGATTCGTGTATCCCGTCCGGTCGCCCCCGTTGTAGGTGCCGTTTGGTCCGGCCGAGAAATACCGGATGCCGGTTTGGGCAAGTGCCGGAACCATGTTCCACGTCATCCCGGGAACATCCGAGATCATCGCCGATGTGATCTTGACGCCGTGTTCCTTTTCGAGCTTCCGCGCGAAACCGGTCAGCCGGTAGAACTCTTCGGGCCGCATGAGCCCGGTCAGCATGTTCAGGTAGAGTCCCTGGAGACTGAGGCTGCCATTCTTCACATCATCGAAGAACTCTTTCCGCTCCGTTTCGGTGGCCTGCTGCAGGAAGGCTTCGACCCCCCAGAGGACTTCAAGGTTCCACCGGAACCGGGCTTCCGACGGATACCCCGCCGTCTTCCGAATCAGCGCGAGTGCATCCCTCGTGTTCTGCATCTGCCTTTTCAAAACGTCAGACTGATGGGCAGTGTAACCGATATCGTTGTGGGAATGAGGCAACAGATAGATGGTCCGGGGCGTGACCGGCTTCAGGTTGCAGGTGAGGGTCTCGGCAGGACGATCATCAAATCCGACAGTGACCTTCGCCTTCCGGGGGGCGTTCACAGCGGGGACGGTGAACTCGAAATCATTGAACCCGAGTTTCAAATCCTTGATCTGTTTCTCTCCATCGTCGACTGACACCCAGGCCTTGCCCGCATGTCCGAGATAATTGATTCCGACGAACACGATCTGATGCGGATGTCCCTTCACCTGGCGGAGAAACGGAACAGGAACGATCTCGATACCCCTGTCGCGCATATCATACATGAAGGTCATGAACCAGTCGTTGGAACGCGCGCGCGCTCCTACCACCTTCAAGGTGAGCGGTTTGCCTTTTTCGAATTGAGATACGGGGACCTTCAGGTAAATGTAGCCGTTCGCGTCTTTGGCGAGATCCTCTTTCACCAGCCGGAATGCAAGTTCGGCCCCGCCCTGACTCTTCAGTGTCCAGGCCGAATCCGTGCGTTTCGTACGCGTCGGGATGGTGAACGCATTCTTGTTGTTGATGAACACCTCGAAATTCCGGTCGCCGGTGCTGGTGGTCGTCGAGTAGCTCGCCACCCAGACGAAATAAGCATACTCGTCGGTCGTCGCGGCCGGGATCGGTTCGGTCTCCCACTCTATCGCCATCGATCCCGTGGTGCACCTGGTGAGAAGGGCCGTCTTCGCGAGGGGAGTAAAACAGTAGTAGTCGAGCGTCTCTCCTGCGATCCGGTTGACATACCCCTTGAGGAGCTTTACCTTCGCGAAGTCATCAGAGACCGGCTGGCCGACGGCAACGGATCCGAGAAGGAATGAAACGAGCGTAAGACCGACGAGTATGCTTCGGGCGTTCATTGTCTCTCCGTAGTGACATTGGACTGGCGTTTGATCTTGAGCCTGACAATCGATATGGAGTTCGGCGGACATTCATCCTCGAACGAGGTCTCGAGCGGAAGTTGTCGCGATCGGCTTCTCCACGGCAGCCCGGCGGGACCGTCAATCCGGGACGGCAACAAGCTTGTGCGTCGTGCCTGGTTCGGTGGATAGGTCGTAGAGATATGTCGGTCTGAGAGGCACTCCACTCCTTGGACTCCGTGACGTAGAAATTGGCTTTTTGACCTTCGGCAACTCAAAGTAATCATTTGCGTTGTCGCCTTCAGACTCAGGTAGGCCGGATCCATTCGCCAGCCTCATTTTCTCATATCCCCTGATGCGACAATTTCCTCCGACAGTGGAGGTAATGGTCACCCCGGTGGCGTGCCCCTCATCCCACTCCATGCTCACCTCGAATCCTCCTCTTGCCCTCAATCCGCTGATACTCCCTTTCTTCCATACGGCCGGAAGTGCAGGGAGGATGTGTATCGCATCCTCGTGGCTCTGGAGGAGCATTTCCGCTATCCCTGCGGTACACCCGAAATTGCCGTCGATCTGGAAAGGGGGGTGGGCATCGAAGAGATTCGCATAGGTCCCGCCCGACGAGGGAGCACTGCTGTCACTCCTGACCAGGCGGAGCTGATCCGTGATCAACTTGTACGCATGGTCCCCATCGAGCAGTCGTGCCCAGAGATTGACCTTCCATCCCATGGACCAGCCCGTGGAGACATCCCCGCGATGGATCAGTGACGTGCGTGCAGCGTTGCAGAGCTCCGGGGTCTGCCGGGGAGAAATCTGGTTGCTGGGATACAGACCATACAACTGCGACACGTGCCTGTGTTTGTCAGCAGGGGAATCCCAGTCGAACATCCACTCCTGCAACTGCCCAAAGCGACCGATCTGCATCGGCGGGAGGCGATCCACTTTTCCTCTGAGCTCGCGTACAAACGCAGTGTCGACATCCAGGATCTCCGCCGCACGGATCGTCCGGGTCAGAAGATCAAAAACGATCTGGTTGTCCATTGTTGTTCCGGCGGAACTCGATTCCCGATGGATCGCAGGTGCATTCTCCGGAGAGGCGGACGGCGACACCACGAGCCATCCATGGATGGGTTCCGGGACAAGCATATCATCGAAGAATTCAGATGCGCTTTTCATCGCCGGGTAGACCGAGCGAAGATACTCCTTGTCCCCGTTGAACAGATACTTCTCCCACAACTGCTGACAGAGCCAGGCCCCGCCGGTCGGCCACTGCCCCCATGCCCCATCAATAGGGGCCGTTGCACGCCAGAGATCGGTGTTGTGATGCAGCACCCACCCCCGCGCGCCGTACATCACCCGGGCCGTTTCCCTGCCGGATTCCGCCAATTCTTTGACCATCTGGACGAGCGGTTCACTCATCTCGCTGAGGTTCGTGCTCTCCGAGGGCCAGTAATTCATCTCTGTGTTGATGTTCGTTGTGTATTTGCTCCCCCAGGGCGGCTCAAGCATATCGTTCCACAGTCCCTGGAGGTTTGCCGGCTGCCCTCCCGGCTGCGAGCATGATATGAGCAGATAGCGTCCGAACTGGAAGTAGAGCGCAACAAGTTGCGGGTCATACCGGGAGGCGAAACGGGAGACACGAACGTCCGTCGGCTCCTTCATGGCTTTGCTCGTACCAAGGTCGATCGTTACCCGACGGAAGAGCTTCTGATATGCGGTCACATGATCGTGCCGGAGTTGAGCACACGCCTTCTTCACGGCCCCTGCCAGATGCCTGTCGGCGATCGAACGTCCGTTCCCGCCGACATCCCTGTAGCTCCGGAAGTTGGTCCCAATCGCAATGTAGACCGTCGCTGTGTCAGCGTTCGTCACCACAACTGTATTCCCGTTTGCACGCACGTTCCCGCCAACGGCATGCACCTCCGCCAGAGCATCGAAGACGATCTGGCCTGGGATTCCCTGATGCGTCCCTCCCCGGCCCCTCAGAACGATCCTCTTCCCTTCTTCGGTGCTGATCGTGCCCTGCTGGGGCGTGTCCATGGACGCCGTGAACGTGATATTCCCAGGAAGGCTTGCCGACAAACGGACAACGATCACCTGGTCCGGTATCGAGCAGAACACCTCCCGCTGATACGTGATGCCGTCGGCATCGTAGCGTGTCATCGCGATCGACCGGTCAATATCAAGTTCTCGGAGGTACTGCGTGTACTTCTGGTGACCCGGAAATGATATGCGGAGGTTGCCGACCGTCTGGTATGGCATGTTGTGGGCAATGTTCGTGATGAAGGTCGTATCGATCATCCCACGGGCTTCGGTATACTTCCCGTCAAAGATCAGTTGACGGACGACCGGTAACGCATGCAGGGCCTTCGGGTTGTCGTTGCGGTAAGGACCTCCAGCCCACACAGAGGACTCATTCAGCTGCAGCCGTTCCTCCTCCGGCGTACCGAAAACCATCGCGCCCAGTCTTCCGTTGCCGAGGGGAAGGGCCTCCACCCATTCCTTCGCCGGCCTGTCGTACCAGAGCGCAAGCCGGGGTGTTTCCTGTCCCCATATCCGCGCGGCGGTGATGTGTACGATCACCACACCGCAAACAACGATGAACGCGGATCTTCGCATCGTGGCGCCCCTTCGTGCTCGTTCCCTTGATATGCAAAAGAGCCTCCCTTTTTCCACAACGGTCTCGAAGACGGTCTCTGGACTCTCCAGGACAAGGAGGTTCAGGTCAAATTCCTGCCAGGAGATGGTTTTGTTGTACTGCGACCAGGGCTGGTTGATCAACGATGTTCCCACGCGCAGACCGTTGCAGCAAAGCTCGAAGTGGCCGAGCCCGACGACACACACCGAGGGAGGCCCCGGTCGTCTTGACGCATTGGCGTCTATTCATGCGCCCACCTCGAAATGTCCAGGCGGACGACCTTCTCATTCCAGCGATCACCGAAATCAACCGTGAGGGTATTCTCCTTGAGCGAGATGGCCGGATCGTTTGAATCGGCCAGCCTTGCCGCTTGATCCGAGAATAGCATGAACTTCTGCTTTCCTGTCCCGCCAACAGCAAGAGTGTGACGATTGTCCGGGGAAGGAGAAAACCGCACGCCGGCACCGGGGATGGCAGCCGTCACTGCCAACTTCCGATCGAAGAGGACGTTCGTCAAAAACCCTTCCGGAATTGACAGCGGGATTTCCCGGCCTTGTGCGTGAAGCACGATATTCTTCGTATTCCCGTCTTTTGTCCAGTCTGTGTTCAGGAACGTCACGCGGATCTCGCCGCCGGGCAGTTCGTAAACGTGATAATCCACATCGCGGGTGTCGCCAGATATCCAGAGATCTCCGCGGTGAAGACTCTGAAGAGTTTCGCCGAGTTGTTTGCGGAACTCATCGAGGGCAGCAGCACCCCAGTATTCTCCCGCCACCAATGTCCAGACACGACCCTTGCCGATGGCCTTCTCGACGAGAACGGGAGCTCCCGACTCGTTGCGTGCAATGACCGTCGTGCCCGGCGAGACTTCCGCGGCGAGTCCGGGAAGGCCTTCCGCGGAACAGGTCCGCCCGTCATTCCAGGTAATGGATTTCATGGGCGGGGTGACATTCCCGACTTTCAGTCCGGTCAATGCCGTAAGATCCCCCTCCCGATAGAAGTTGAAGTCCTTCTTTTCGGTCAGGAAGTCCCGGGTAATGTGCTTCGTGCATTGCGTGGCCGCGAGAACCAGGTGTCCGCCCTGCCGGACATACGCGATGAGCTTCTGATAATTCTCATCGGTCATTGTGTTCCAGCCCGGCAAGACGAGGAGATCGTATTTCCTCAGCTTGGAAAGGTCTCCATCGATGGTCACCAGATCCACCTGGCCGGCCGGGGACCCCGTAAAGAACATCCTGATTCGAGCGTTGTCCTGCTTCACGGGATAGAGCCATACGCCCGGCATGTAGACGTCCAGCAGCTCCCATCCGCGTTCCGGCGTGTCGAATTTCCATGGATCTGTTTCAGGACCGAAGAGTCCCCACACCTTCGTCGTATCCATCTCCGGCGAAGCTTGCAGACCGCCCACCAGGCAATCATATTTCCCCAGCAGGTATCCCGTCCTCACGATTTCCTTGCCGAGCCGGATGTTCGAGCCGTAGTGATAGAGCTCCTGCATCTGCCGCCGCCGGGTGAACGTCATCGGGTCGGAGTATGAATAGGAGGTACTATGGATGCCGTACACTGCGCTCTCTTCATCGTACAGCAGTCGGGCGCCATAGAGCCATGACTGCCAGAGGTAGAGGAAGTTGCGCCTCAGATTCTCCGCGTCATCGGGCATGCGCATGACGTGATTGGCGAGGTGTACGCCCCAGGAGGGTTTGTCATAGAGGTATGAACCGCCGCGGTTGGAAGCCATGTCCAGGGTGGAGTGGGCGGTCGGAAACTCGCTCGAAATGAACTGAACTCCCGATTTGTAATCCAGGTTGCACATAGGCAACGCCTGGCCCAGGATCTTGATGGTCTTCATACTGGCCCCGTAGGCCGCCTCGCACTCGGGGAGAGTCCGGTGCTTTCTCGGTTCCCGCAGTACGGTCTCGTCGAGCCGGTAAATCATGTTGCTGCTCTCGTGCTGATGAATGCCCAGGAAATTCTTGCCGATCGATTTGGAGAGAATATCGGCGACGTCGGGCGTCATCGTTGTCGCGGCTTTGAAGTTATGGCCGCGAATCGTACTGCCCCATCGTGCAAGGTCATCAGGGGTAGCGTTACTGACTTCTTCGATGCGGACAAGCACATAGTTGCCCATCTGTTCATCATGCATCCGGCGGAGGAGCGTATCCACCTCGCCGTCCTGCGTAGTCGTCGTATTCAGGTCATAGCCGACCCACAAATTCGGTTCGTCAGGGAGCGGGGGAAGCTGCGCTGCGTACTCCTTGTGTGAAGCCGGCTTTTCGTTGATATACACCCGGTGGAGAAGCAGCGATTGTTCTGCATCTTCGTTCCGGATCTCAATTCTGCCGGATGACTGGCTCAGCTCACCGGCGGGCACATCCACAAAAATGTCGAAGAGCTTTTCCGCCTGCCTGAAGTGGCTGAAGAAGTGGTGTTTTTTCTCCGTATGGTTTCCAATGGTGACCGAAAAGTCGATCCAGCCTGCCGTTGTTTCCAGCTCTCCTTCCGGGGGCTTCGGCGCTGCCGCCATCAGCTGGAGTTTCACCGGGATGGTTGCCGTTCCGGTTGCTTCATACGCCGCCGTCGGGAATCCTGTGCTGACCGCCGCCTTCGGCTTGATAAGTGCGCAATACGCGCTCATGAAGTTGGCCTTGGGGCCGGTGAAGTCATCGGGTATGATCATTGTACCAACCCTCTTTTCCAGGGCGAGCATTTCCGCATAGGCCTTCTTCGAGATTCGAGGTCGCGCGTCGGGACCGAGATAGACGGATATGGGCTGGTACGAATAGTAGCCGCCGATGGGGAAATCGATATGTTCCCGGTCGACGAGCTCCGCGAGTGTGAATTGCGCGTTGCCGGCCTTCGTCGTGATTGTGATCCGCGTGTTCTCATCCCCATCAACAAAGAGGCGGAGTCCTTCGAGTCCCCTTCCGGAACCCGGCGTGATATCCGTTTTCCACTCCGATCCGGCAAGCTTTCGCGAGTATTCCCGCGAGCAGCCGCCGAACCCTCTTTCCCAGATCGTTGTGGCATACGTTAGCTTGCAGAGCGAATCGAGAGACCCTCCTTTGAGGTCCACGCTGCCGCTCCAATCAAAGAGTTCGTTGCTGTGGGGAGAATAGGCATGGGCTTTGCCAAGGGTCACCGAGATCACGTAAACCTGCTTCGGCCCGGAACACCCCGTCATAAAGAGGAAGCCAACGGCAAGAACCAGAGAGAAGAAAACGTTGCTCGTCTTCATCATAACCAGCCTCGTGTTGTGTTTTCACGGTCGGAATGCAACCCGGCTCACCTGATGACAATCTCGTCGGCAAACAGCCATGCTTTTCCTTTGTTCTCATACCCCGCGTGCCACGGAGGGCACATGCCGATGTTCTTCGCCTTGACGAAGTTCGTCGCACGCTTGTCGAATCTCACCTCGTAGTCCTTCTTGAAGCTACCTTCTCTCCGGTCGAACTCGTTGACGGTCACGACCTCGCCCATCTTCTCGAAATTCGCCCCGTCGTGGGAGATGGAGAATTCGACCTTCTCCGGGTAGAAGATCCACGCCTTGATGTCCTGAAGCAGCGAGACACTAACGCCCGAAACCTCCCTTTCCCCTTCGAGGTCGAGAATGATGTCCATATCGTTATGCTCAGAGCCTGAAATCCGTCGGGCCCGCCAGCATACGTGTGAAGGGAATCGTGACCGTGTGTTGCGGTGTGATCCAGTCGATTACCTTGTTTTGCTCGTTTCCCGGGGCCACTTCTTGTACGGACCATTCCATCGCTTGCCCGTAGAGGTCGCCTCACAGGTGTCTCTAGCAATCTAAGAAAAAAAGTCCAAGAAGGTCTGAATTACCCACAACACATAACCTGTGCGATGATATGTTGGACAGCAATTCGTCTGCTAGCGACGGCCCGACCAAAAAGCGGTCGAGGCTCCGTCCGCCTGCGCCTTGAGCATCGGGCCTGCACGCCAAAGGGCGGCGTTTCGGCCCGCAGGCAGGCTTCCGCCCGCCGAAGTTCGCCGACCCGTGCGTCATCACTTTGGCGGAAGGCGAACGCAGGCCGGCCTCACAGGTGGCAGAGAAATCCCTCAAGACGTTTTCCATTCTGCAGATTCTGCGCGGGGAAGCGTCTTCCTAAACCGGCAGGCGGACTCAGTTATTTCTTCATTGAACGATAGGATACAGCGATAGATCGATGTTGGGCTCCCCTTCGCTATTCAAAAGAGCATTTCATATCCCATCCCGAAAAGGATCGCCCCGACCCACAGGACACCGACCACAAGTCCGATCACACGCCAGCGTGCGATCGTGAGCGCCCCCGCCACCGCGCCGATCGAAGTGCCGGCGCCGGTAATGAGAAATGCCAGTGCGGCTCCCGGCGTCATACCCGCGTCCATAAACGTCCTTATCAGCGGAAGTGAACCCTCGCTGTTAAGATAGAGGGGGAGACCCAGCGTCGCCGCGACCGGCACGCTGAACCGGTTCCCGCTCCCGAATATGGCTTGTACCCAGCCGGCTGGAATCAGGCCATTGAGCACGTACCCGACAAACGCAAACCCGAAGAACATTACGAGAAGACGACCTCCTGTAGAGAGTAATTCGTCGAAGAGAAGCCGAGGCTTTCTCTGTTCTGCTTGCGCTGGCTTGCGTCCGGTGCAGCAGCTCTGAATGAATCGTGCCTGCTGAGCGAGCCACCCCTTCGTCTCCAGAATCTCCGCAGCGGCGCCCCCTCCAATTCCGAGGAGTATTGAGGCTCCAAAGAACGTTAAAGCAAAAGGCCATCCGAAAAGCCCAGCGCTGTATATTAATTCCTCGGGTGACGTGAGGGGAGACGCTACCATAAAAGCCACGATCGGGGCCCATGGCATGGTGGAGGCCATCATCCCCAGAACAAGGGCAGTGGTTCCGCATGAACAGAGAGGGGTTCCAACGGCCGCAGCAGTCGCTGTGAGCACGCCCCCCCGACGGTAACGCTGAAGAAACGCAGCAATTCGCTTTTGATCTACGAACACTCGTAAGAACGACGTGACGACGACACTGAAAGCCAGATACGGCCAGTTTGCGAGGAATGTCCCCCAGACTTTCAGACCTGAATCGACGAAAACCCGTGCGATGAAATCCATTTGCGTCCCTTTCCGATGGGAGAGTTCATTCAGGTAGACGGGGTAGGACCGAAAAGGACGCAAAGAAAAAAGGGGGTGCTAAGCGGTAGGTCCCTTAGGGGCGCAACAGCAGCAGTGTTTATAGTAGTCGATGATGCCTCCACGGCTGTCGAATTCAAAATGACAGCAGTTCAGGAGCATTTCCTTAAGCATCTGGCGGCCGCGCTGGACGCGGGATTTGGCCCCCGAGAGGGAGATTCCAACACGGTTAGCCAGCTCTTTCTGAGTCAGGCCCTCGAGTTCGGCCATAAGGACCGCCTCACGATAGGGCTCCGGCAAGCTCTCGATCATATCGCGAACCGAAGAAGCGAGTTTCATCGTGGCATTTTCTTCCTCAGCACCGCCGCCGGGATGACTGCGCTCATCGAATTCCACGGTCGTTGTTCGTGAGCGGTAATGGTCGATGATCGCATTCCTGGCGATCTGGTACACCCAGCTCCTTATTTTGGAATCGTCGCGGACCGTGCCGATGCCGGCGTGTATCCTGACGAAAACCTCCTGCAGGAGATCGTCGGCCGCGGCAGGGTCGGCGACCCGTCCGGCGATAAATGCGCGGAGCGTCCGGCTGAAATCGGTCCAGAGTTTTTTCACCAGATCAGGCGGAGGATGCCGGAGACCGTTCCGGTCCATCACATATCCTTTCGTTTTCCGCAGGGAATATATCAAATATGATTTCAAGAAAGGAATCTCCCTCAGTGTTCAGTGCTCGCATGACACCGATTGCCTTCCTCATTCTCGTTGTGCCTTGTCAAAGCTCCATTCGTGAACGGAATAGTGCATTCACCCAGAAAGCGGTACTTTGCTGGGATACATGCCCAAGAGCCCCCATAGAACAGGATGCCCGCTCATTTGATTCCTCCCTACCAACGCATTCTTCTTCGAATCTAACCTGGCGTTATGAAACCGTAGCCTGATCGGAAGATTCATGATGGCATTTGACGCGGATGGACTTTTGAATAGGCCCCCCCCTTGAGAAACAACTTTAGCTGATTCTTGGACTTGACAACAGCCCGGCTTATGTGTAGTTTGATACCGGTTTGTCAAGCCTGTTCTTTTCTATTGCGATTGCCGAGTAGCCTGTCCCACCCAGCTGTGAATGTCATCATCAGTTTCGGGAGATCCTGTGCGCCGCGGGAAATCATGCTCGACGAATCGTTCCTCCACAAGGAGTAGCCAAGAGAGGAGTCTTTCCAAACCGGCCGCTCCTTCTCCCGCCAGTACGCCGTCCATCACACGTTCTGCATCCCTATTCTTTCCATCGGTTCAAGAAAACCACCTCCGCGGAATCTCCATTCACATTGAGGAGTGGTCGATATCGGTTCCCCGCTTTGAATCGGATAAGACGTGTCTTGAGATGCTCTCCGATGTTGGCGAAGGCAAAGCATCCGCTTTCCTGTACAGAAGTATGACAGGATTGTCCCTGCTACCGGGCCATCACGCCGAAGTAAGAAACAAATGTTCCACCACCACATACATCCACAATCAAGATAGAGTTCGCACCATGTAACATCTAGTTCGCAAAATCTTCAGAGCAGATTCCCTGCTGCTCATGATGGCAATTGTCATGATAGCGGGCTGCCAGCAACAACCGGACTCTTCAAAGAAATACAGAGCCCTCATCGATAGGGATGCGGAAGTCTGGAATACCGGAAACGCAAAAATTGGACGCAATCCTCGACCAGCACTTTGGGAGGCACGTAAGCATCCAACCTGACGTTGAAGGTGTCGACGGACTGAGGAAAGTTGTCTCTGGTCTGAGGTCCGCGTTTCCGGATATCAAGATCTTTGTGGATGAAGAAGTCTACGGGGAAAGCAAAGCTGTCATACGTTGGAGGTTCACAGGAACTACTGCCATTTCTGGTGAAATGCCTCCGACGGGAAAGTCTGTTAAGGTATAGGGAATAGGCATTTTCACTTTGCGAATGGAGAAATCAACGAACAGTGGGCTGTTTTCGACAACCAATCCTTCATGGAGCAGCTCGGCTTCACGAGGACGCCTCCGGCCGCAGCGAAGCCCTGAGGCAATCGGTAACGGAGAATAGAAACTCCTGGAATGAGGCAGCCCGATGGAGCGGCCGGGCTTCTCCTTAGGTGTTTGCAGTCTCTGGCCAGATCTCTTGGTCCATCATCATCTCCATCCACCTTACAACAATACATAGGAGGTACCATGTACATCATCGTTGAACACGAGATCTCCAATCCCAAGACGTTTTGGGAAACAGCCAAATCCGTTGCTCTGCCCTCGAATCTGAAGTTGCACCAGACCTTTCCCAACCGCGAAGGGACAAAGGCCGTCTGCCTTTGGGAAGCCTCCAGAGTGGATGAGGTGAAGGACCTTGTGGAAAGTGCACTGGGCAACGTCAGCAAGAATACCTACTTCGCTGTTGAGGCCGAGAACGCTATGGGGCTGCCCACAGCTCTCAAAGCCGGAGTCACAGCATAACCCCAACTGCATGAGACGAGGGGCTGGACGATCCTGCTTCGTTCGGCCCTTCGAGTCTCCTCGGGGCTGAGCCCCGAGTTCGTCGAGGGGCTTCGACCCTGAGCCCGTGAGTGACTCGAGCTGAGGGGACTGGCTTTTCTGCTTTCTTCGCTTATGGTCGGCGAATTGATTTTCAGGAGAGACCTCCTCGTCGCTTGCCTTTGGTGAAGGCATGCAGCAGATTCGATGCACCGACCGGCAGCAGACGTGCGGACCTGGCCGAGGAGTTTTGGTTTGTCCATTGCAGTCTCTTGCTGTTGGACGACGGCTGGCAGTCTATCTGGCTCGTTAGCGCTGCCACGCTGCCGGAGTCAGTTTCCATTGCTGGAATGCTATGTGTAGATCTACTACAAATGGATCGCAATATTTGCGAAGCTCTTTCACAGCCTAATACATGCTAGGCCTCACGAACGCTGGTCCTCGGTGCGTTTATCATCAACATAAACAGGATGGAGGTGCTCAATGAGGGGCGAGAAGATCTACGAGTACGACCTTGATGTCACGGGAATGACCGACTACGGAGTGAGCCTGGATGCGATCCTTTCGGGCAAGGAAAAGATACCGCCGCAGGGGGTTCGCATCGACGTGGCGTTTGAGGGCCGCGCTATGGGCCGGCTGGCGGGGCGAGTGCGGGGCATCGACTATCTCCGGATGCGCGCCGACGGTCGCATCGACCTTGATATTCGCGCTGTCGTTGAAACTGAGAACGGTTGCCGGGTTGCGCTGTCCGCAGACGGCGTGGCCGTGCCGCGCGTTGCTGAGCCGATCGCTGACCTTCGTGAAAACGTTACCCTCAGGACGGCGGCCGAGGAATACATCTGGGTCAACACGCGACAGGTGTGGGGGGTTGGGACCGTGAATTTCGCTGTCGGCAAGATTCACATCGACGCATACATGCAGTGAATATCCCGCCTCCGTTGTGAAGCGCACAGGGGATCAGAATGAGGCCGAGCGTTAGACCGCATCGGCACATACAGACTACAGGAGTCCAGACATGACAAAGCCAGTACTTGCTCCAGCGTTCTGCCAAGTTGCTTGGGTCGTCAGAGACATCGCGGCAGCCGAGAGGTTCTTCGTTGAAACGATGGGAATCAGCCGCTTTTTGCACATGGACAACCTATCGGCAAAGGATACGGAGGGCACGTACCTCGGGAAGCCAGGGAACTGGGTCTGCAATCTGTATATCGCCTACGCGGGCGATACGCAGATAGAACTGATCCAGCCTGTATCGGGAGCCAGCAGGTACCAGGAGTCACTCGATCGACGTGGTGACGCCGTTCAGCACGTGGCGTACTGGCTGGATGATGCTGACTACGACGCCGCTGCCGCTCATCTGGAGTCCTCGGGCTATCATGAGACCCAGAGCTTCCGGTTGCCGGTAGCCCGCGTAGGCTACTACGATACGCGTCGGGCAATTGGAGTCGTTCCCGAGATTGTCGGGGCCAACAAGGAAGGCCACGAGTTCCGACGCAATCTGAAGTCGGGGAACTTCTGAGGGAGTCGGGGCAGCGGTCTCACAAGCCGCGTACCCGCTCATTTGGCTCCTCCCCGTCAACGAATTCTTTTTCGGTAACCTCGCACAATGAAACCGCTCCCCGATCGGATGATTCATGATGGAGTTCTGGCCCGGATGGACTTCTGAAGAGGGGCAACTCTAGAGGAAGCGTCTTGCTTTGGGTTGTCCAGTGCCTGCCCACCTGCGTGACTTCTTAACTGACTCCGACAATCCAAGGAATGTTGTCTCAAAAGCTCTGGTAAGTCTACAGTCCTCCTTCTCTAGCGTCTCGACTCCGAAGTTCCTTGAATAATCAGGGAGTTAGAAAATGGCCAAAGCGTAGAACTTCTGCCGGTTATTTGCCATCGTCATTGTCAAAGTGTTTCTGAGACTTGACACTAGCTATCCATAGTTGAGCGGCTTGCAGCATCTTTTGCCGCGCGGTCAAACGGACTTTACCCCTTGCCATTGGTCGTTCTTGGCGCTATAATGCTCGTGATATGCTTGCGGTACTAAGGACAGACGATACACCAACTTCACCCCACTAATTCTATGGCTCGGTTCTTTAGAAAGCGTGATCAGTTGCAGGGTCAGGTACCCGGTTCCCTGATTTTCGTCGGCACAAGACAAGTCCAGCAGACCTCGATCCGTGTGATGGACTACGACGTGGGACAACTGAACGAATTCGTCTTCACCGACGTCAATCAGATTAAAGACTTGCATTCCTCATCCACCTGTAGCTGGGTAAACATTTACGGACTGCACGATGTGGCGGTGATCAACGAAATAGGTTCGCGTTTCAATGTCCATTCACTGGTGCTCGAAGATGTGCTGAATACCGGTCAGCGGCCGAAACTGGAAGAATTCGATCATTTCCTTTTTCTTGTGCTGAAGATGTTTCGCTATGATCAGGAGGAGGAAGTCGTCCACGCGGAACAGTTGAGCATGGTGATAGGGAAGGGTGTTCTCATCACCTTCCAGGAACGGAAAGGGGATGTGTTCGAGGCTGTCCGGGAGCGTATTCGGAAAATGAAAGGACGGATCCGCCAGTCAGGGGTTGATTACCTTGCCTATGCGCTTCTCGATACAGTGGTTGACAATTATATTGACGTGATTGAGAGAATCGGGGAGCACGTGGAAGAGCTTGATGAAAAAGTACTGGAGGAGCCCGACAGAGCCATTATCGCCGAAATCAGCAGTGCGAAGCGGGAAATCAACTATATGCGCAAGTCCATTCGTCCCGCTCGCGATGCGATCATCCAGTTGGGAAAGCTGGATACCGATCTCATAAGTGATTACATGGTTCCATTTCTCAAGGATTTGCAGGATTTGGCCACGCACGCCACAGAGGTGGTGGAGATCTACCGCGAGATGCTGACTGACCAGATGAATATCTACCATTCCTCACTCAGCAACCGCATGAACGACATCATGAAAGTGTTGACGATCTTTGCGGCGATCTTCATTCCATTGACATTCATTGCCGGGATCTACGGAACAAACTTCGAGTACTTGCCGGAGTTGCACTACCGATACAGCTATTTCGTCTTCTGGGGCGTCATCATCGCCGTCGCAGGGGGGTTGCTCTTCTTCTTTAAGAAGAAAGGATGGTTTTGACCCACGCCAGCTTCTTGCACCTTGCGGCACAAATCCACTGTGGGGAGATCGCGCCGCAGCTTGGCCGCGGGCCCAACGTGTCCCTCGTCAAAACTCCCTCCGCGAATAGAATGAAGTCTTCATTGATCGAGGGAAGTCTCTTCCCTTTTTCGCAGACACACTGCCCTTTCCATAGTATGTCTGCTTCCTCGACCCTTCTCCGCCGAAAAATTCTCCTTCGAATCTCATCTCAGCTTAAGACACAGCTCGCTGGTCGGATTGATCATGGTGGCATTTGGCCTGGATGGACTTTTGAAGAGGGACAGGGGGATTGTCAAATTCAGATTCCGGGAATCACGGTGAGGACTCCACGATGAACACAATTCGGACTTCCGTGCGATTGTCGCTGCAGTGGATAAGGACTCCGTATATGGGCCGAGATCTTCTCCTTCTGGCGCGACAAAAGCGCGCCTTCTGCATTGTCAGCTTCATCCTTTCAGCCCTTCCGATGACCGGATGCCGCCAGGCTGAGCCTGAAACATACGACCTTCAGGTGCCTGCGATGGCGCTGACGTTCGATAATGTCGGTGCGATACGGCAGATTGGCTTCACCGGCCCGGACCAGGTGAGGCAGGTCAGGGCTTTCACGCGGCTTCGCGACTGCGAGCCGGAGGGGAGTGTGGAGGTCGCCCGTAGCGATTCCCAGCTCAGCTTTCAAAGGAGATGGATCTCAAAAGCCACGGGCAATTCGGCCCTTGTGACCGACCGGTTCAGCCGGGGCAACGGCAGCGTACGCTGGGACGTGGAGGTTGCCGGACTCCAGGGGCCCTGGAGCACTCCGATAGAAACGCATCTGGTCTATCCCGACAGCGTTTCGGCGAGGTTCTGGACTGCCTGGGGAGACCCGAGGCTGGGTGACATACGCAGTCGATCCCCGGAACAACAGGCCTCCCTCGGCATACTTCCATCGGATGCCACGGGCAACTGGAGCGATCCGCTCCTTCCTATCCCGTTCGTGAACGACACCATCTGGTACGGTGCCCCTCCCTACAGCTACGAGAATCCACGGATAGGCTTCATTCCGTTCCAAGGAAATCTGCTGGGGATACCGCTGGTCACCATCTCTGAAGAGCAAGGGGACAGGGGTCTGAGCCTGATCCTTTCACCGGCCGATACCCTGCTCGACTTGTACCTCAGGGTACGCTCCTCGGGCGAGATGGTCTTCAGCAGGGAATATCACCGTATCTCCTCGGCCGCGCCGATCCACTTCCGCATGGACCTCGTGGCCCACGAATCAGGCTGGCGGGGCGGTCTGCGGTGGATGACGATGAACTACCCCGGCTACTTCGATCCGAACGTCCCGCAGGCGCACGAGATTGCCGGAACCGGCGCCTATTCATCCCTCGAAAAGCCTTTCGATGTTCAGAAGATGCGGAAGATGGCGTTCGGGGTGAACTGGAAGGCGAGCTTCGACTTCCCCTACATGGGGATGTTCCTTCCCCCTGTGACGAGCGACACCGCCCGCTGGACCAGGTATGGCGGTGGGAATACCTCCGTCAGGGCAATGCGCAGGTACGGTGCGAGCATGAAACGGCAGGGGTTCCACGTCCTGAGTTACTTCAATGTGACCGAGTTCGGCGCCGAGGTGACCGATCCGGCGCCGCCCCGCAAGGCAGCCAGAGACGAAGATCTCTGGAAGAGCGCCGATGATTTCCTCTACTACAAACT
>Ga0209253_10002398_pt1 | contig 16613 bp, 12 predicted proteins | sample FrelakmetBRP12BR_FD_187145 | JGI IMG/M metagenome (GOLD analysis project Ga0209253, IMG submission 187145) | Freshwater lake sediment microbial communities from the University of Notre Dame, USA, for methane emissions studies - BRP12 BR (SPAdes)... | ecosystem: Environmental > Aquatic >...
CGCCTATCGCGGGCGCGGTACTGGCCGGTCTCGTTTATCGCTGGCTGGGCGCATACCAGGATAGCGACACATGGGCTGCTGGCATTGACCCGGACCGGGTAAGATGAAGCTCTGATCATAGCGATTAAGCAGTCCTGGGAGGGGGAGAGGCGTAGTCTTCCCCCCTTTCTCCCATGACGGGTAGTTCGGCATACTGGCGAAAGCCGGTATCCAGGGCAAACGAAACGTCAGACGTTTGCAAGACTTGAGTTGCTACATTCCCGCTTGCGCGGGAATGACATTGAATTAACAATATTTTCCCCTGTCAGTCGCTTTCCCACCCTCAAAACCTGTCCGTTGCCCCCGCTCCGGACCCACCCCGTACCCCCTATTGTGCCAGATGCGCAACCTCCCGCACTGCCACTGACAGCATCGCCAGATCCAGTGGGCCGGGGGCGCTGCGCAGATCGGAGAACAGGTTCCGGCAACGTTCCACGCCGCTGTGGTTGTGCTCAAGCCAGGTTGCCAGGCGGCGTTCGGGGGTGTCCTCGGCGGCGGTCAGGCGCAGTACGTCGGCGGTGAGGACACGGCCCTGTTCATACAGCCCGTTCAGCAAGGCCGCGCGCGCCCGGTTCTGCCAGTGGTTGGCGGTGGGCAAATTGGCCACACCCTGCCGCAGCCAGTTTAGTTCCAGGTGGCTGACCAGGCCGAAGTACACCACCGCCACGGCGGTTACCGGCAGGCCGGTTTGAATAGTCACCTCCACCAGATCCAGGGCCGAATAGAGGGTATCCAGGCTGGCTACCCACCGGGCCAGATCCGCCGGCGCCCCGGCGTCCAGAAGCGTTTGACAAGCGGCCTGCAAGGCGTCCCGCTCGGCGGCTTGAAGCAGGTTCGGCAACTCGGCGTTCAGCGTGGCGATGGCAGCGCTGAATTGGGCAACCATGGCGGCAATGTCGAGCGGCGGACGGCGGTGCCGCAGCAGCCACAGGCCGGCCCGCTCCAACAGGCGCTGACTGTGGCTCAGCATGGTAATCTGCAAGTCCGCCGGTAGCTGGTTGTCCAGCGCCTCGATGATGCTCCACAGTTGGCGTAAAGCGAACATCTCCCGAGCCGCCGTGTAGGCGCGGATGATGGCGGGGTAGTCCTCGCCGGTCTCCTCCCACAGTTTGAGAGCGAAGCCGCTGCCCATGCGGTTAAGCATGCTATTGATAATGTAGGTTGCGATGATCTCCCGGCGAAGCGGGTGATGCTCCATCTCCTTGGCGAAGGCTTGCCGCAGCGGGTTGGGGAAATACATCAGCAATTCCTGTTGCAGATAGGGATCTTCGGGCACGTCGGAAGCCAGCAACAGCCCTTTCAGCGAAATCTTGCTGTAGGCCAGCAACACCGCGATCTCCGGCGGAGTGAGTCCCTGCTGGGCGGTTTCCCGCTCGGCCAATTCCGCATCACTGGGCAGAAACTCGATGGCGCGGTTGAGTTTACCGGCCTTTTCCAGGGCGCGCATGACCCGCACATGATCGCCCAGCAGCTCGGCGGCCCGACTGGCGGTCATGCTGATGGCCTGGGGTTGCAGGTAATTCTGGCGCAGTACCAGTTCCGCCACCTCGTCGGTCATCTCGGCGAGCAACTGATTGCGCTGTTTTAGGGTCATGTCGCCGTTGGCCACTGCCTGGTTGAGCAGGATCTTGATGTTGACCTCGTGATCGGAACAGTTCACGCCGCCGGAGTTGTCGATAGCGTCGGTGAGAATGCGCCCGCCGTTAAGGGCATACTCGATGCGCCCGCGCTGGGTGAAACCGAGATTCCCGCCCTCGCCGACCACCTTGCAGCGCAGGTCCCGACCATTGACCCGCACGGCGTCATTGGCCCGGTCGCCGGCATCGGCATGGGTTTCCGCACTGGCCTTGACGTAGGTGCCGATGCCGCCATTCCACAACAGATCCACCGGTGCTTTGAGCAGGTGATGGATCAGTTCGTTGGGGGTGAGCCGTTCCGCCTTGATAGCCAGCACCGCGTGGACCTCGGGACTGAGTTGAATGGACTTGGCGGCTCGCGGATACACGCCGCCGCCCGCGGAGATCAGGTGGGGGTTGTAGTCCGCCCAAGTGGAGCGCGGCAGCTTGAATAGCCGCTCGCGCTCCTGGAAACTGGTTTCTGGATCGGGATTGGGGTCCAAAAAGATATGCAAATGGTTAAAGGCGGCCAGCAGTTTGGTGTGCCGGGACAGCAGCATGCCGTTGCCGAACACGTCCCCACTCATATCGCCGATGCCCACCACCGTGAAAGCGTCCCTGTGCTGAATGTCCAGGCCCAGTTCCCGGAAATGGCGCTTGACCGATTCCCAGGCGCCACGGGCGGTAATGCCCATCTTTTTGTGATCGTAGCCCGCCGAGCCACCGGAAGCGAAGGCATCGCCCAGCCAGAAGCCATACTCGATGGCAATGCCATTGGCGATGTCGGAGAAAGTAGCGGTGCCTTTGTCCGCCGCCACTACCAGATAAGGATCGTCCTGGTCGTAGCGCACCACGTGGGGCGGCGAGAGCACGGTCTTATTGACCAGATTATCGGTGATATCCAGCAGGCCGCGGATAAGGGTGCAATAGCAATGCACCACTTCCGCTTGCAGGGCCTCGCGCTCGCTGGGCGGGCGCTTGACCACGAAACCGCCTTTGGAGCCTACGGGTACGATCACTGAGTTTTTCACCATCTGTGCTTTCATCAAGCCCAGCACCTCGGTGCGAAAATCCTCGCGCCGGTCCGACCAGCGCAGGCCGCCGCGAGCCACCGGCCCGCCGCGCAAGTGCACGGCCTCGGTCCGCGGCGAGTAGACGAAGATCTCGAACATCGGGCGGGGCAGTGGCAATTCCTCGATCCGGGAAGGGTCTAGCTTGAAGGATAGATAATCCTTGGGCGAACCCTGGGGGTCGGTTTGAAAGAAATTGGTGCGTGTGGTGGCCTGGATGATATTCAAGAATCGCCGCAGGATGCGGTCTTCGTCCAGATTGCTGACCTGCTCCAGGGCTTCCTCGATAGCCACGCCCAGGCTGGTGGTTCGGCGTCCGGCATCCCCATGCAGGTGCGGGTCGAAGCGGGCGTGGAACAGCTCCACCAGCAGCCTCGCGATGGGGGAATGATTGGCCAGGGTTTGCTCCATATAGACCTGGCTAAAAGGAACCCGGGTCTGCAACAGGTACTTGCAGTAGGCGCGCAGCATCACCACGCTGCGCCACGCCACGCCCGCGCCCAATACCAGGCGGTTGAAGCCATCGTTCTCCATCTCCCGGCTCCAGATCCGGGCGAACGCTTCCTGGAAAATCGTTTTGACCTGGTCGACATCCACCTGGATGCCCTCGGCCTCCTTCATGTCAAAGTCCAGCACCCATCGCTTGGTGGTGTCCCGGGTGACAATTTCATAAGGCCGCGCCGTCAGCACGCGTAACCCCAGCTTTTCCAGGATGGGCAATACCTCTGACAGCGGCATGGGCTGGTCCGGACCGAATACCTTGAAGCGTAACAGTCCTTCCGGTTCTTCCAAGGGGCGGTATAGGCGCATGTCCAGGGGGTGGTCCGGGACGACCTGTTCCAGGCGCAGGATATCGCTCACGGCGGTGCGAGTGGTGAAATCCTCCCGGTAAGCGGCGGGGAAAGCGTCGGCGTAACGGTGGAACAGTGCATTGCCCCGTTCCTCGCCGCATCGTTCCAGCAGGACGCGGTGCAATTCATCCTCCCAGGACAGCAAGGCCTCGCGCAGCCTGGCTTCGACTTCCGCCGGTACGTAATCGGGTAACTGCCCAGGAACAGTGCGGATGTGAAACAGCACGCGGGCCAAGATGGATTCCGAGAACTGGGTCATGACCGTGGAGGACTGCCCCTTGAGGGCCTGCATCAGGATATCCTGCATGCGTATCCGCATATCGGTGTTATAGCGCTCCCGCGGCACGTAGATCAGACAAGAGACGAAGCGGCCGAAGGGGTCCTGGCGCATGAACAGGCGCAGCCGCTGGCGTTCCTGCAGGTTCAAAATGCCCGTGGCGATGTCGAACAGTTCGTCCACGCTCGCCTGAAACAGCTCGTCGCGGGGAAACGTGTCGAGGATATGCTGCAGTACCTTGGCGTCGTGCCCCGTCGGGTGCAGCTTGGCGCGGGCCAGCACCCTGCTGACCTTGCTGTGCAGCAGGGGTATGCTGCGGGGAGGCATACTGTAAGCCAGCGAGGTGTACAGCCCGAGGAAACGCCACTCGCCGATCACCCTGCCGGCGGCATCGAAGCGTTTGATCCCCAGGTAATCCAGATGCGCCGGGCGATGTACCGTGGAACGGGCATTGGCCTTGGAGATGACCAGCAGCGTCGGCTCCAGGGCCAGCTTGCGTAGTGGCAGGGGTAGCTCGGCAAAGCTTTGGGAGACGCCGGCGGTTTGGTCGCCGCGCAGAATGCCCAGGCCGGAATTCGCCACGTTGCGCAGCAGCACCTCGCCCTGTTCTTCCACCAGATCATAGGCACGATAACCCAGGTACGTGAAATTACCATCCGCTACCCAGCTCAGAAAAGCCTTGGTCTCGGCGACTTCCGCGGTGTCCAAGGGCGGCTTGGCGGTGTCCAGGTCAGCCACTATCTCTAGCATGTGCCCGTGCATCGCGGGCCAGTCTTCCACGGCGGCGCGCACATCATTCAAAACCCGCGCAATATCAGTCCCGAGGGTGGCCAGGACGGCGGTATCGGTTTGACGATCCACCTCGAAGTGCATGATGGATTCAGGCTTGCCAGCCTGGCTCCCGTCGGGCAGCACGGCGGTGAGCAAACCTTGCTCGTTACGTATCAGCCGGATGACGGGGTGGATGATGCGGTGCACCGTCAGGCCATGGCGGTTGAGCGCCATGGTGACCGAGTCCACCAGAAAGGGCATATCGTCGGTGACAATCTCGATCACCGTGTGGGTGGACTGCCAGCCATACTGCTCGAAGCTGGGGTTGTAAACGCGCACGGAGGGTACCCCTGGTTGGCGCTGGCGAGCGAAATTTAAATTCGCAAGTGCCGCTCCGTATAGGTCCTCGGGATCGGTTTCCAGCAGATCTTCCGGGGCTACCCAAGCGTAATAGCGATGGGTGAAAACCTGCGCCATGGCTCTGGAGGGTTCGGGTAGCCTCTCCTCCAGGGCGGCGGCGATCTTATCGATAAGTTGCGCCTTGCGGGTTGCCGGTTCGTTGCTCATGTCTGCCTCCTCCTCAATGACGAGCGGGTCGCTGGGGACCGCTAGCAACAAGTCTAGTCGAGGAAGGCGGTGAGCGTTTGGCTAAAGATCAAGGGCAGTATGGCAAGCGTTGAATGGCGGTATCCAAGCCGGGGTACCCGGTACCGGATACCCCTGCAATGCAGGCGGCAATCAGGTGTTGCCCTGATCATATCGGTAGGTAATCATGACGTTCTGCACACTTTCATCACCAGTCAACAGGTTGGACGCGCCTTCGTAGGACAGCAGACGCTTGGTCGCGACATCGTATTGCACTTCGAGGCGGGGGGCGAAGAGTCTTAGCAGCACATTGTCGATTTCAATCAGCAAGGACAGGGTTCCCGGCGCTGCTTCCGGCTTGTTGATTGGGCGGATGCGGAAAGTGTAATAGTCGCCTTCGAGGGGGATAAGAAATTTGACGGTCTTGACCACCCCCTCTCGACTGAATTCCTCCAGATGATCGCGCAGGAAGAAATGCAGACCCTGACCGGTGATCATATTATCCGTCAATTTTATGCTGCCGTCCGTTTTGGAGGCGGCTTGATCTTTCCGACCATATACTCTGACGACGTCTTCCTCCACGCGGGTACCGTCCTCCCGGCCAAATCGCTTGTCCTGAAAATCGTAGGTGGGGACATAGGGGTGGGTAGTGAATTTCGAGGTGAGAGCGGCAAATTCCTTTCCCTCGGCGTCCAAATAGCGGGTATCGTTTTGTTTGATCTGGCCGTTTTGGTAGCGCAACCGGTGCTCCTCTATATAAACGATCTCCCCCCGCTCATTCCTGGCCACGCCTTGGAATGTTTCCACGGCATTGACGGCAGCGGCCCAAAGTGGACGGGGAATCGCTGCCATCAGGATGCCGACTGATGCGAGAACGCTGAACACACAACTTTTCAAAGCAAGCATGTTGATCTCCCGCGTTTAAAGAATTATATTTAACTAACATTATACACAATTTTACAGAATAGGGTGGATACTGTGCAATTTATTTATACAAAAGTTATATAACTTGGAAATACAGTTAGATGTCCTGAGTCAGCCGCTGCTGGGCTTCCCGGTACTTGGCGGCGGTCTTTGCCAGGATCTCCGGCGGTAAAACAGGGCCGGGGGCTTGTTTATCCCAGTCCAGCGTTTCCAGGTAATCGCGCACGAACTGTTTGTCGAAGCTGGGTGGGTTGCGCCCAGGTTGGTACTGGTCCGCCGGCCAGAAGCGCGAGGAATCCGGGGTGAGCGCCTCGTCCATGAGCACCAGCCGGTCCTGCTCATCGAGGCCGAATTCAAACTTGGTATCGGCGATGATGATGCCTCGCTCGAGGGCATAGCCGGCGGCTTCCTGGTATAATTGTATACTTGCCGCGCGGACCTGTTCGGCCAATTCCAGGCCCAGTATCTCGACAGTGCGTGCAAAGTCCACGTTCTCATCGTGATCGCCCACGGCGGCTTTGGTGGAGGGTGTAAAGATGGGTTCAGGGAGCTTATCGGCCAATCGCAGACCCGCCGGCAGACGGATGCCACAGATCGCTCCGCTCTGTTGGTAATCCTTCCAGCCGGAACCGATGAGGTAGCCGCGCACGATGGCTTCCACCGGCAGGGCCTTGAGCTTGCGGACGACGACGGCCCGGCCCGCTATCGGCGCGCGTTCGAGGGGATCGGGCAGCGCCTCTTCCAGCGTTTTCTCGGCCAGTTGCACGTGGTTGGGGATGATATGGCGGGTGCGCTGGAACCAGAAGTTCGATACGGCGGTCAGCACGACCCCTTTGCCGGGTATGGGATCGGGCAGGACAACGTCGAAGGCGGACAGGCGGTCGCTGGCCACCATCAAGAGGTGCTTGGCATCCACCGCGTAGATATCGCGTACCTTGCCGCGGTAGATTAAGGGCAGACTCCTGAGGAGGGGGTCTTGCTGGGTGTTAGTCGGCTGGCTTGGCATTGGGTACTCCTGGAAACGGCATGATGACCAAGGAATCTAACGCTAAAGCGCACGCAACCGCAATTGGCGCTCGCGAGTGCAAGGGCTATTATTAAACTATGCGTATTCCCGACAATCTCTTGCCTGCCGGACTGCTATTCTTCGCTCACCTGGCCTGGTTCATTGCGCTGGTTCAGGCGGTCTGGCACGCGCCCTGGCACCAGTTCTACGCCAGCCAACTCCATAATGTGTTTCTGGGAGGGATAGCGGCCCTGATGCTGCTATGGAGTCTTGCTGCTGGGTTTGCCCCTGGACTGGGATTTCATTTCCTGGGAGTGACGGTATTTACGCTCATGTTCGGTTGGTCGCTGGCCGTGATCGGCGTCAGCCTGGCCACGGTGGGGATCGTCCTGGGCGGTGGGGGAGGGCTGGAATCGTTATCTCTCAATGCGCTGCTGTTCGGGGTGGTGCCGGTATCGGTAAGTTATGGCGTCTATCATGTCGTGCATCGGCGTCTGCCTCGCCACCTGTTCATTTATATTTTCGTGTGCGCCTTTGGCGGCGCCATCCTGGCTGCGGGTACGGCTGTTTTTGCGGCGGTGGGGCTGCTGGTGGTCACGGATACGTATACTCTGGCGCGTATCGGCGGGGAATACTTGCCATTCCTGCCTTTATATTTGTTTCCGGAAGGTTTGTTGAATGGCATGCTGGCGACTGTCTTCGTCGGTCTGCGCCCCCAGTGGCTGAAGACTTTCGATGATGAATCCTATTTGGAACCTCGATAACCGCGCGTTGCAGCAGCCGATGGTCTGGATGAGTGAGCCTTGACGTGGAGCGATGACTTTGAACTGGTGGGGAAAACTGTTGGGCGGAACCCTTGGTTTCATGATGGGCGGTCCGCCGGGGGCGCTGTTGGGTACGGCTATCGGACATAATTTCGACAAGAGCGCCGATAGATTGTGGGGGTTTGACTCGGAACCCGGCGCCCAGGAGCGCAATGCATTTTTTGCCGCCACCTTTCTGGTGATGGGCCATTTGGCCAAGATGGATGGCCGGGTGTCGGAGAATGAGATCGCTGCCGCGCAAGCGGTGATGGCCCGCCTGCGCTTGACGCCGATCCAGAAAAAATCTGCTATCTATTTGTTTATGCAAGGCAAACATACGGATTTCAGCTTGGCCGAAACGCTTGCTGAATTCCGCCGGCAGTGCCGCCAGCATGACAGCCTCATCGCTAGGTTCATGGAAATTCAGTTGCACGCCGCCTATGCCGATGGCGTGCCGCCAGCCGGCAAACACGCCCTGCTGATCCATATCTGTGACCAACTGGGAGGTTCCCGATGGCAGTTTGATGCGTTGGATGCCTTCTTGCGCAACCGCTACGAACGCCACCATACTGGCCAAGACAACCATGAGCGGCGCAGCGGCGCCGGCCGCAAGGCCAAGGCGAGTACGCTTCTGACCGGCGCCTACGCCACGCTGGGACTGGATAGCTCGGCTTCCGACGCCGAAGTCAAGCTGGCCTACCGTCGCCTGATCAACCGCTGTCACCCCGATAAGCTGGTGGCCAACAGGTTATCCAAAGAGGCCTTGGCGCGGACCAACGAGAAGACCCACCAGGTCAAAGCCGCGTACGAATACATCAAGCAAGCGCGAGGAATAGCGAAATGACTATTTCTGAATACACGGCGGGTTTTTTCCAAAATGTGAAAAACATCACAGCGCTGACGGTGGTTTGCGGGTAGACTGATTGACAGCATATGGGATTATTTATAATCGGCAATTCTGGAAGATTGCGCAGAGGTCAAGGTGATCATATCGAGGCGGGTACAAGGGTCGCATACCCCGGAGACAAGAGACCCAGGCTGGTATCTGGAGGGATTCGCCGCCGAGGATAAGACCTGGATCATTCCTGTCAAACCCTTTCCTTTCCTCATAGGCCGCCTGAAGAGTTGCCAGTTGCAGCTTTCGTCTTCCCAGATTTCCCGCCATCACGCCACGATTTACCAGCGCAACCACCTGCTTTGGATACGGGAGTTTGGCAGCACCAACGGTACGTTCGTGAATCGCCAGCGGTTGACCGGCGAATGCGTGCTGCATGACGGGGATATTCTCCACTTCGGTTCGCTGGAATTCCGCCTCAGCCACAAGGCCGCTATGCCGGTGCATAGTGATGCTGATGAGGACGCTACCCGCAGGATATCGATGCTGCAACTGCCCGAGGGGTTTGTCGCCTGCGAGGCGGAATTCAGCGAACTGCTGCGCCGCGGCGCCGTGGTGCCTTATTTCCAGCCCATCGTCAGGCTTGAGGATCAACGGATTGTGGGCTACGAACTGTTGGGACGTGGCGATTTCGAGGGGTTGCCCTTCAGCCCCTGGCCGCTGTTGCAAATCGCCCGCAAACTGGGCAGGGAGGTCGAGCTGAGCGAGCTGTTCCGCCGGGTCGGCATCCAGCAGGCAGGCAAACTCGGGGACAGCTATCATTTGTTTTTCAACACCGTGCCTGCCGAGATGGATTTGCGGTCTTTGAGGCTTTCCCTGGGGGAACTGCGCGTGCAGGCGCCTTCCTTGCCACTGGCCATGGAGGTCCACGAAACCGCGGTGACCAATGTGGCGATCATGAGGGAGTTGCGGGCGCTGCTTGCCGAGCTGGATATCCAACTGGTTTACGATGATTTCGGCGCCGGTCAGGCGCGTCTCGTTGAACTCATCGAGGTGCCGCCGGACTGTTTGAAGTTCGACATCGCGCTGATCCACGATGTCCATCGCCAATCCCCGCGCGCCCAACGGGTGTTGCAAACGCTGGTGTATATGGCTGGAGAACTGGGCATAAAGACCCTGGCCGAGGGGGTGGAACTCCTGGAAGAAATGGAAGTTTGTATAAAAATCGGGTTCGATTTTGCCCAAGGGCATTACCTGGGCAAACCGGAGCCTGGCTTTCGTACTGAATCAGGGCATACCACCGGCCAGTTTCAAGATCGCTAAGGCCAGCCGGCGCCGCCGGGCCATCGCGAAACCACCAGTACCGCTCATTCCTTCGCCGGCCCGTACTCCAATTGGAATCTCGCCTTCTTGAGATAGTCCGCCTCTTTCTCCAAGTCGGCGCGGGTCAGCGGATGCTCCTCCAGCCAGCCAGCGGGGAACAGCAGCGTTAGGCGCGGTCCCGCGACGCGCAACTGCAAGGGTGGCAGCGGTTGGCGGCTGCGGCTGCGGTGAAGAACCGCGGCAAGGCGCAGCAGGACGCTTAGATGGCGGGCAGGGATGGCGATGTCTTTGGGTAATTCCGCGAAAATATCGGTGGGGAATTTGCGGCGGTGGCCCTCGACCAAGGCTGCCAACAGGCCCTGTTCGCTGTTGGAGAAACCGGGCAGCTCGGCATGCCGCAAGATATAGGCGCCATGTTTGTGGTAATGGCTGTGAGCGATGACCAGGCCAATTTCATGCAGGCGGGCGGCCCACTCCAAGGCATAGGCAAGCTCCTCGTCCTCCAGTTCCCAAGCGGTCCGCGCTTGCGCCAGCAAGTGCAGAGCGGTGGTCGCCACCTGCTCGGCCTGGGTGCCGTCCATGCCATAGCGCTGATTCAGGGTGGCGACCGTGCGGTGGCGTACGTCCTCATGGCGGATGCGCCCCACCAGGTCGTAGATCAGACCCTCCCGCAGGGCGCCGTCGGAGACCTGCAGGTGCTCGATGCCCAGTGCCTCGCAAAGGCCGTGCAGCACGGTGAAGCCACCGGTAAAGACCTGGGCGCGGGCCGGGTGGAGGTTCCAGCGAGCAGCAATGGTTGCAAGCTTGCCCGCTTCCAATAAGGCGGCGCGCAGCCGCCGGAGGGCGGGCAGGGTGATTCCCTCATTGCTCCAGCCTTCGGCAATCACCACATCGCGGATGGCTTTGATACTGCCCGAGGCGCCGATCACCTGCTGCCAGCCCAGTTCTCGATAGCGCAGCGTGATTGGCTCCATCTTCAGACGCACCGTCAGTTCCGCATCGCGCAGGTCGGTTTCCCGAATCCGGTTGTCGGGAAAGTGTCGCTGGGTCATGCTGACGCAGCCCATTCCCAGGCTTTCCAGGTGCAGTGGCTCGAACCGCTCGCCGATGATCAGCTCGGTGCTGCCGCCGCCAATATCGACCACCAAGCGTTGTCCGCCCACGTTCGCAGTGTTGTGAGCCACGCCAAGGTAGATGAGTCGCGCCTCCTCCATGCCGCTGACCACCTCCACCGGATGGCCCAGTACGGCCTCCGCTTTGGCTACGAAATCCTGGCCATTGCGGGCCTGGCGCAAGGTGTTGGTGCCGACCACCCGCACCCGTGAACCGGGTATATGGCGCAAGCGTTGGCCAAAGCGGGCCAGACAGTCCAAGGCCCGGGCCTGAGCCGGTTCGGATAATCTGTGCTTTTTATCAAGACCAGCGGCCAGTTGAACCATTTCCCGCAAGCGGTCGACAACCTGCAAATGGCCGTCCGCCAAGCGGGCGACAATCATATGAAAGCTGTTCGAGCCAAGATCGATGGCGGCGAGGGTGTCGGACACGGTGCTGGTTTCCTGAGCGTGGGTGACGGCCTTCCCATGATGCTCCGGCGGGAAGGGCGCAAGCGTTGTCAATCGTTCAGTCTTTCAGACTGCGCAGTTGCGCAGGCGTCAAGGCCCAGCGCAATCTGCCGGCGCCGGGCTCCGCGCGGGCGTCAAAATCAATCAGAATAACCCCACCCTTTTTCAAGGAGAGCAGCGGCCGCGGCGTGCCAACCAGCAATAAGCCGGCCAGCAGGTTCAGCTGTGGTTCGTGGCCGACCAGGGCTACCGTACTGGTCGCGGGCTGTTCAGTTAGCCAGACGAGCAGGGAATCCAGGTCGCCGTAGGGCGCCAGATCCGGACGCTCCAGGATGGGGAGGTCGCCGAAGGCCAAGGCAATGATCTCGGCCGTTTCCCGAGCGCGTCGCAGCGTGCTGCACGCTAACACATCGATGCCCTGTACCTGGAAGCGCAGGCGATTGGCTCCCTTGCGCATCTTCTTACGACCCATGTCGATCAGCGGGCGCTGCGCGTCCGTGCCGCCGGTGCTGGCGAATTCCACCGCGTCTTCAGCGATGGCATGACGAATCAATAGCAATTGCATGACGGTAAGTCCTCGCGGCAAGCCGGCGCTCTGCGGAGCGAGTAGACAGGCGCCTGGATGGAAAAGGCCGGTGTCGGTTAATGTCCTTCGGTAGCGACGGCTGATGGCTTGCCCTTGGCCTGCATCTGCCGTTGCGGGGGGAAGTCACAGGTAAAGATACTACCGATGCCTACCAGACTGTTAATGCGCAGTTGGCCGTTGTGGTTGTTAATGACATGCTTGACGATGGCCAGTCCCAGGCCGGTGCCGCCCCGTTCCCGGTGCCGGCCGCGATCCAGCCGGTAGAACCGCTCGGTAAGCCGGGGGATGTGCTGGGGGGCGATACCCTCACCATCATCCTCCACTTCCAGATGGGCGCCGCATTCATTGGTAAACCAGCGGATAGCGATATGGCCGCCGTCGGGAGTATAGCGTACGGCATTGAATGCCAGATTGGAAAAGGCGCTGCGCAATTCCTGTTCGCAACCGATGAGCCAAAGTGTTTGCTCGGCCTCGACGTGTATCTGGTGGCCCCGTTCGCCGCTGAAGGCGATGGCGTCCTCGGCAATTGCCCTCAGCATGGCAGGCACGTCGACAGGCCGTTGAGGGGGACCCTCGATCTGGGTTTCCAGTCTAGAGAGCATCAGCAAGTCCTCGATGATGCGCAGCATGCGGTTGGATTGCTGTTGCATGCGCCGCAAGGGCTGTTGCCAGTGTGCGATCTGAGCGTCGTCGTGGTCCAGCAAGGTTTCCAGGTAGCCGCTGACAACCGTCAGTGGGGTGCGCAGCTCATGGGAGACATTGGCGACGAAATCCCGGCGTATCTGTTCCAGACGATGGACTCGTGAGATGTCCGTGGCCAGCAGCAGGCGCTGTTTTTTGCCATAAGGTTTAATGCGTACACTCAGGATCAGATCAGCATTCACCGGGGAAGGAAATTCCACGCTGCTTTCGTAAGTCCGCTGGTTAAGGAAAGCTACCAACTGGGGATGGCGCACCAGGCTGGTGACGGGTAAGCCGATATCCCGCCGCGCGCTCAATCCCAGCAGGTCCTGGGCGGCCTTGTTACGCCACAGGACTTCGTCATCGTCGCTCAGTACTACGATAGCATCCGGCAGGGCGGCGGCGGCCATCCGAAACTGTTTGATGATGCGGGACAGTTTGCGTTTCCGCTTGCGGCTGCGTTGCCGCAGGCGGAAAGCCCCCTGATAGACGGTCTTCCAGGTTGCACTGGGGCGCAATGGCGCCGTGGTCGGCGGCTGGACATGAAAATCCTCGCGCAGCCAGCGTTCCAGCCGATAAAGCTGGAACAGTTGCCAGACCAGAATCACCAGGGTAGCGGCAAGCAGCGCCAGGGTCATCCGGCCGATCAGCCAGCCGAGCAGGACGGCGCACGCCAGCAATCCCAGAGTGCGTCCGATCACCTTCGGCCAGAGGTTGCCCACCCCTAGGTCCTCAGGGAGAAACGATAACCGGCGCCACGCACAGTCTGAATCAGGACATCATGACCATAGGGTTCCAGGGTTTTGCGCAGGCGGCGGATGTGCACATCCACGGTACGCTCTTCCACATATACATTACTGCCCCATACCCGGTCGAGCAACTGGCTGCGGCTGTAGACCCGTTCCGGGTGGGACATGAAAAATTCCAGCAGGCGATATTCGGTGGGGCCGATCTCCAGGGTGGTGTCGCCAGCGCAGACCCGGTGACAGGCGATATCCAAGATCAGGCTGTTCGCCTGCAGGATCTCGGTTTCCGCCGCCGGCCCGCCCCGGCGCAGTACCGCCTTGATGCGGGCCACCAGCTCGCGGGGTGAGAAGGGTTTGGTGATGTAATCATCGGCGCCGCTTTCCAGGCCGTGCACCTTATCTTCTTCCTCGGCTCGCGCGGTCAGCATGATGATGGGGATCTCCCGGGTAAGTTCTTCTTTTTTCAGGCGGCGAGCGTAGTCAATGCCGCTCATGCCGGGCAGCATCCAATCCAGCAGGATCAGATCGGGTAGGCCGTTGGCGATCATATTCTGGGCTTCACGAGCATCTGCCGCTTCCTGAATCTCGTAGCCGGCATTGCCCATGGCAAAGCCAATCAATTCCCGGATCGGTTGCTCATCTTCAACAATCAAGATACGTTTCGCGTTCATTTTACAAGGGTTCCCGTTAACAACGGATTATTTAAGGCGAGCAATATGACAAGCAGGTTACAAGACAAATTTCTCTTTATCGACATGGCTATCCCGCAAACGGCGAAGCAAGCAATAGTTTTTTTCTATGGCAATGTTTAAATAATTCAATTTCAGCAATGACAAAGGAGCTAGTATGCTGAGTTCCGAGCCATGAAAACCACTGCAACCCAACCAGGAGATAATCATCATGAGTGTACTCGTTGCCCAACAGGCCCCTGATTTCACCGCGCCCGCTGTGCTCGCCGACGGCACTATTACCGAGCATTTCACGCTATCCGAGCTGCGTGGTAAACACGTGGTACTGTTTTTCTGGCCGCTGGACTTCACCTTTGTGTGCCCCTCGGAGATCATCGCTCACGATCATCGTATCGAGCGCTTCAGGGACCTGGGCGTTGAGGTGGTGGGAATTTCCATCGACTCCCAATTTACCCATTACGCCTGGCGCAACACGCCGGTGAACAAAGGGGGGATCGGGCCGGTGCGATTTCCTATTGTAGCCGATGTCAAACATGAGATTACCCGCGCCTATGGCGTTGAGCATCCCGCCGGCGTTGCCCTGCGCGCCTCTTTCCTGATCGATAAGAACGGCGTGGTGCAGCATCAGGTGGTGAACAACCTGCCTCTGGGACGCGACGTGGACGAGATGCTGCGGGTGGTGGAAGCCTTGCAGTTCACCGAGGAGCACGGCGAAGTGTGCCCAGCCGGCTGGCGCAAGGGCCAAAGCGGCATGAAGGCTGATGCCGATGGGGTAGCCGATTATCTGGCGAAACATGCTGCCAGTCTCTAAAGTCAAGGGTAGCTCGGGGCGCCCTGCGCGCCCCGGGTTTTCGGCAACCATTCAGCCGTGGGCTGTCTGAATAAAAAGAATTTGCAGGAGATTTATCATGAGTAACAGTAAGCATTGCCGGCTGCTCATCCTGGGTTCCGGCCCGGCCGGCTACACGGCAGCCGTCTACGCTGCCCGCGCCAATTTGCAGCCGGTGCTGATCACTGGCTTGGCGCAGGGTGGCCAGTTGATGACCACTACCGATGTGGATAACTGGCCTGGCGATGTCGAGGGACTGCAAGGCCCCGGTTTGATGGAACGCATGCGTAGGCACGCCGAGCGCTTTAATACCGACATTATTTGCGATCATATTCACACTGCCAGCCTGGAGGAACGTCCCTTTCGCCTTATCGGCGATGCCGGCGAGTACACGGCGGACGCCTTGATCATCTCCACCGGCGCCACCGCCATGTACCTGGGGCTGCCCTCGGAACAGTCCTTCATGGGCAAGGGCGTGTCTGGCTGCGCCACCTGCGATGGGTTTTTCTATCGCAACCAGAAGGTTGCGGTGATCGGCGGTGGCAACACGGCGGTGGAGGAGGCGCTGTATCTGTCCAACATCGCTGCCGAGGTGACCGTGGTGCACCGGCGTGACCAGTTCCGCGCCGAGAAGATTCTGGTCAGCCAGCTTATGGACAAAGTGCGCAATGGCAACATCCGTCTGGCGGTCGACAGCGTGCTGGATGAAGTGCTGGGAGATGCCAGCGGCGTAACGGGTATCCGCCTCCGCAACGCCAAGACCGATAAACTCACCCAGGTGGATGTGCATGGCGTTTTTATCGCCATTGGCCACAAGCCGAACACCGAGCTGTTTCAGGGCCAGTTGGAGATGAAAAACGGCTATATCCAGGTAAAAAGCGGAGTGGATGGCAATGCGACCGCTACCAGTATCCCCGGTGTGTTTGCGGCGGGCGATGTGGCGGATCATGTCTACCGCCAGGCTATCACTTCCGCCGGCACCGGCTGCATGGCGGCTTTGGATGCGGAGAAATATCTGGATCAATTGGACAAATAACAACCTTGCTCCAACAGAAAACCGCAAGCGCCCCGGCCGGTTGCCCGGTACTATTTGACACGACGGCGTGGACGCGTTGAACTTGGGCAAATCCACGCCGTTTGTTTCCCCTGCCCAACCCAAGGGAGTTGAAGTCATGGAGTATCGTCCCAGAAATCTGCTGATAACCGGCGGTGCCGGCTTTATAGGCTGCAATTTCGTGCGCTACCTGCTGAAGACCGACCAACAGGTGAACGTTTTCAACCTAGACTTGCTGACTTACGCGGGATCTCTGGAAAACCTCGAGGAGTTGCCCGATCCAGGCCGGCATCACTTCGTGCAGGGTGACATCTGTGATCGCGACTTGGTGACGCGTCTGCTGCGCGAGCGGGAGATCGACACCAT
>Ga0209253_10002399_pt1 | contig 16612 bp, 17 predicted proteins | sample FrelakmetBRP12BR_FD_187145 | JGI IMG/M metagenome (GOLD analysis project Ga0209253, IMG submission 187145) | Freshwater lake sediment microbial communities from the University of Notre Dame, USA, for methane emissions studies - BRP12 BR (SPAdes)... | ecosystem: Environmental > Aquatic >...
CGAGCATCTCGGCCGTTATCCCGTGTACTCTTCCAGCTGCCGGATCAATCTTCCCACGCGATCTGACCAGTGAGTCGAACAGCACGTTTGTAGCATCATCAACCACACCCAGCTCGATGACCTCAGCGGTGAGATGCAGCCCGGTAGTTTCCGTGTCAAGATAAACTGGGTCAGATTGAATCAGTTCTCGGGCTTCCTGAATTACTCTTCGGCGCTGGCTGTTATCCATTGATGCCTCAAATCAATCAAGTTATTCAAATACCTGGGGCGTTTGATTCTGGTGGATCGCTTTTTCGGCTAAAAGCTCTTTTAATCGGGGGACATCAGCATACACTCCCCGGTAGTCTTCCGGCAGTTCAGCCGCAATCCGGCACATAATCTCCTCGGTAGATCCAGCGAGCTGCACATCACGGTTTTTATAATCCAGTGGTGGCAGGGTAAAAGTGTCTCCAACATGTATAACCACATCCAGGCGTCGGAAATGCTTAAGCCTGTCCATCACCTCTTTATCTCCGCTGCCTGTAACACCAACAGGGAGGATCGGTAGACCAGATTTGGCTGCAATATAGCTGGCGCCATCCCAGCCCTGGGTCAGCGAGCAAGTCGGACTGCGCGTGCCTTCGGGTGCCAGCACGAGCAGGCCTCCTTTCTTGATCCGACGCAGAACTTCACGCATGGCATTCAAGTCAGCATTATAACGGTCAACAAAAATACCATTTACCGCCTTGGCTAAGAAACGAGACCATGAATGCTCTTTATATTTTTCAGCCACCAATATAATGATATCCCTTCGATCATGCAGATAATAAATAAAGGCGGGGTCCAGCCTCCCAATATGGTTGGCAACACCGATATAACTGACCTCTTTGGGCGGAACTTTTTCCAATCCAAAAACAGTGACGCGCGCAATGAGGCGCAGGATCGCTCGAATGAGAAACATGACGAATGCGTAAGACATCGATTAATTTTACCGCAATATTAATAGAGAGGCGTGTCGTGACACGCCCCAACAGGCAGACCTGACAGGACTGTGAGGAATGGGAGGTTGATAACACGAATATATCCGCTGTTACAATGTCGGCTACAAAACTTTGCGCCACTTATCTATAAGTGATTGAAATCACAATTTAGTTGATGTATAATAATCTGGTCAGAAGGTAGTCGGGATTTTTTACGTATTCATCAGGTCATCTACTTGACTTTACAGAGGGGAGTTCCATCACTTATTCCATCACGCCCCGCACAATATCTGATTAGGAGGGTAAGCGTGAAAGCGAAAATCTTTACCATAATAACTCTTGTGATTATCATTGCTCTGTCTTTGAATGGGGCTGTAACCGCACAGGGAATACAAACTCCTGCACGGTCTACCCAGGTGAAAAGCGAGCATGGGCTTTCCTCCTCTACTAAAACTGAGGACGATCTCTCGCAGATGACGGCTTCACAGGCACGGAACGTATCCCTTATTGGACAGATCGGTGGAGCGGCTAGCGCAGTAGCCGTACATGGGAATTATGCCTATGTAGGCATTGGTCCACGCCTCGTTATTTTGGATGTCTCTGATCCGGTTCTACCTTCTTTACTTGGTCAAACTGGGGTTTTTCCTAATTACGTGCGGGACGTGAGCGTATCCGAGAACTATGCCTACGTCATTACCTCAAATAGCAGCCTGCGCATCATTGACATAAATCAGCCTAGTGACCCTTTCGAAGTCGGGTTTATCGATATACCGGGACATGCCTATGACATAACCGTGGCAGGAAACTACGCATATATTGCTGGAGAAGGTCTGCGTATCATCGATATAGGCATACCAAATGCTCCAAAAGGTGTTGGCTTCATTGGATATTCGGGGGGTGGTGGTTGTGTAGTTATAGCCGGCAATTTCGCCTATGTCGCTGAAGAATTTGGCTTTCATATCATCGACGTGAGTCAGCCAAGCACACCGGTTGAAGTCTTTTACCAAGATATATTTGGGCAAATGGCCGTTGTTGTGGTTGGGGATTACGCTTTCGTCGCCGACTACTTTGGTGATATGCTCATCTTCGACGTGAGCACGCCTACCAGCCCTATCTATGTTGGAGATAGAGATATACCGGGAGGTGCTGATAGCATGGTTGCAGCTGGGAACTACGTTTATGTTGCGAATTATTCTGGTTTGATTATCATCGATGTGACTTGGCCGAGTTCCCCGGTCGTGATTGGATCTTACGATACACCGCAAAATGACGGAAGTGTTGTGGTCGTGGCCGTGGCCGGGAACTATGCCTTTGTTATTACCAACGGAGACCTACTCGTCATCAACGTGAGCTCACCAAGCGACCCTGTGGAGGCCGGCTTCTTTGCTACACTTGGAACACACGGCTCTGTAGCGGTGGCAGGGAACTATGCCTACGTCACTACCTCAAATATCAGCCTGCATATCATTGACGTGAGGACACCTAGCACCCCTTTCGAGATTGGCTTCTATGATACACCAGGAAATAATTATTGGGTAGCTGTGGCCGGGAGTTACGCCTACGTCACAGGGGAAGGTGGCTTGTATATCCTGAAATACATCCCCCCATTAAATGTGTATCTGCCGCTAGCACATCGTAATCCCTGAGAGCCATTATATTCAGGCAGGTCACAAATCTGTCCTAAAAAAGCCGCCATCAACCATGACGGCTATAAGACCTTGTATAATGTATTGTGATTGATTCAATATTGTTCTTTAGAGAATGCAGATATATCCAATGAGTGATGATAACCCCCAGACTCACTGGGACGAAGAAACCTCCAGCCGTTACATCGACTACGGGAGCTACTTTGTGCCGGCCCGCGAGCAGCAGATGTAAATCGTAGCTGACCTGCTGAAGGGATTAACCCAACCTATCACCGTTGTGGAGCTGTGTTGTGGAGAGGGTTCGTTGGGCGATCTTCTCTACGAGTGGGCATGCCTTGTTCAGCAGGTGGAAAAAGCCTGCTAAATTGAGCCGTGAGGGAACTTAATTGCCAGTATTACGTCCTGCAACAGCCATACAATACCAACGTATCGCGGTTTTTCTCCTTATAGTAAACCTGCTCAACAGCTGCTCTGCCAATAATGGCTTACCCACCGAAGCTCAGGAAGTGTTGGATAAAACCGCCCGGTATTATTACACCAGCCCATGGATGGGCAGCACACCCTTCCAGGTGCTGAATAAAATCGAGATCAGGAATGCATGGCAGGCAAGGGGAGTGGATCGCGGGGAGTTGTGGTGTGTGGAGCTGGCTGTCTCTGGACGGTTCGCTGATAATCCAAAGGAGATTTCTGATGTTTGGATCCTGATTCGTCAGGATGACCAGTCAGACTGGCAGGCAGCCGCGCTTGAGACAATTTCTGCCGCATCCACGATTGAAAAATGCGTATTATGATGGTTACCTGTGGGAATAGAAAAAATTCCCACAGGTTGGGTTGAGTAATATCCTGGTGGATGATTTTACCATTCTGGAAGATCACTTGACCGTGAGTGATTTCAGATAAGCCTTGATTGGCGTTTTTTTTATATTTTTATTCTCCATCCGCTAAAAATTTCCTGCTCGCAAGGATTTGAGCATTAAGATAATCCCGTTCTGCAGTCTTACGTGCCACCTTGTAACGAAGCTCCCCTGCGATCTCATGCAGCAAATCACGTCCCTGGTGGCGGGCCAGCTTGACCTCCAGGCTGAGCCTGACGATCGGTAAATCAGACAGGCGGGTAATACGCTGGCGAACGGCTTTTATTTGGATTTCTAACTTTTCTGCCTCTGGCAGTGATCGATCGGATAAACGATCAGGCTGATAATTTTGTTGAGTTATGTCCACACCATATGGAATATCCATCCCAGCCAGGTTGAGCAGCGCTGGTATATCACCCGCCGAATATGCCTGGTTGATCTCAACCATTTGCCGGTTAGATTGGGCTCGGTCTGCAGCATTGCGTGCCAGGTCGGGGTGATAGCGACGGGCTAGCTTGCGGTAAAGCGTTTTAATATCCGGGATTTGCATACCATGCAGCGCATATGGATTGTCAACCGATACTTGGGTCTTATCAAGGCTGGTTAATAACTGAGGAGGCAGGTCGGTCAGTTTCTGGGGACGGGTAGGTCGTGGAGCACCTTCCGAATATTCCATCAGGTCGGTCCCAAAAAGGCGCCCTTCCCGGATCTTCCTGATCTCTTCATTAAGGGCAGCCGTTTCAGCATTTAAATCGCTTAACTGGTCGAGCAGGTCACCCAGTCGGCTATCTACGGTAGCTTCAAATACCCTTATCTGCTTTTCCAGCTGTTCTAATTCAGCCTTTGCGTCTTGAAGCTCCTGGCGGGTTTTCGGAAGATTAGCGATAAATCCAGCCTTCATTTTGATATTATACATCCCTCAATTTATCTGAATATAGGTGCTTGTAAATTCCATGTTTCTGAATATAATTCATAAAAATTCAACCGGTCGCCAAACCAATTCGTCCAGGAGGAAGGGTAATGCAGACAATACGGAAGATCTTGAGTGAAAAAGGGAATGAGATCTGGAGCACATCACCGGGAGCAACGGTTTATGAGGCGTTGCAGACCATGGCAGATAAAGACGTGGGGGCATTACCTGTCATGGATCATGGAAAGCTGGTGGGAATCTTCTCTGAACGGGACTATGCTCGCAAGGTGATTTTGTTGGGAAAAACCTCCAAGAAGACATATGTAAAAGAGATCATGACCTCGCATGTAATCTATTCCACACCGGATATGACCAATGATCAGGGGCTTACCCTGATGACGGCCAAGTACATTCGCCACCTGCCGGTCCTTGATGGGGAAACCCTGGTAGGCATCGTATCCATCGGTGACCTGGTGCGCTCGATCATTTCCGAGCAGAAAGAAATGATCAGTCAGCTTGAGCAGTATATCCTTCATTACACTAGCATTACCTGAAATTTATATCTTTGCATAGATTTAAATCGGAGTGGTACGATCAACCATTCGGGTGTTTACATCTGAATGGTTGTTAGATTTCATACGCCAACAATACATATTTCGAATTGTGAAGGAGATCGGGAAGGGGGTAAATTATCTGTCAATGGAAGGTAAGTTTTTAAATCTTAAATGGTTGCTTGATTCCCGCTTGACTCTTTTTTATTTCGGTCTATAATATTAGATGTATTGACATCTAGTCGTCTTGTCGTCTATTGCCTAGAATAAATGATACAATGAACGAACCAAAAATTCTATTCAAAATCAATCGTAACGACAAAGCCCCTTTATACGATCTGATCGAACAAAACCTGCGCGAACTAATCCTGCGTGGTCAACTTGAGATGGGGGAGACGATACCCTCTGAGTGGGAGCTGGCTGATCTGTACGGTGTCTCCCGACTCACCGTACGCAAGGCTGTGGATAACCTGACAAGACAGGGATGGCTGATCCGCCGGCACGGCGTGGGTACCTTTGTAGACCATCCAACTATCACCGAAATTTCCCCCAGCAAACTCAGTTTTACCGAACAGATGCGTGCAATTGGCAGAAAGCCCAGCAGTCGATTGATCTCACTGAAAGTCGTTGAAGTTGAGGTTGAGGTGGCAACCATGCTCAAGCTGGAGCAGGGTGATCCGGCGGTTGAGATCGTGCGTGTCCGACTGGCAGATGATGAACCCATTTTACTGGAGACGAGCTACCTCTCCCAAAAGCGTTTCCCTGGCCTTGAGACTGCAACCCAACTGACCTCCAGCTCGCTTTATGAATGGTTGAGTACTCATTATCAGACTAAAGTAACTGTGATGGACCAGACCTTTGAGCCTGTTTTATTGAAAGATGATCAGGCTCAGTATCTGGAGACTCAACCCGGCGCACCCGCTTTACTCAGCAAGGTGCGAGCTTACACCAATGAAGCCGAGCCAATCGAATATTCCTGGTCGGTTACACGTGGCGATCAATGCCGTTTCTATTTCAGCTTCCGGCGTGGTGAAGAATGCAGCTGACTAAACCATGATCCACACCTCAAAGAATTCAATTCAGACTGCATATCTCGAGAAGTTGCCTGATTTATTGAGGCGATTGCGCGGGGGTCTGATTGTCTCATGCCAGGCGGAAGCCGACGAGCCGTTGTATGGTACGGAACATATGGTTGCCATGGCGATTGCCGCGGTAGGCGGTGGAGCAGCAGGCATCCGTGCCAATACCCCTAAGGATGTTGCTGCTATTCGCCTGGCTGTATCCCTACCGATCATCGGCATCTACAAGCAAGATATACTTGGTTATGCTGTGCGCATAACACCAACAATTACTGCAGCCTATCAATTAGCACAAGCCGGGGCAGATATCATTGCCATCGACGCCACCTTCCGTCCGAACCCGGATGGTCTCGAGCTGAGCGAACGCATACGCATGATCCATGAACAAACCAACTGCCCAGTCATGGCAGATATCTCCACCTATGATGAGGGGCTAGCCGCAGAACTAGCTGGTGCAGATCTGGTTGCAACTACCCTATCTGGTTATACAGAAGGTACAGCGACCCAAGACTCCCCTGATTTTGATCTGCTAAAAGGATTGGCCTTAAATCTCAAGGTTCCAGTAGTGGGGGAGGGGCGGATTTGCAACCCCGATCAAGCTGCCCAGGCATTGTCTGTGGGTGCGTTTGCTGTGGTGGTTGGAAGTGCCATTACCCGACCTCAATGGATCACTGCCCAGTTTGTCAAACGAATGAGGCAGCCATGAAACCTGTAATGGTGCTTCTCCCCATGGATGACCGGCCGGTTAATTATGACTATCCGACCTACCTTGCTCGTTTGGCGGGCTACGAGCTGAGGTTGCCACCCCGCGAGTGGCTGGGTAACCCGTGGCGGGAATCGCAACATATGCGCCTGGTCGACTGGTTGACCAAGGAGGCTGATTTTGCCGATGTGCTCATCATTGCCCTGGATACGCTGGCTTATGGAGGGTTGATCCCCTCGCGTACCTCACGTGAGCCACTCGATAGGGTTCTGGAGCGTATGTCGGTAATTAAGAAGGTCAAAGCAGACCGACCCAAGCTACCCATCCTGGCTTCCAGTGTGATCCTGCGAATCTCGCGGGAGAATTCCAGTGAGGAGGAAAAAGATTATTGGGCTACGTATGGCAGTGCAATGTTCCGTTTATCCTATTTGGAGCATAAGATTAACCGGGGTGAAGCCTCTCAACAAGAGCAGGCAGAGAGGGCTGACCTGTCCAAACGTATTCCACACGAAGTGTATGAAGATTACCTGGAAGGAAGGCAGCGCAACCATCAAGTCAATCTGAGCATGATCGACTGGCTTGAGGAGGGTATCTTCGATTACCTGTTGCTGCCTCAAGATGATACTGCTGAATTTGGTTGGAATATAGCTGAAGCACGAATATTGCAAGCCACACTGCGTAGGAAAAGCCTGACAGGCTGGGCGATCACTTATCCGGGGGCAGATGAAATTGGAAGCTTGCTGCTTGCAAGCGCAGCTTGCCAACAAGCCGGGTTCAAACCAAAAATTTTCCCACGCTATTCCAGCATCCATTCAGCATCTGTAACCACCTCCTATGAGGACCGCCCAATCCATGAGCTGGTCAAAGCCCACCTTGCACCACTGGGGGGGATGATTGCCGCCACACCTGAAGAGGCAGATCTGGTGCTCTTCCTGAATGCCCCCGCGCACTTACAGGGTGAGGCAAGCTTCCAATGGCTGGTCTGGAAAGGGATCGATGCACTGAGAGCTATTCTACCTGCTGCCTTGATGCCCTACCTGGAAGATGTTGAGGCAGATCTGATCTACCTCAACACACGCTATGAGATGGAAACCCCTGAACGCAGCCCGGAGGAGCTGGTGCGTGCCCTTTCAGCAGACCTTGATAGAAAGCGCCTGGTGGCGTTGGCAGATGTGGCTTTCGTCAACGGATCTGACCTGCTGCTGGGTAACCTGCTCATGCAGCATCCGGAAACTGCTCGGTTGACTGCCTACGGTGGGTGGAATACGGCAGGTAACACCCTGGGCACCGTCCTGGCACATGCAGTATTGCGTCTGTTGGCACAACGTAATGGAGGTGATCCAGAGCAGACACGTGCGCATTATGAATTTCTCTTTCTGCGCTTCCTGGATGATTATTTTTACCAGGCGCGCGAACGGAGTATGTGTATGTTGGAAGATTTACCTGCCCATGGAATAATGCCAACCATGGAACGGCTACCTTCTCCCGAGGTTGAATTGGTTGAACAACAAGTGCAGGGACGGCTGATGAAGGCAGCGAGTGAGCTGGAAAGGCTTTTTGTCAACGCCGGGGTGACAAACGGGGTAAAAGTAGAGCATATTCACCTGCCCTGGAAAAGATTGTTTGAAGTTGGTTTCGATGTGAATTTCTTTTAACAATCGTAGCGGTACGATGTATCTTGCCCTTACGATACGATTAGGTTGATTGTATAAATATAGTTAACGAATTTATTAAAGAGGTATTCTTGATGAAACTTCCACCAGCAAAATTAGAAGGTACTTATTTCTCCAACCGTCATGGACGCTTCATTCCGGTGGGGGCGCATTGGGTGCCGGCTGTGACTGCCCTGGATTGGACCCAAGCCTGGGATGAAACCAGCATCGAGGCGGACTTCGCCAAGATGAAGGATCTGGGTTTCAATAGCATGCGCTTCGACCTGTTTTGGGCATGGTTCGAGCCACGCCCGGGCGATTACAATCCGGAAGCGTTCGCCCAATTTGATTTCCTGGTGAAGATGGCGCATAAATACCAAATCTACCTGCACCCCGCGCTTTTCATCGGCGGTGAGGTGGGGGAAGCTTACTGGGATGTACCCTGGCGTCACGGGCGACACCCCCACGCGGACTCTGAGATGCTGCGCCTTGAAACGGATCACGCTGCAGCGCTCGCCAGTCGTTATATGGGTGAATCTGCCATTCTTGCCTGGGATTTGACGGATGAACCGCCCTTCTGGATTGTTTCCGGGCAGACCAGTGATGCGATGGCAATCAATTGGACGCGCCTGATTGCAGGGGCAATCAGGAAAAATGACCCAGGGAAACCATTGGTGGTGGGTATCTCCATGGACGACCTGTCGCATGGCCCCTTCCGTCCCGATCTCATCAAGGATGAGGTTGATTTCTTCTCCGCCCATCCTTATTCGATCTATGAGCCGGGATTATTCCCTGACCCGATGCTCTCCACACGTGGGACATACTGTGGTACCTTGCAGACACTCCTGGGAAATGGAGCTGGTCACCCGGTAATGATCCATGAGCTTGGAGCCTCCTCAGCTCAATATACTCCTGAGCGCATCGCAGCCTTTGATCGGACAACGATGTATTCCTCCTTTGCAGCAGGAGCGAACGGGTTCCTGTTATGGTGTTACACCGATGCCGCTCCAGAAACCTACAAACGAGCACCTTATTTGCGAGCCCCGCACGAAACCCAATTTGGCCTCACCACTTGGGACCGGCAAGACCGTCCGCAGGGAGTGGAGCTACGTAATTTCAGCCAGGTGCTTATGCAGATGGATCTGACAGAACTAGAGCCTGAACCAATCATTGCCGGGATTATCGTGCCGCGGGAATGGTCCAAGCCACATGGCGATTTTTCCGATCTGGGGATTAAAATCAACAGTGTCATCCCATACATATCCACACAGGATGGTGGAGCTGTCTCAGGCAATGAAAAAAGCGAGCAGGGTGACCTGAATCGTTGGCTGGTGGGTTCATGGCTGAGCACGCTCATCCTGGGCAGGCAGGCCGGGCTTAAAGTTGGTTTCCCACGCGAATATTCGAATTGGGGACAGACTCCCATGTTGCTACTACCAGCCCCATTAACCAGTACTTCCGACAACCTTGTTCACGTGCATACAGGCTTCTGGGAATCAGCCAAAGCCTTTGTGGCGCAGGGCGGTTCACTTTATGCCTCCATGTGTGCTGATGTAGCCATCCCAGACATGGATGACCTTTTTGGGGCACGCCTGGCAGACCATGCACCAGTAGATGATGTAGCTTTGGAGGTTGTAGCTCCATTCGGTGAGTTGCAGCCTGGAGAGACCTTCCATTTCCATGTCGATTCCGGAAATCCAAGAAATTGGGCAGCGACGGTTGATACGAAAGGTGGGCAGGTCATCGCGATTGACCAGCATGGCAGACCTGCACTGGTTGCCAATCTGTATGGGAAAGGCAAAACCCTGCTATGCACCTACCCTGTGGAAAGCTACCTTGCACAAACTCCAGCTGCCTTTGAGGGGCAGGAGAATGCCTACAAGATCTTTCAGGCTTTCCGCCAGTGGGCGGGGGTTAATGCTTTGTTTACCACCAATCAACCCATGGTGGAGGTGTCTGCCCTGGTGGGAGAGAAACATGGCTATGCTGTTTTTGCCAATCATGGTACGCATGAGTTGGATGTGAAAGTATCCAGCCAGCTTCCGTTGGAAAGCATCCGCCAGGTCAATCCATCTGGTTTTCAGGAGAAGAAGATCAACCGCCAGGGTTTTGAAATTTACCTGGATGGATTCAACGGTGCAATTGTGGAATGGTTCTTATAACCGAAAGGAGGAGAAGCAATAGACGCATTTCATCAGTCATGGCCACTAACTTTAAACATTCATCTAAATCAATTTACGGAAAGGAGAAGCTATGTATAAGAAAGTTTTATTCAGTTTAGGGATTATCCTGGGGTTGTTGCTTAGCTCCTGTGGAGGCGCGACGACTGAGCCTGCTGCAACCGAAGCCCCCATCATTACCGAAGAAGCTGCTGAACCAGTAACGATCACTGTTTGGGACTATTACGGGGAAGCGACCCCGGTCAAACCACTCATCGAGCCATTCCAGGCCCTTCATCCCAATATCACGATCAATTATGAATCCATAGATTGGGACACCACCCTGGAGAAGCTCAACGTTGTGCTGACCGGTGGGGAGCCCCCGGATGTGGTCACCGTGGATATGACCTGGATCCCAAAATTTGCTGCTTTGGGTGCGTTCGCTGACCTGTTACCTCTCTCAGACGGAAAGCTCAATGGAATTCCCTGGGGTGAGGCATATACTGCCGGTGGGCTGAAAGCCATCACATACAATGACCAGATCATCTCTGCCCTGTATGATTTCGATGTGTATGCCCTGTATTATCGGAATGATCTTTTCGAGCAGAAAGGCATACAGGTACCCACTAACTGGGACGAGCTGATGACCGCTGCCAAAGCATTGGAAGAAGGCGAGTTGTATAAATATGAATTCGATGCGGATACCTTCCATGGTTCTCAGTGGATATACGAGAACGGTGGAACACTGCTATCGACCGATAATACAAAAGTAGTGTTCAACAGCCCTGAAGCTGTGGAAGCGATCACCTTCAATGACAGCCTGCTGGTCAATAGTGTCGCCATCAATTGGACCGAGGATGAAGGTGAGCGCATCCAGGGGGTAAAGGATGGGCGCATCGCCATGTTCTCCGATGGCCCGTATTATATGGGCATCATGAAAAGCGCAGCCCCCGAAATGGCGGGGCAGTGGCGGGTAGCTCTCCACCCATACAACAAGCAACCTGGTTCGTACCTGGGTGGTACCGGATTGGCTATTCCCGTTGGTTCAGACCAACAGGAAGCTGCCTGGCTGTTCATCCAATATGCGATGGAATTGGAGAACCAGGTCAACGTATATAAGCTGGCTGGGGCAGCTCCTGCGTTGAAAGAAGCCCTTTCAAGCCCGGAAGTGAATGTGGAAGATCCATACTTTGGCGGGCAGAAGGCTTTCTCAATTTTCCTGCAAAGCATGGAAACTGCCATTCCCTTCCCGTATGTTCGCCAGTGGAGTGATATTGATGATGCTTTCACCAATGCCATGCAGCAGATTGCCCTTGCTGAGCTGAGTGTTCAGGAAGCACTAGATCAAGCAGCTGCAACTGCTCAAGAAGCACTCGACCAATAATTTGCCTTTCATCAGACCCTAAGAGTTATGAATAACCCTTGGGGTCTGTCTTATTGAATCGGTTGCTGGCTAAAGGATCTGAAAGGATACCCATGACAGTCATTCAACACTCCCGTAAACTAACCTATTCGATACAGAAATACGGCATTTCCTACCTGTTCATATCCGTCCCACTGCTCTCACTGATTGTGTTCCTCTTCATCCCCATGATCGTTTCCCTTTGGTGGAGTCTGAACGATTACAGCGGTTTAACAGCAGCTAAATTTGTTGGTTTGAACAACTATATCAAATTGCTCACGGATGACAAAATATTCGCCAAAAGTCTGCTGAATACAACGCTGTTCGTGCTGTTGGGCATGAGTATTGGTCCCACCCTGGGCTTGCTAACCGCAATGATGCTCAATCAGAAAGTGCGCTTTTCCTCGCTCTTTCGTACTGCCTATTACCTGCCCGTGATGACTTCGCTGGTTGTCGTATCAACAATATGGTTAATGCTGTACAACCGTAATGGGCTGTTTAATGTTGTGCTACAGGAGTTTGGATTACCGAAAGTAGGTTGGTTGTCCAACCCAGACATTGCTTTGATATCGATAGTGTTTGCGAGCGTATGGCAGGGCTTTGGCTTTGAGACGGTGGTATTCCTGGCGGCATTACAATCCATCCCACGCGAGCTGTATGAAGCTGCCATGATGGACGGAGCTGGCGCATGGGCACAATTCCGTTATATTACATTGCCTGCTTTACGCCCGGTCATCCTGTTCGTATACATCATTGGCATTATTGGCAGTTATCAAGTCTTCGACCAGATATTTGTAATGTCCTCCGGTGGCCCTGTCTACAGCACTTCTACCATCGTATATTACCTGTTCGATAAATTCATGGACCTGCGGCTGGGATATGCATCTGCCATTGCTTACATCCTATTCGCAATTCTGGTGATCTTTTCATATCTCCAGATGCGGATTTCGCGGGAAAGGGCTTAGGGGGTGATTTATGAATATCCATCCTAAGTCTTTCGGTTTTACCTTCAAGCGAACCGGCCTGTACACCTTGCTGATCGTTTCTTCACTCTTGATGATCATCCCATTCTACTGGTCGGTGAGTACATCTTTAAAATTAGAACAGAATGTTTTCAGCAACCCACCGCAGTGGATCCCCAATCCGGTCACTTTGGAAAACTATATCCATGTTCTAACTCGCATTCCATTTCCGCGTTACTTCGCCAACAGCCTCATTGTGGCAGTAATCACCACGTTGGGGCACGTATTCTTTGACACTCTGGCAGCCTATGCCTTCGCAAAACTGAAGTTCCCTTTTCGTGACCAAATCTTCTTCTTCATGCTGCTGGCTCTGATGGTGCCATTCCAGGTGAACCTGATCCCATTGTATAAAATTATGGCTACCCTGCATTGGACTGATACCTATTTAGCGTTAATCGTCCCTAACCTGACCAGCATCTTCGGCATTTTCCTAATGCGCCAGTTCATGCTGACTATCCCCAATGAGCTGTTGGATGCAGCCCGCATGGATGGCTGCACTGAATTTGGCGTATTCCGCAAGGTGGCGCTTCCTTTGGCGCTTCCGGGAATTGCCACATTGATCATCTTCACCTTTATGGGTAGCTGGAACGACTTCCTATGGCCGCGCATCGTAACCAACTCTGAGAAGCTGTTCACCCTACCCGTTGGTCTGGCACAACTGCAGATGAAGAACACCTCCAATGTTGCCCAGATCATGGCTGGCACTGTATTGACTGCCCTGCCGATGATCATCGTTTTCCTATTCATGCAGAGACAGTTCATCGAAGGGATGACTGCTGGAGCACTCAAGGAATGATCGGCGCAATCGATATCGGTGGTACTAAAATCGCCGTGGGCATGGTAGACGAAGATGGCCATGTCTTGGCATCAATGTCCTGCCCCACTGACCCGGAATCTGGTGTGGAGAATGCCATCCAACACATGGCTGACCTGCTTTGGAAGACTGCGGCGGTAGCTGGTGGATCATTTTCTGGGCTCGGTATCGGCTGCACCGGACCGGTTTACCCGGATCTTGGCACCATCGGTAAGGTGGAATTCATGCCTGGTTGGGAAGGTGCCAACCTCGTGCAATACCTCTCGATCCAGATGGGTGTTAGTGTAGCCATCGAGAATGATGCTGATGCCGCTGTGTTGGGTGAGTGGGCATGGGGTGCAGGTAAAGGCACACAAACCTTCGCCCTGGTGACGGTGGGAACCGGAATCGGTGTTGGGCTGATGCTTACTGGCCAGTTGTACCGCGGGGTTGGTTATGCCCATCCTGAGATGGGTCATCATGTCATTGACCCCGCTGGACCGCCTTGTTTCTGCGGTGCACATGGTTGCTGGGAGAGCCTGGCAAGCGGACCTGCCCTCGAACATTGGGCTCAGCAGAATCATCCACGCCCCAATGCTCTTTCTGCCTATGAGCTTTGTACCCTGGCAGAAGCTGGTGATGGTGACGCTCTGGCTGCTGTAAACCGCACCTCCCAATATATCGCTATCGGCCTGGCCAACCTGGTTACGCTCTTTGTCCCTGAGTGCATTGCCCTGGGAGGCGGGTTGATGCAAGCCTATCCCCTGTTCAAGGACCAGATCGAGTCGACCATTCGCAGCAGTTGTGGGCTGGTCCCACACGAGAAGGTGAAGATCGTTCCAGCTGCGCTTGGCGCACAAAGCGGACTTGTTGGTGCAGCCCGTGTGTGGCTTAATCGTTATGGCGCAGGTTGATCCAGAAAACCTACCCCTCCAATCAAACATTATTTCTTGTTCTCTTTAAAACCAAACCAATGACCACCTCATACCTGAATGATCTGCTTGACCAACCTGCTGCCTTGCAGGCTACCCTGGATAGCTTGAACAGGATGCCACCTTTGACCGCTGAAATCCGTGCCCTGAAGGCCGGGAAATACCGACGCGTGATTCTTACCGGCATGGGCTCGTCCTATCATGGTTTATATCCACTGCAGCTACGCTTGTTCGCTTCACCGATTGGGATTAGCCGGCTGGAAACCGCTGAACTGATCCATTATGCACAAGCGCTGATTGACCCAGCGAATTTGATTGTGGCAGTATCACAATCAGGGCAGAGTGCTGAGGTGGTTCAGCTGCTTGAGCTCACCCAGGATCGGGTAAACCTGATCGGTGTGACCAACACACCCGGAAGTGCTTTGGCTGAAAAAGCCAGCTTTCCAATCCTTACAAGTGCCGGGGATGAGACAAGCGTCTCATGTAAGACATATATCTCTGCGCTGGCTACCCTGACATGGCTGGGTGATCAGCTCCTGGGAGAGGGCAGGCACTTCCCCTCACTGGCTGGAGTGCCTCAGAAAATTGCCGGGTATTGGTCCAGGTGGCAAGATTCCGTGGATATTCTCAGCCAGAAATTGGCTGGAATTCAAAACCTGTTCTTGCTTGGTAGAGGTATTTCGCAGGCAGCAGCTTGTGCGGGGGCGTTGATCATCAAGGAAGCCGCACGTTTCAGCGCGGAGGGCATGAACAGTGCTGCTTTCCGACATGGTCCACTTGAGGTGATAAGCCCCCAAATTTTTGCATTGATATACCGTGGTGATGAGACCACTGCGATCTTGAGTGATAAATTGGCACAAGATATCTTGAACGCAGGTGGTCAAGCAGAGGTGGTCGGGATGGGAGCGGGTTCGCCACCGTTTCATCTACCTTTATGCTCGTACCCAGCCTTGCCCATCCTGGAAATCTTACCTGCCCAGATGGTCAGCCTGGCACTGGCGAAAACCCTTGGGATTGAAGCGGGGCGATTTATCCACGCCAGCAAGGTAACCGCTGTGGAGTAATTTTCATTATTTTGTATTACTTTCCAAGTGAAATACAGTAAACTCAATTCCCCATGTTCTTCCAAGGAATTTTTATGAGAGGATTTTCATTCCCAACCAAAAAACTGTTTAATTGTGCATCCGGAGAGGACATAAAACTGCCATCAACCATGGCACTCATTCCATTTCTAATCCCACGTTGAGTTGCAGATCAACACTTACATTGCAATAGATATTGTTATCTGAAAATATGTTGTCAAATATTATAAAAATTGTAATTTACACAATATATATTGCATTCGTTTGTTGGCCACTAGCTTTCAGTTCGAAGCTCACAGCTCACAGCTCAATGCAGATTCAATACGCTATAATCAACCCAGTGCAAACACCCATTTGACTCGACGCACATGCCCACCTCGATCCATTAAGCATATCCGAGGAGCATTCGGAGGCAGGTGCGGTGCTTGCCATGACCCTTTCTCTAGACGAGGCTGCGATGGTGATCGATCGGAACGAAGCGCTGGTCGCCTGGGGGGTGGGATGTCACCCGGTTAAAGCTCTTGCCCAGAATACCTTCGATCCTGCCGTTTCGCGGACCTGGGAGCTGCGTATCCATCATTGGTGAGGTGGGATTGGATGTGGCTTACTACGTGCCATTGGAGCGCCTGCTGGTGCAGAGCGATCATGGCTGAGCGGATCCTCCAGGCGCTATCCCACACTGGGGTATTTGGTTGGAGTTTCTGCTCCGCTTCGCTGGGGATGGAGGTAGCCGAAGTGCACTGGTTGGTGTGGTGGAATTTCAGCGAAATCGTCCGCTGAACGGGCACGCGGGTGCTGTTACCTCAGGATCTAGCAAACTATTTAACCAGATCACATGCATTGGATGACTCATGGAAAATATCATTCG
>Ga0209253_10002400_pt1 | contig 16609 bp, 13 predicted proteins | sample FrelakmetBRP12BR_FD_187145 | JGI IMG/M metagenome (GOLD analysis project Ga0209253, IMG submission 187145) | Freshwater lake sediment microbial communities from the University of Notre Dame, USA, for methane emissions studies - BRP12 BR (SPAdes)... | ecosystem: Environmental > Aquatic >...
CAAAATTAATGTATACATGTAAAATAATCAGCACAACTATTGGCTTTGATTGACCAAACAAACAGCACAAAACATTATCAATGGTTCTTTGTGACCAATGAATTATTTATTGATAGAGCCTCGCTTTCGGATGATGGAAGCATAGTAGTGGAGAGATTGTACGACAATAAAGAATCCGTCGTAAGATATGGACACGTGTTGTCCGGACAAAAATCAACATCTTGTGGTGTGTATTACAGGCAGGAAAGTGCAGCTTATGTATCAGCAGAGAGAGTAGTTTAGCAGCTTAAATTCATTGCATACTTCTTTTGCAAAGCGTAAGTGGCAGGAATAAAATGATAGCAGATAGCATTACTTTTTGATTTTAGATGTAAGCACTATATATCGTAACATCTTGTTAGGCGGAACTGTCTTATTCTCCTTCTGAAATGGAATACCCTTGTGATTTTAGAGCGTTTGCTATTGAATCAGGCGAAAACGTCCAAAATTCGAGTTCTTGCTTGATCGTAGAGTCGTCATGTTTGAAGACAAAGCGACTGTTGAGAAAACCTCTATGTAGAATGATCGCCCGGATGGATTCACGCTTCAGCTGAACCTCTTGGATGATGGTTCTCATCGAAATGCCATCTTCGTTTATCGTCAACTTCACGAACGGCCAGGAATTTTGCACTTTCCCAAACTTCCCTCCTCCTCTATGCTCACTCAAAGAATGTCCCTCCTAAAAAATAATGTATGGTTTCGTTGCCTTGGCCCGTCTAACATTGTTTTTTATACTAATTCTACGTTTGGGAGGATTATATTAGTGAAGCTCCCCGCCTAAAAGGCGGGGCTTCCCGGAGTTTAATTATTCTTTTCAGATACATTTGCCCGGCAAAGAGGCGGTAAGATGCAGCGCTACTTTGCCCCGCAGCATTTCTTATATTTCTTGCCGCTGCCGCACGGGCAGGGGTCGTTTCTGCCGACCTTCTTCGCGTCACGTGTCACGGTCTTGCCCTTCACGTCCTCCTCGCCCCGGTTGAGCACAAACTGCTGCGGCCGCTGCTCCGGGACGCGCACCTCTTCTTCTTTTGCCAGCTGCACCATGTAGAGCTTTTCAATAAACTCTCCCTTAATCCGGTCCACCAGCCCGGTAAAAAGGTCGTATGCCTCCTTCTGATACTCGCGAAGCGGGTCCTGCTGGGCATAGCCCCTGAGCCCGACGCCTTCCTTTACATGGTCCAGGTCCAGGAGGTGCTCTTTCCAGCGCTCATCTAAGACCCGCAGGTAAATCCATTTTTCCAGCCGGTGCAGCATCTCCGGGGTAAATTCTTCGGCCTTTTTCAGATACAGCTTTTTCGCCTCATCAATAACGAGCTGCTCGGCATCATCACCCTGCAGCTTTCTGATGTCATCTGCCGATTGCCACAGGGGAAGCGAAAACTGCCTGAATACCGCTTCCTTAAAGCCCCTTACATCCATGTCCTCAGGGTGAATGTCCTTGCTGTAGAAGGTGTCCACAATGCCCGCGGCAAACTCTTCCGTATATTCCGTGACCAGGTCTTCCAGGCTCTCGTCACGCAGCGCCCGGTTGCGCAGCTCATAAATGATCTCCCGCTGCTTGTTCATGACATTGTCATACTCGAGGAGGTGCTTGCGGATATCAAAGTTGTGCCCCTCAACCCGCGCCTGGGCGTTCTCTATCGCCCGGGTAATAAGGGGGTGCTCTATGGGCTGATCTTCCTCCATGCCGAAGCGGTCCATAATATTTGAGATGCGCTCGCCGCCGAAGATTCTCAGCAGGTCATCCTCCAGGGACATATAAAACCGTGACGAGCCCGGGTCCCCCTGACGGCCGCTGCGGCCTCTCAACTGGCGGTCAATGCGGCGCGCCTCGTGGCGCTCGGTTCCTATGATATGGAGGCCGCAGGGAACATTGGTGAAACACTCGGTCTTTTTCTTTCCCTGCTTCTGCGGGTCAGGGCAGTTTTTGCATCCTTCGGCCCGCTCCCGGTCACAGATGATACAGCACATGGCGGCACATTTGACCACGCCCGGCCCGAGCTTTATGTCGGTTCCGCGGCCTGCCATATTGGTGGCTATGGTGACCGCGCCCGGCTGTCCGGCATTGGCAACGATCTCGGCCTCCTCCTTGTGGCGCTTGGCATTGAGCACTGAATGTTTTATATTCCGCGGCAGCATCCTGCTCAAAAGCTCTGATGTTTCTACGGAAACGGTCCCCACCAGCACGGGCCGCCCCATTGCATTCATGTCCACTATTTCCCTGATGGCCGCCTTATATTTCTCCTTTTTGGTCTTATACACCATATCAGTGTAATCAACCCGCCGCACCGCTTCATTGGTGGGGATAACAGCTACGTTCAGCTTATAAATTTTGAAAAATTCCGGCGCTTCTGTTTCGGCAGTACCGGTCATGCCGGCGAGCTTTTCATACATGCGGAAATAGTTCTGTATGGTGATGGTGGCAAAGGTCTGGGTTTCGCCCTCAATCTTCACTCCCTCCTTGGCCTCAATCGCCTGATGCAGGCCATCGCTGTAGCGCCGGCCGGGAAGAAGCCGGCCGGTAAACTCATCCACGATCTGCACCTGGCCCTCATGCACCACGTAGTTCACGTCCTTTTCAAAGAGCGAATAGGCCTTTAACAGCTGGGTTATGGTCTGGATCTTTTCGCTGGTCTCGGAAAACTGCCGCTCCAGTTTCGTCAGCTTTTGTTTGCGCTCTTCATCGGGCAGGCTCTGATCATCGGCCATGCTCAGGTCAGGCAGGATAAAAAAATCCGGATCATTGGGAGAAAGAAGCTGGCGCCCCTTATCGGCAAGGTCAATAACGTTTGACTTTTCATCGATGCTGAAGTAGAGCTCCTCATCGAGCTCTCCCAGGCGCTTGTCGCGGATGTAATCGAGCTCGATGCCGTCGATCACCTTTTTCAGCTTCCCGTCTTTGATCATTTTCAGGAAGCGCTTGTTCTTGGGCGAGCCCCGCTTCACCTGGAGCAGTTTAACCCCCGCCTCGTATTCCTTGCCCTCCTCCGCGAGCTTTTCCGCTTCGGTGAGAAGCTGGCTCATCAGGCGGCTCTGGCCCTGCATAAGCCGCTCAACGTGCGGCTTCAGCTCGCCGAAGTGATGGCGCTCAGACCGCTCGATAGGCCCGGAAATGATTAGCGGCGTGCGCGCCTCATCAACGAGGATGCTGTCAACTTCATCGACAATTGCATAGTAGTGCTTGCGCTGCACCTGCCCTTCAAAAGTAACGGCCATATTATCGCGCAGATAATCAAACCCGAATTCAGTATTGGTGCCGTAGGTGATATCAGCGGCATACGCCTGCTGCCGTTCTTCCTGAGTAATGTCATGGTGTACGACACCGACCGTGAGGCCAAGGAATTCATAAATTTTCCCCATCCAGTCCCGGTCACGTTTGGCCAGGTAGTCATTCACGGTGACGATATGCACGCCGCGCCCGGTTAATCCGTTAAGATAGGCCGGCAGCGTGGCAACCAGGGTTTTCCCTTCGCCGGTCGCCATTTCAGCAATTTTTCCCTGATGCAGAACGATGCCGCCGATAATCTGGACATCAAAGTGCCGCATGTCAAGCACGCGCCGGGCAACCTCCCGCACGGTGGCAAATGCTTCGGCTAAAATGTCGTCCAGCGCTTCACCGCGGCCAAGCCGCTCGCGGAACACGCTGGTCATGGCGCGCAGCTCATCATCCGATTTTTTTCTGAGTTCCGGCTCACGCTCATTGACATCCTGCACCAGCGGCCCGAGTTTTTTCAGCTCCCGCTCGTTATCGCTACCAAATACTTTTTTCAGCAATGTTCCAAACACCTGCAGCTCCTGTCTATAGTCCTAATAGTATATTAAATAGTGCGCACAATGCCCATCAATTCCAATATCTTGTGCGGGTCTTTCCTGCCCGGTGATGTTTCAACACCACTTGATAAATCTATACCAGCAGGATGCACCGACGTGATTGCCTCACGCGCATTGGACGGGGTTATTCCGCCTGCCAAAAAAAGCGGCAGCAACGATTGAGCCACCAGCCGCTGTGCGGTTTCCCAGTCGCACACCTGCCCGGTGCCGCCCTTGTATTGTCTATCCGGCAGTTTTACCAGGGTATCAAGCACCACCACCTCGACGCCTGCAGCGTGGTACTGCTCAATTACTGTCTGTAACTCAGCCAGGTGCGCGTCCTCTGCCCCTCGCTGCGGCACCTGCACTGTCTTCCAGATCCGGGCACTAATACGCGAGGCAAGCTTCTCTACCATGCCGGGCGCTGCCGCTCCTATCAGCTGCACCGCGTAGGGCTGCAAGCTGTCCGCAATTTTTTCTATTTCAGCCGGCGATTTTTCCAGCAGCACCACCACCGGCGCACGTGACGCTGCGATTATGCGCTGGGCTGTTGCGGGTGAAACCGAGCGGGGAGAGCCGCCAATTTCAACGATAACCCCGATAAAGTCTGCGCCTGCTTCTCCTGCAGCCAGGGCATCCTCGACGCGGGTAATCCCGCAGATCTTAACCTGGATGCCCATGTAAGCCTCTCAATTGTGCAATACTTCGCATGATTTCCTGGCTCATGCGCTCATACATATCTTTTGTCCGTGCCGCAGCATAAAACTGATCAAGCTCAACGGGAGGGCCAAAGGTCACCGTGCATTTTCTGAAATGAAAAAACTTTCCGCCCCGCGGCAGTATTTCAAAACTCCCCCTGATGCAGGCAGGAATGACCGGGACTTTTGCGTGATAGGCTATGAAGCCGGTGCCGGGCTTGCCCGCCTGTAAATCGCCGGTCTCCGTGCGCGTTCCTTCGGGGAACATGAGTATCATCTCCCCCCGTGCCAATACCGCTAAAACAATCCGCAGGGTTTTCCGGTCAAGCTGATCCCGGTTGACCGGAATGGCATTAACAATTCTTATGGCAGAACCAAAAAAAGTGCGGAACAGTTCTTCTTTGGCAAAATAAAAAATAGGGCGCGGTATCGCCATGCCGATCAGGGGCGGGTCAAGGTAGCTGGCATGGTTTGAGGCAATGATTGCGGCCCCGGTGCGGGGGATGTGTTCAGCCCCTCTCACCTCAAATTTTAAAAAAACTTTCGCTAATCCTTTGAAAACAAGACGAATGGTCAAATAGATACTGTTTTTAAAGCTCCTTTTGGTAAGCATAACCCGGCTCAGGTTTCCTGCGGTATAGTTACTGTTTCTGCAGCTTACTTTTTGCAAAGTACTGTTCTACATCTTTCATCATGCCATCGACGGCAGTTTTGAAATCCTCGGTTCTTTTACCATGGATTAGTTTGCACAGAATTTCCTTTGAGCTTTTGTCAAGTATAACGAGCTGCATCTCAATATAAACAAAATCCTCCTCAAAGGGGAGCAGCCTGCTGGTGAGCTTCTTGCGCGGCCTCATGTCAACAATGGCACATTTGACTTCAGCGTTTATCGTCCCCTGACCTTTATTAACGCTGGCATTGAATATCTTTTGTAATCCCTGGGCGACTTTTGCTTCAGCCCAGGGATATGAAAAAGTGCTGTTGTTGATCACCGGATCAATTTCAAATGACCGGCAAAGCCCTAATTCAAAACCAGGCATCCACCACACCCATGCTACGAGGTCATCTTCTTTCATATCACGGTAATCAGCTATAAGCAGTTGCGGCGCTTCTTCCAGTGCGGCCCGGTCCTGTTTTTTAAACTCATTAAACGCTTTATTCACGTCCTGGCGTTTGGGTTGCCGAAAAAACATACACCCGCACACGCATGACAATATAAGAACTGACAGTACTGTTTTCAACAAGGTAACCCGCAGATAGTGTCGCTGTTTGTTCATTGCCCATGATCCCCGTTTATGTAATGTTGTATCTGTTTCCCTTCCCTCAGGTAAGGCACTTGTGTCGAATTTTATCGATCAATTTCCCCGCGGAAATTTCTTTTCGAAGGGCTGAGTGAGCATTGCATGGCATTTCTTTGGATCCCATACGTCACCGTATTTGCGAATCGAAGCACTAAGTACCAACAAATTATAGGGCAGTATCTATGCTTATGACAGCGAAACAGAATAGCCCGGTGAAAAAGTTTCCCTTTTTCAAATGGATTTGCTATAAATTTTAATTCATTTGTGATATTATGACACAAAGAATAACGAAAAAAGCTGGTAAGGTCAATATGTTTGATTGAGTGAAGCAGAAGAACCTGCTGCTGCATTTATTATTAAACAGATTTTTTTGCCGCTATACGGCGCCCTGGGCAGCTTTAACTCATTTAATTGACTTTATTTTAATTATCTTTTTATTGGCGCTGCCGATGAATAGATAGTAAATTTTTAAATTAAAACTGCTGACGTCGTAAAAAGTCGTAAAACGAACAATTTGTCATTGCGAGCAAAGCGCGGCAATCTCACCGCTTTCTGACATTCCATGAGACTGCTTCGTCGTTTCACTCCTCCTCGCAATGACAGCAGGGGACTTTTTACGACTTTGTCAAAACTGCGGCTGTATGGTACGCAGCAAGAGAAGCTCCCCTCCCATCCCGTAACTGCAAAGTATCCGGGATCGGTGCCGGGAATTTTAGGCATAAAACCAGTCATTAGACGCTGTTTATGAAAGTACCGTTTGCCAGAGAAATATCTCCCCAAAAAGCTTTTGAAAAAGCCTTGGCTGCGTATCTGGATGCTGCTGCAAAAAATCCGGATGACATACGTATTCACATAAAAATTGCTGAGCTTTATTTTAAGACGAATAACAAGGATAAAGCCATCAGTGAATATCTGTATGCTGCCGACACCTATAAGAAGAAAAAGCTTTTTCAGATCGCAATTTCAATCTACAATCACATCCTGGCACTTGATCCTGGCCAGACAGCCGTATATACCACCCTGGCGGACATTCATCAGAAAAGCGGGTTTAAGGGAGATGCTGTTGCCACGCTGGGAAAATTAGCTGTCTACTATCATCAGAACGGTTTTAGCAATAAGGCCGCTGAAGTGCTCCAGAAAATTCTTGAAATAGACCCGTCAAATGAGCAGTTCAGGCAAAAAGTAGCCAGGTTTTATGAGAGCGCAGGAATCCGCTCTGATACGGAACCTGAAGGTGCTGAAACGCAGCAACCGGTTACAAAGCCGCTGGAAGAAAAGCCATCATCAGTTTTTTTTGATCTTGAGGCTGCTCTGGAGAGTGACAGCTCAATACATGTATCAGCCCCGGCAGAACAGGACCGCGACGCACCTGCACAGCAGCAGCCCTATGATGACATTTTCACCCAGATTAAGACGGAAGCGGAAGCAGCGCCTGATGAAGCAGCCCCTGATTTACATTATGAGCTGGGCATGGCACAGCAGCGCCTGGGCGCGTTGGAAGAAGCCATGAAAGAATTTGAAAAGGCCATAGAGCATAAGCAGAAAGTCGCTCACAGCTACCTGCAGCTGGCTCACTGCTGCCAGGCCCTGAATAATCTGGAGAAAGCAGAAGCATACATCAACCAGGCCCTTGCCCTTGATTTTCTGACAGAAGATGAAATAAAGAGCCTGCGCGATGAGTTGAAAGATGTGCGAAAAGCAAAGGGCGGCAAAGGCGGTCTTTTTGGATTTTTTAAAAAGCATACAAATAAAGAAAAGCCTTGATAAAGATATGCCGTAATTAATCGCAAGGGCAGGTGCTCGATATGGCTGTTTTTAATAGCGCAAAAAAAGAGATCAACATCAAGATTGTCTACTGTGGTCCTTCCTTATGTGGCAAGACGACCAATGTACAGACCATCCATGAAAAACTCGCTCCTCATCAGCGCGGGGAAATGGTTTCATTGGCCACCAAAGATGACAGAACCCTGTTTTTTGATTTTCTCCCTATAGAGCTTGGTAACGTCAAGGGGTTTAAAACTCGATTTCACATCTATACGGTCCCGGGGCAGGTATATTATGCATTAACCAGAAGAGCGGTGTTAACCAATGTTGACGGAGTGGTGTTTGTTGCTGACTCACAAAAAGACAAAATGGAAGCAAATCTTGAGAGTTTCAAAGACCTGGAAGAAAATCTTAAATTCTATAAAAAGAACATACTCTCTACGCCTGTTGTTATACAGTATAATAAGCGGGATTTACCCGATATCATGCCCGTGGATGAGATTAATACCGCCCTCAATAAGCTGCAGTTCCCTTTTTTTGAGGCCAGTGCTGTTCAAGGTCCCGGCGTTCTGGAAACACTCACCGCCTGCTGCAAACTGATTTTAAAACAGCTTGATGAGAGCTCAGTAAAAAAAGAAGGGCCGCTCATAAGAATATTCAAAGAACCTGCCCCGTATGCTGCTTCGGTATTGCAGCAGCAGGAAGAAGCGGCGGCAGGAACTGGTCCGGTTATACGGATCAGCAGCGAAGCCATTGCCGATGAGCCACTCAGCGCAGAACCGCCCGAAACGATTCCGTTTAAGATGTCCTCTCCTCCTGAACAGCCGGCGACCCTGCACCTGCCCGCCGGATCGCCATCCACGGTCGCAGATATAATCCCGGCAGGCGATGAAGTACCGCAGGGGCCGTTCAATCTTACACAGGATGCTGCAACGCCTGATTCCGGAACCCTGCTGGCAGCCGGCAGCGCTGCGGCATCCATACAGTCGCTGACGATCTCAGCTGAAATAGAGCCGGAGCAGGAGGCTCAGTTTAAAATAATTGCCTGTGGGCAGCCGCAAAAAGAAAGCGCAACATCCATTAAGGTTCCTCTTATATTTCAAATCAGCGAATTGAATAAGGAGTGCTTGATTAATATCACTATTTCCTTTGATAATTTTACTATGCGAGAACCCCGTTGAATATGTTTTCAGCTGAGCCAGTAATTACCGGTTATGATAAAAAACAACCCCTTTTTTCTTCCACGCGCACAGACCTTCATCATCATCATTATGTTACTTGTTTCCCTGTTGAGCCAGTACTCTTCAGGAAGTCCGGCACGTGCCGCAGATTCCGCCCCCGCTGTTCTCTCTGATGATATCCTCAACAGTGTCAAAACCCTCAAGCCATTTTTAGAAAACATGTACCAGCAGTCACTGGACCGGGGAATAAAAAATTATTATCCCTATTCTTTTGCTCTCATCAGGGAATGCTATACCGCCCTTGATACGGGACAGTATGATAAAGCACTCCTGTTATCCGAATATGCAGAACAGCTCTCACCTGATCTTCCCGCTGCGACAGCTGCACTGGCACAATCCCGCTGGGTCCGGAATAAGTTATTTTTCCATCACCTGATATGGGGGCAGCTAACCTCATTCTGCAAACAACTCTATGTGCTTGAGCCGCCGGCACGGTTTCTTGCGGCAGCAATGCTCTCACTCGCTGGCGCTCTTCTGCTGACCCTGGCTCTGTTCTGTCTGGCGCTGCTGGCAAAATATCTCCCGCGCGCCTATCACGATCTGAAGCATATCTTCCCGCTCAGCATGCCGCACGCAGTTTCACGGGGATGGGCACTGTGTATCTTCTGTGTGCCTCTGTTTTTTAATTTTTCCCTCTGCTGGGTGCTCTGTTACTGGCTGCTGCTTATGTTCAGCTATCAAACTAAACAGGAGCAGAAGGCCACCATCTGCCTGATGCTTTTTTTATCGCTCATCCCTCAATTCCTGGCTGTTACTGCCACGATGCTGGCGGCACCACAGTCATTGCTGGTTAAAACACTCTGGACCGCAAATTATGGCAGCTGGCAGGACCGGGATGCTGTCTATCTGAAGAGCTACAGCGAGGCTCATCCCGAGGACACCGCAAGCCTGTTCACCCTGGGTCTCATCTCTAAAAAAGAGGGCGATTACAAAGAAGCAGAGCGCTATTATCAAAAAGTTCTCGATCGTAACCCGCAAAACTCCCTGGCGCGTGTCAACCTGGGAAATGTCTACTGCGCCATAAAAAAACCGGACCAGGCTATTGAGCAGTACCAGCAGGCTCTGGCGCTCAAGCCATCAAGCGCAGCAGCGCATTTCAACCTCAGCCGTGCCTATCTGCAAAAATTTATGTTTACCGAGAGTGAAGCTGAGTTCATGAAGGCTAAACATCTGGACAGCTCAGCCGTAACCTATCTGCTGGTCACGTATGCTGAAAACCCCAACCGGCTGCTTATTGATGAGCCGCTGCCGCGGGCGGAGATCTGGCAGAAAGCATTCTCCTCCACGCCTGAAAACAGGATGCTTGCGCAGCAGCTCTGGGATGTTACCTGCAGAGGAATTCCCTTTGCGTATGGATGGGCAGCGCCGGGTGCTTTTATCATCTGCGCCCTGCTGGTGGTAAAATATAAACGCTTTGCCCTTGCAAAGCGCTGCATGACGTGCGGAAGATCATTCTGCAGGAGATGTGAGCGCGTCTCTGACCAAACCCGGTCCTGTACCCAGTGCACAAATATTCTGGGAAAGCAGGAGGGGCTCGATCCAGCGCTCAGGGAAATGAAAATGCTTACTATTAAAAAATATCAGGGTCGGCAAAAAACCATCACCACGTTTTTCACCTTCTTGTTCCCCGGTGCCGGCCTGCTGCGAAAAGGATATCTTGTCCCGGGATTACTGTGCACCGTGCTATTTGCCTTTTTTTTGTTCTTTACGGTCTTGCATGGGTTTGTTATGACGTATTCATGGGACATCACGCTCCCTCCCGCGCCAGGGCTATCTCGTATCGGCCTGGGATTTATTCTCCTCTGCGGCGTCGTGGTCATAGGCGCTGCCCATCGCCGTAAGGAACTGGATATGACCGCAGGGACGCCGGCGGCTGCAGCAAAAAAACGTTCTGCGCCGCACCATAAAGCTGCCATCGTAAAGGGATAACACGCTATGCCAGGGTTAGAAGGCACCATCAAAGAGTTCGGGGTTGCTGATATATTACAGCTCATATGTCAGCAGCAGAAAACCGGCGCCCTCATGGTCGAATCAAGGGGGGCTAACGTTGAAATATATCTTGAGGAAGGCAACATTTCTGCTGCGCACGCCACCACCGGATCCAGAAGAGATAACCTGGGCACTCTTCTGGTAAAAGCAAAATTAATAGCTCCCGGGCAGCTGCAGGCCGCCCTTGTCATGCAAAAACAGACCGGTGAGCAGCTTGGTGAAATCCTTATACAACAGGGGGCTATTACCCGGGAAGACCTGAAGCGGGCTATTCAAATCCAGATATATGGAACGTTTTATGATATTTTTCAGTGGAAAGAGGGTTCGTACCAGTTCAACCCGAAAGAAGTCAAAGTAAAATCACCCCTCTATCAGCTCATAAATATTCAATCAATTCTTCTTGATGTCCTGCGCATGATTGATGAATGGCCTAATGTCCAACGGTTTGTTCCTTCGTTTGAGATGACGTTTCAACCAATGCCGGGCATCTTTCCGGCAGATCTGGCAGATGACGGTCTGCTCGTGTACAACCTCCTGGATGGCCGGCGTAACACCCAGGAGCTTATTGATGAAAGCCTTCTGGGCAAATTCAACACCTGCAAGATACTGTCAGAACTGCTGCGGGCCGGCTACATAACAGAGGCCGCACCACCTGCTGCCGCCCCTGCAAGGGCGCTGATTGCCATGATCACGCAAAAGTTCAGCGCTGCCATTCACTATGCTGCTCTGGGGCTGGTGCTTTTCATGGTCATGCTTTTACCGACCTCGTTCCCTGAAAATATCCTGCTGCGCAACCCGAAACTGGTAAAACAGCCGTATCTTACAGAATATCAAAAAAACCAGGCGCTGCTGCAGATTGAACACGCGCTTGACGTGTATAAAATAAGAAATGGCCGGTACCCCGCATCTCTTAATGAACTGGTTACCGCTAAGTTCCTGCTTGCGCCTGAGCACGCTGAAAACATTAGCTATATACCTGAAGAAGACTCATACCGTCTATCCATTACCACTGCCGGTAATAAGCAGTGACCGGCGGATGCTGTTTGATGTCCATATAATAAAGGAGCTTTTATGGCACAGCAGGCTGAAAGCAAATCACTATCCGCCATCTGTGATGCATTTGATGCGCATCGGCCGCTCATATACATTCAATCATCTGAAGAACAGCGGGTAGTGCGCCTCCTGCAATCGGCCACTGAAACATATTTCAGGGAAAGCGTCCCGTTTTTTACCTGGAGTATCACTGACGGGTTGCAGCAGCATGGCATTGTGGCGGAAAACCTGCCCCGAGAGCCGCACGTGCTGCTTGATTTTATTATTGCACAGCCCGGCCCGGCCCTTTTTCTCCTCAAGGACTTTCATGGGCTTATAGAGACGGTCCCGGAGATCAGGCGGCGGCTGCGCGATATATACTATGCCGGCCTCGAACGCAACATTTTCGTGGTCATGGTCTCGCCCGTCAAGGCCATTCCCGATGAGATAAGTCGCGAACTGCTGTTTCTGGCGCTGCCGATTCCCGATGTCGGGGAGTTGCAGATGCTTCTTCATGCAGAGGCAGAGCGCATTGCCGCCGATGGCGGCTCGGTTGATCTGGATGAGGATAAAACCTATGTGCTTGCCCGCGCGCTCCAGGGCCTCACCTTCAACGAGTCCCTCCATGCCATCCGCCGCGCAACGGCCCGGGGTAAAACCCTCAGCACCGGGGTAATTCCCATCCTGCTGGAAGAGAAGCGTCTCCTCATCAGCAAAACAGGGCTCATCGAATATATCCCTGACAATATTCCGCTCAGCGATCTGGGAGGTCTTGACAATCTTAAGAGATGGCTTCAGGAGCGGCGCAAGCTGTTTCAGCAGCGCGAAAGCATCAGCCATGAAATAATTCCCAAAGGGGTTCTGATGATGGGAATATCAGGCTGCGGCAAAAGCCTGTCGGTGAAAGTCATCGCCGGCAGTTTTGAGCTTCCGCTGTACCGCATAGACATGATTCAGATTTTTTCCGCCAGTTCCAACCCGGAGCGGGCATTTGTCGATGCATGTAAAACCATGGAGGAAATAGCCCCTGCTGTGCTCTGGTTCGATGAGATTGAAACCTCAATTTCCAGCAATTCTGCAACAGCAAGTGGCATGCTCGGCCGGATCTTCGGCTTCTTCCTCACCTGGATGCAGGAAAAGACGCCTGGCCTGTTTGTGGCAGCAACGGCCAACCGCATTGATCTGCTCCCCGCTGAAATGCTCCGCAAAGGACGCTTTGACCAGGTCTTTTTCATCGACCTGCCAACACCGGCAGAGCGTGTTGAGATCCTGAAGATTCATCTGCTCAAGCGCGAGGTCAACCCTGACACCCTTGATATGGAGCTGTTTGCAAAGTTGAGTGACGGCTGGACCGGGGCTGAAGTGGAGCAGTGCGTTATCGGGGCGCTCGTATCTGCACAGCTGAACGACCGTTCTGTCGATAACAATGACCTGTTTTTTTCCTGCAAGCAGATTGTGCCGCTCTCAAAGACCATGAAGGAACAGATGAACCACATAAGAACCTGGGCATTTGAGCGCGCCATTCGCGCATCATCAAGGAATTAGCAATCCATCCCGGGGGAAGTAATTAAAAACTATAATAAATTAAAAATATTTACAAATTAGTTGACTATTATAAGTATTATGTATAGATACATGAGCAATAGGTATACACATGAGGATATTGGCCCACTCGTAAAGCGCATGACAGCATATAAGGGTAAGGATAAACATTCGGGCTTTACGCTCATCGAATTGATGATAACGGTTGCAATCATTGGCATTTTGGCCGCGGTTGCCACTCTTCTCTTCATGTCCTACCGGCAAAAATCCTCCATAGCAGCAAGCTTGGCCTCAGCGCATTCTATTCAGGCATCCCTTATAAGCTACTCGACCGTCACGCGATACGGGGTGTTTCCTGCGGAGAGTGACATAACCTCATGGTCACAGCTGGTGGCAGTCTGCAATCCCCATGGCGCGGACCTGCCTGATGACCCTGCGCGCCTCGGGCTTCAAAACTGGCTTCAATACACAACGACAGACATAAACAACGATAATCAGGATGAAGAATTTTCACTCCTCCTCCGCATTAACATTGTGTCTCGCGAAACTCCCGGGTCTCAGCTTCATATAACCGCCCGTGAAATCTTAAGGGAAACCTACTAACCTCACTGCTCCTGCCAAACAGCTCTCAGACCAATCGCTGAACCGCTCTGTAGAAAAGCCGCACCTGATAATGATTTCAAAATTATTTGACAATTACCCTGCTTGTGATATTCCCCTCATAAATTAAGCGTAAGGGTTGCATGTTTTTATGGATATATCCTTTATCATTGTGAACTGGAATACCTGCAAACTGCTGCTTGACTGCCTGCGCTCCATTGCCAATACGGTAACCGGATGCAGTTATGAGATTTTTGTGGTGGATAATGGGTCTGCCGACGGGAGTGTCGGTGCAGTAAAGGAGCAGTTCGGCACACAGGTAACCCTCATTGAAAACAGTGAGAACCGGGGTTTTGCTCAGGCAAACAACCAGGCATTGAAGATTGCTCAGGGAAGGTATATAGTTCTGCTGAACAGCGATACCGTGCTGCAGGAAAGCGCAATCAGCACGCTTATAGCGTTTCTGGAAAACAATCCAGCCGCGGCAGCAATTGGGCCGCGCATGATTGACAGTGACGGGTCCCTGCAAAACAGCTATGACAATTTCCCGTCACTCACAACAGAGCTGCTCAACAAAAGCCTGCTGCGGGCCCTTTTCCCGGAGAAATACGCCGGGAAAAATTCTTTCGCGTCCGAGCCTTTTGAGGTAGATTCCATAATCGGGGCCTGCATGGCGATACGCCGTGATGCAACACTGCAGGTAGGCCCGCTTGATGAGGATTACTTTTTCTTTCTTGAAGAGACCGACTGGTGTTTTCGCCTGCGCGCAGCCGGGTGGAAAATGTATCATCATCCTGCGGCTGAAATCATGCACCTCCAGGGACAGAGCAAAAAGCGCCGGCCGGCACAAGCGCGCATTGAATATTACCGCTCCCTGTATCTGTTTTTTAAGAAAAACCGCCCGATTGTGTCCTATGCTCTACTTAGAATTGTTCGCTTTATAAAGCTGGTTATTAACTGCGTCCTTAACCTGGCAGGCCTCTGCCTTACGTTTGGCGCCAGCCAGAGGCTCCGTGAGAAAACTGCAATCTATGCATATCTGCTCTGGTGGCACCTGCTGCTGTGCCCGGATTCCTGGGGCCTGAGAAAAAAAAGATAGGACACAGATTTCCGCAGATACCTGCAGATTTTATTTCTATGGTATAATTGATGATATCTTCTAAATCAGCGCTTATCTGCGTCCCATGATACGAAAGGAATGAGCACGATGCGTAAAGATTTTTTAGTTTTTGGTAATCCGCAGATTGAGGAAGATGAAATTAAAGAGGTTGTCGACTGCCTGCGCTCGGGATGGATTTCCACCGGGCCCCGGGTCGCTCAATTTGAGGAACAGTTTAAACAGTATATCGGCTCAAAACATGCTCTTGCGCTTAACTCCTGTACCGCTGGCCTCCATCTCTCGATGATTGTTGCCGGCTTGAAGCCCGGCGATGAAGTCATTACCACGCCCATGACCTTTGCCGCCACAGCGAACGCCATACTGCACACCGGCGCAAGCCCGGTCTTCGTTGACATAGAGTTATCATCCATGACTATAGACCCTGGGCTGATCGAGGAAAAAATTTCTCCAAAAACAAAAGCAATTCTCCCGGTGCATCTCTGCGGCAGGCCATGCAATATGGACCGCATTATGGGAATAGCAAAAAACCATAACCTGCTTGTCATTGAGGATGCTGCCCATGCCATAGAAGCACAATACCAAGGCAAAAAGATTGGCACCATCGGTGATATGGCGGTGTTCAGCTTCTATGTGACGAAAAACCTGGTGACCGGCGAAGGCGGCATGGTGACAACGGATAATGACGAATACGCGGAAAAAATTCAGACCTACGGGCTGCACGGCATGAGCAAAGGGGCCTGGCGCCGGTATTCTGACGAAGGGTTCAAGCACTACCAGATTATTTTCCCGGGATTTAAATATAATATGATGGACCTTCAGGCAGCACTGGGCATCCATCAGTTAAAGCGCCTTGAAGCAGGACTCGCGCGCCGGGAAGAACTATGGAAGCGCTATGATGAGGCTTTCAAAGATTTGCCAGTCGTGACCCCTGCCCCTCCAGAGAAAAATACCCGTCACGCACGCCACCTCTACACCATTCTGGTGAAGCTTGAAGACGTCAAGGCAGACCGTGACACCATCCAGCAGTCGCTCCATGAAGAAAATATCGGCACCGGCATCCATTATATTTCCCTGCACCTGCACCAGTATTACCGCGAACGCTATGGATTCAAGCCGGATGATTTCCCCAAAGCCCTCTATGTCTCCGAGCGCACCATCTCCCTGCCCCTGTCGACGAAACTTACTGATGATGATGTGCAGGATGTGATAGATGCAGTGAGAAAGGTGATGGATAGGTATAGCAGGTAGGTTGTTATTGATGATTGAGGTTTTGATGGCGATTGTTATGATTCCGCTGTTTCCTTGTCAATCAAAATATAGTATGGTCCCCAAATTTAGCGGGGGCGTTAAAATAAGCGCCTGATGAGCCCAATTGAAAAAAGCACCTGTAAAAGTACAGGTGCTTTTTTATTGAGAAATTTATGTACGATGGTTGGTTTTATTTAGCCATCCGGAAGATCGTTGCGCCTCCGG
>Ga0209253_10002402_pt1 | contig 16601 bp, 11 predicted proteins | sample FrelakmetBRP12BR_FD_187145 | JGI IMG/M metagenome (GOLD analysis project Ga0209253, IMG submission 187145) | Freshwater lake sediment microbial communities from the University of Notre Dame, USA, for methane emissions studies - BRP12 BR (SPAdes)... | ecosystem: Environmental > Aquatic >...
ATAAAGGCCGCGGTCGGACTGGGTTTCGGCGAGGAGCATTCCGTCGGTCATGATCTTGACGTAGCCTTCGCGGGCCGTCCTGTCCTGGAAACGGATCTTGTAGCCGACCGAGCGGCCGAGGGTTTCACCAAGCTCCTCGGCGATCCGGTGGGCGATGGTGATGGCCGCGATGCGGCGTGGCTGCGTGCAGCCGATCTTGCCGGCGATTCCGCGCCCCGCTTCGAGGCACATCTTGGGAATCTGGGTGCTCTTGCCGCAGCCGGTCTCGCCCGAGATGATGACCACGGGGTGGTGCCGGATGGCCCGGACGATCTCGTGGCGCCTGGGAGTGATCGGGAGAGCCGGGGGATAGCGAAGAGGAGGCCGGAGACGATGACGTTTCTCCCGCTCCGCGGCCGACTGCTCCAGACGCTCGGCCAGCTGAGCCAGATCGGCGAGGAGGTCCTTTCTCCGTGTCGTGCGGGCGGATACCTTATATATTCTATCCCGTCCGGAGTCCCCGGCTTCTTCAGGAGGGCCGTGCCTCTGCTGGAGCTGGCGCAGCCGGCGGACGGCCATCGCCCGGTCCCGCAGCATCGCCCTGGGCAACAGAGCGCGGATCCTCTGGAGGAGCGGGTCCGTCGCGTCTGGCTCTCGCTGCAGGGGGGGCATTGTTTCGTCTCGTCCCGTTTTATTATAATGAAATTCCCCTTCGAGGAGGAGGGAATCATGGAAAACAATCCCTCTCTCCGCACAACTTTTTCATGGTAGATTTCGTCTAACATACAGGAATGCAGATCTTGTTTATTCTTGGAGGCTTCGAGTGCTAAAAAAAAAGATGGTGTTGGTTGTTCTTTCTGCTTTATTGTTCATGGTCTTTTCGCCGGAGTTTATCCAGTCTGTCCAAGCCCGCTCGGCGGCGGAAATCTTGCGCTCATATGTCGAGGACTTCCGGAGCGACCCGGCCGCTGCCGAGCCGGTGACCTTCGGCATCAAGGTCAACGGCGAGGGCGGGGGCGAGTGGCAGGTGGAGGTCAGCGGGGAGAAGGAGGGAAGCGGAGGTTTCCGGGTGGAGCTACGCGACGGATTGCCCTCGAGCCCGGCGGCAGTATTTGTGCTCGATCTTCCCGCGCTGCGCAAGATGGAAAGCGGTGAGATCAACGCCCTCACTGCCATGGGCCGGGCACGCTCCAGTGACCCGGCGCCCATGGACATTGAGTTCACGTCCGGTTTCCAGCCGGACGCCGGGTTCATAGCGCGCTTCCTTCCGTTCACCTTCCATTTTTGGACTCGAGGCACTCCCGAGACGGTGAGCTTCGGCAAACGGCAAAGCCGGGAAGTCCATGGCGCGAGCATGGTCGTCTTCTATTATCAGGAAGGGCTCCGCTCCGCCTGGGGCCTGATCGAAAAAGGGCAGCATGTCAACAAGGATCCAAACGACCAGACGAATCCCTTCCCGACGATATTCATCGGAATCCGGGGTCGGGCCGCTGCCAAGATCGGAGGCCGGGAGGTGACCTTGCAGGCGGGGCAAATGGCCTTCATCCCGGCCGGTGTCAGCCATGAGGTCTGGAACCCTTATGACGAGCCCGCTGAAGTGATCATCCTGATGTTCGGTGAGGGAGCCTAGCCGGAATCCCCCCCCATTTCACCCCTAAGGGTGATTGACAGTTTTTGCCCTGGCAGCTATAAGGAGCACGTGAAATGAGGGAGTAACATGATTAATCTAAAAAAAATCGTTTGCCGATCTATCCTGACCGCCCTGGCCGTCCTTTTTACCCTGGCGGTCCCGGCTGCGGCCCAGTCCCTGTACGATTTCTATGACCTCGGTATTGATGTCGCGACCCAGGACATCCAGGCCGACAGTACGAACACCGTCCATCTCATCTGGACGTACAAGGGCGTTCTTTATTATGGGCAAATCGTCAACAATGCCTTGACCGGGAAGGTGCAGATCGCCACGGGTGTAAGCGTGCGCTACTGGCGTCCCTATCTTTCGGTCCGGCCCGACGGGAAAACGCTTCATACCGTCTGGTGCCAGGGCGGAGGGGTGGGGAACAAGCTGATGCATTCCTGGAGAGACAGCACCGGAAAATGGCGCAGCCAGACCGTCTATGCGGCCACCGCGAGCAAGCAAATATCCATGCCGAGCTGCGCGGTCGACGATGCCGGGCAGGTCCATGTCTTATTCGGCGTATTCAACAACGTGAAAACCAATATGTGGTTCACGCTCTTCTATAAAAAGAGGGCGGTCAACGGAACATGGGGGACGCTGGTTGCCTTCGCTCCCAAGTACCCGGAACACACATTCCCGATGATGTTCACGGATTCCACGGGCCGTGTCCATGCCACCTGGTGCATTGTCGGACGCCTGGGTGAAGATAGAAACGAGGCTTACTACTGCACCGTTGCGAGCGGGGGCACGCTGAATTACGCTTCCAAGGTCAAGATCCCCAAGGGCCCCGGAGTCACCCTCAACGGTTTTGGTGAAATCTATGTCGACCGCAACGGGGTGGTTCACAGGTCGATCGCCGGATGGAGCGGGTCTTTGCAGAAGTTATGCATCGACCACACGAAGATGCTTCGTGGAGGTTCGTTCTCTGTGCCCACCCGGCCGAGTTACGACTTCCTCGACCTGGGGGCTTGCGATCCGGTCCCCGCAATGGTGGCGGCGGAAGATGGATCGGCCATCGTCGCCTGGGGACATGTGAAAAAGGACGGGTCCAACGAGGTCATGGCTTCCCTCTTTGATCCCATCACGAACAGTTGGAATCTGACGATCGTTGATCCGGCCGCGGGCATCCCCGCGAGAGAGGGTGCCTATCGGGTCGCTATGACCCGGACGGATACAAATCTGTACGGCGTCTGGCGGGCATCTTCCGGGCGCCTCAACCTCTTTGCGATACCAATGGCCGTGCAAAACATGTTGCCGGGGATAATTCGGGTGCCCGGCAACTGATCGAAAAAAGCAGGGCCACTCATCGTCAGTTCGTTTTTGGAATTTCCAGCTTTTCTTTAATTGCAGCAACGGCGGCCTGGGCTTCCTCGCGGACTCCCTCAACTGTCAACAGTGACTCGGCCAAGGCCAGCGCCTCCGGACAGGCGAAGTCGGCGAGTGCGCCGAGCACCAGCTTTTTCTCATCGGGCCTGGTGGTGAGATCGAGAGCTGTCTTCAGGGAGCGCACGGCCGCCTCGGGAGACTGATATTTTTCCAGACTGATCATCCGGACAAACCCGCGGAGGGCCAGGACCTGGTGAGTCAAATCCTTTGAATTTTGAGCGATCTTGAGTACATCCTCGCGCGGGGTGGGGTTCGGCCAGTCCGACAGAGCCCGGATGGCGGAGTCCTGGACAGCGGCATTGGCGTCCCTGAGGGCGGCGCGGAGGAGTCCCAACGAGCTGTCGTCGCCGGTCTTTCCCAGAGTCCTGTAGAGCAGACAGCGCTTGGGAATATCGGTGACAGGCAACGCTTTTGCATCCGGCGCCGGGGCCAGCAAACCCTCGACAGCGTCGCCGCGGGCGGAAGGATCGCTGATCTTTTGAGCCAGCGCGCCGATCGTGTTTTCCATCTCCTCTTGAGCCGTCTCTTCAGTCATCCCGAGCAGGATTCCCAGCAACTCTGGAATATCGCCGGGAGCAGCGACTGCCCGCAGGGCCTTGGCCGCTTCCGGGTTGATGCTTGGCGGGCCTGAGCCGGCCATGGTCATTAGCAGGTTCTTGCCGGAGACGATCCGGCGTTCGCCGGCGGCTTGGATGAGCTCGTTCTTGACGGGATCATCGGGAGAGGCGACGAGCCGGAACAGGATGGCCTCGTCCACAGCCTTTCCCGGGAGCGTCCAGAGACTGGTCCGGGCGGCGAGCTGCTCGCTGCCCCGCGAGCCGGCCGCCCGCTCGGCCAGGATTGGGACGGTCGATGGGTCGCCCACTCTGGCCAGAGCCTTGACGGCAGCGATACGGACATCCGGCGAGGCGCTCTTGGCGGCGGCCAGGACTGCGGGCCGGACGGCATCCTTCGGGTAGCCGGCCAGGACGGCGAGAAGCTGGACTTGCCCAGCTTCCGGGAGCTTGGGCAAAAGGGCCAAGACCGGGCCAATTTCGCTCTCTTTAAAAACCTCCGGCACAAGACCGATGGCCGGCTCGTGCATCTCCTGAAGGCCGCCGGTCAGCGTTTCCAGGATCAGGCTTCGGGCTGTGTCCTTTTCGGCCGCCATGATTTTTCCCTTGAGCGCGGCCTGACGAAGCACGACAGGGACGAGGGGCGGCTGGGAGCCAAGGATTTTTCCGAATATTCCGTCAGCCGAGGCATAGTCCCGCGAGGAAAGGCATTCCTCGGCGCAGAGGAGGAGGGCTGAGGCGAGGTCGGCTTTGAAGGGTCTCTGGGCCTTATCATAGGCTCCAAAAAGGGCCGCTGTCCCTTCCTTGCCGCCGATCTTTCCCAGGGAAATGGCGGATGCGGACGCGACAGCCGGTTCCTGGTCAGCGAGCAACCCCGCCAAAGGCTTGACTGCTTCCGCTGCTTTTCGTGCGCCGAGAGAAGAGATGATCCCGAGTTTCCCGCCGTCCTGCGCTGTCTCAAGCGCCCCGAGAAGGGCCCTGTCGGCCGCAGCGCCCGGGATTTTCTCGAGCGCGTAGCGGGCCATGTCCGCGGTCTCTTCCTTGAGAAGCATCTGTTCGAGGATCCGGACCGATTTTTCAGTCCCGATCAGGCGAAGCTCACGGCAGACGGCCAGCTTGGCGGCAGCGTTTTTGCTCATCACCAGAAACCCCAGCAGCCTTTCCTCGCTATCGGCGCGGCCAGCCGCGTCGTTCCGGTGATTCAGGACGTACTCCCTGAGGCGATAGATGACCTCCTCGTTCCGGCTGTACTCCAGCGAATCCAGGTCGTGGAGAATCGTCTCGAGAGAGGGAGGCCGGTATCCCGGCCAGCGCCGAACGTCCTCCGGCGTTCTGAAGTCCCGGCTCGTCCCGGGGAAATCGGCCGGCACCTTTTGGGTCACTTTTCCGGTTGCCGCCCATTCGGCGCCCCGTTGAAAAGTGACGATGAACCCGGCGCACTCGAGCGCCGGATGAGGGCTTTCCGGCCGGGCGTGGCCGAGGACTGTGTGGAAAACCCGGCCCGCCCCGTAATTCACGGTGAACAGGACGGGCTCATGGCGCCCGGTGCCGCTCTCCTCGGGCGCAAAGTAGGCCGTAGCCAAAATGGTTAGATTCTTGGCCGGCCCTCGCAAGAGACCGTAGAGTTCGTCGGTTGCATGCATCCAGCGGTCAGGCAGGCCGGCTGTAATCGGGTGGGTGGAATCGCGATTGACGACCAGGAAGGAGTGTTCAGGTCCATGGTAGCCGCACACGCCGGGGCCGGCATCCCGGACGACCTGGCCGTCCTTCCAGTAGACATAAGGACCTGCTTTGTCGGTCCGCTCTCCCCATCCGGCCAGTCCGATAATCTCATTATACTCCGGCCATTTCGGGAAGGTGTTGTTGGCCGAATGATAGACGATGACACCACCGCCGTTCTTGACGTAGGAAACAAAAGCCTTTTGGGTCGCGGACGGCCAATCGTCGCCGCTGTAGTCGAGGACGACGAGCCGGTAGGCGGCAAAATTTGGATTGAACGATTTCATGCTCGCCTTGGCGGGCGGACTTACGGCGATATCAACCTGGAAGAGTCCCGTGTCCTCAAGCATCTGCTTGAGCGCCTCGCTCGTCATCTTCCAGGGATGATAGTTCTGCCCGGTGACGATGAGAGCCTTGACCGGCCCGGCGGCGCTCAGGGCGCTTCGGGCGGGGGAGAACACTGTCGATAGGAGAAGAATGGCCGCGACTGTTCCGATCCGAGCTGTTCTTTTCTGTGTCTTCATCTTTGCCTTCCTTTGGCCTTTACTGCGGCAGCATCCAGGGCTTGCGGTAGGAGCGGCTGAGGAGCCGTTCGGCCTCGGGGTCGCCGATGATCGCCTCGGCCGCCGGATCCCAGCGGATCTTCCGTCCCAGCTCGATGGCAATGACGCTCAAGTGGCCGACGCTGGCCGAGCGGTGAGCCACTTCCGCCGGGGTGATGGTCGGAGTGCGCGTCTTGACGCAGTCGAGGAAGTTCTGGTAATGGTCGGTGCTCTTATAGAGCTGGATCTCGTTCGGGCCGATGACCTCATTGACAAGGCTGGCGGGCTGGGTTTCGAACCTGCCCCGGTCGACATAGACCCAGCCGTACTCGCCGATCCATTTGGTGCCGCTCCAGATATCCGGGTGGCCTCCGGCGATGACCATGGGGGTTCCGTCAGCGTACTTGGCGGTGACCCGGTAGCGGAGGGCGCTGTTATAGATCCCGCTCGTCGGGAACTCGCCGCGACCCTCGACTTCGACCGGCCCGGCGGTGTCCCAGCCCATGCCCCAGTGGGCGATGTCGCCGTGGTGGCCGATCCAGTCCATGAGCTGGCCGCCCCCGAAGTCCATGTTCCAGCGCCAGTTCATGTGGACGCGAGCCTTGCAGTAGGGAGAGTAGGGCGCAGGCCCCACCCAGAAGTCGTAGTCGAGCTCGGGCGGCGGGGGGGTGATGGCCTCCTGTCCAAATGTCCGGGCGAAATCATAGTGGCCTTCAGGGAGGCCGACCTCGACCTGCCGGACTTTGCCGATCCGGCCGTTGCGGACGAGCTCGCAGGCGGGACGGAATTTCTCCACAGAGCGCTGCCAGGAGCCGGTCTGCCAGATGCGGCCGTAGCGTTTGACGGCGTCGCACATGGCCCGCCCTTCGCGGAGGCTGTGGGAGAAGGGCTTCTCGCCGTATATATCCCAGCCGGCGCGGGCGCAGGAGATGGCGAGAAAGGCGTGCCAGTGGTCGGGGACGGCGAGGGAGACGGCGTCGATGTCTGGGCGCGCCAGCAGCTCGCGGAAATCGGTATAGGCGGCGCAGTCTGTATTCCCGTATTTTGTATCGACGATGCCCTTCGCTTCGGCCAGGTGATTCTTGTCGAGGTCACAGACCGCCACCCACTGGACCTCGTCCTTACCCAGTAAGACTTCCATGTTGGGGATGCCCATCATCCCGAACCCGATGCCGGCCATGACGATGCGGTTGGACGGCGCGACGGCGCCCTGGCGGCCGAGGGCCGATGCCGAGACGATCGTCGGAAACCCTGCGACTCCGGCGGCGGCGATGGGCAGTGTTTTCAGGAACTGACGGCGCTTCATCCTCTTCCTCCTCTCTATCTTTCAGGGGATAGTCAAATTATCTTCAAAACAGCGTCGAAATAGCAACCTTTTCTTCTCCCGGCAACTTTTTCCAGGGTTTTACGTATGGATAAAAGAAGGGTGGAATTTTAGACAGGAGGTATTCATGAAAAAAATCACCAGGCGCTCTTTTCTAAAGACAGGCGCCACGGCGGCCGCGGCGACGATCGCCTTCCCCACGATTCTTTCCAAGGGATGGTACGCCTTTGCCCAAGCCGAGACCGCCGGCTATTTTGAACGGGAGTTCGGCATCAGCGAAGCCGCCTGCCGCAAGGTCCTGGCCCAGGCGCTGGCCAAAGGCGGCGATTTCGCCGACCTCTACTTTGAGCACACCATCAGCAATTATTTGATTCTCGAGGACGGGAAGGTCAACCGGGCGGCGTCCGACATCGGTTTGGGCGTGGGTATCCGGACGGTCAAGGGCGACCAGGTCGGCTATGGGTTCACCCAGGACCTGAGCGAGAAGGCCATGCTGGCCGCCGCTTCGACGGCCGCCACGATCGCCGACGCTTCGGGCAGGGAGCCGGCCGGGAAATTCGTGGCCTTGAAAACGAACAACTATTATCCCATGACGACCCTGTTCTCGTCCGTGCCCCTTGAGGCCAAGCTTCCGCTGGTTCAGTCGGTCAATGACAAGTGTTTCGCGCTGTCTCCTTCAGTGGCCAAAGTCAACGTCGTCTTCCACGACCAGCAGAAACGCATCCTGATTGCCACAAGCGACGGCGCCAAGGCGGAAGACCTCCAGCCGAAGAGCTATCTTGGCGCCACTGTCGTCGCCGAGAAGAACGGAAAGCGGGAGCGGTCCAGCTGGGAATACGGCGGCCGGAGGGAGTTCTCCTACTATACTCCAGCGCTGGTCGAGAAACTGGCCAAAAACTCAGTGGACCGGGCGCTCATCCTCTTCGACGCTATCCAGCCCCCGGCGGGAGAGATACCCGTCGTGCTCGGCCCGGGATTGACCGGCGTCCTGCTCCACGAAGCTATCGGCCACGGCATGGAGGCCGACTTCAACCGGAAGAAGATCTCGACCTACTGCACGATGGTCGGCAAGAAGGTCGCCGAGCCCTTCGTGACCATCATCGACGACGGTACGGTTCCCCACCTCACCGGCTCGATCAACTTTGACGATGAAGGCACGCCCGGGCAGAAAACCATCCTGGTTGACAAGGGGATCCTGACCGGCTACCTCCATGACAGGATCTCGGCCAAGTTCTATGGCGTCAATCCGACCGGGAACGGACGCCGGGAAAGCTACCAGCATTATGTCGTCCCGCGCATGCGCAATACGTATATGCTCGCGGGTCAGGTCCCTCCCGAGGAGGTCATCAGGGCTGCGGGTAAAGGCATCTACGTCGAGGATGTCAGCAACGGGCAGGTGAAGATCGGGGAGGGCGACTTTGCCTTCTATGTTTCCCAGGGAAAAATGATCGAAGACGGGAAGCTCGGCGCTCCCATCAAGGACGTCAACATCATGGGCAACGGCCCCAAGATGCTGGCCAACATCATCATGCTGGCCAATGATTTCGAGTTCTACGAGGGCGGAGGCGGGGCCTGCGGCAAAAGTGGACAGGAGGTTCCGGCTGGATTTGGCCAGCCGACTGCCCTGGTCAAATCGCTGACCGTGGGCGGAGTCAAGGGCTGAGGAAGAGGAGGACGACCATGAAACAAGAATTGTATGACCTTGCCGATAAGGCGATCCAAATCTCCAAGTCCTCGGGAGCGGACGATTGCCGCGTCACTATCGGAGGCGAGCGTTTCGTCCAGATCGGTTACCGCGAGCGCAAGCCGGAGACCATTAAGGAAGCGTCGACGAAAGGATTGCGGGTCGAAATCTTCGTCAACAAGAGATATTCCAGCCAGAGCACCTCGGACCTGCGTCCGGATTCCTTAAAAATCTTCATCGGAAACGCCGTCGCTTCGACCAGGCTTCTGGCCGAGGACCCGTTCCGGACTCTTCCCGACCCCAAGTACTATCAGGGCCGGGCGGCGGTCGACCTCAAGCAGTACGACCCGGATTATGAAAAGGTGACTCCAGAAAGCCGGCACAGCTTCGTCAAGGCGATCGAGGAAAGTTGCCTTGCCAAGGGCGGCGATAAGGTCATCTCTGTTAGCGCCATGGGATACGACAACCGCTCTGAACAGCTCCTGATGACGAGCAACGGTTTTGACGGCTACCAGGAGGCGACGATTTTCTATGGTGTGGCGCAGATGACGGCCAAGGACGAGGGCGACCGGAGGCCATCGGAATACGGTGTGGCTGTGGCCATGAGCCGAAAGGCCCTGCCCAAACCCGAGGACATTGGCGCCGATGCGGCTGCGCGGACCTTGAGCCTTCTCGGGGCGAAGAAGATCAAGACGGAGACGCTGCCGATCATTATCGAGAACAGGATTGTCGGAGATTTCGGCGACGGATTCATGCAGGCCCTGTTCGGACGGAGCATCCAGCAGAAGCAATCCTTCCTGGCCGATAAGAAGGGTCAGAAAGTCGGCAGTCCGGTATTTACTTTGATTGACGACCCCTTCATCCCGGGAGCCATGGGCAGCGGGCCTTATGACAACGATGGGATGACCGCTAAAAAGAGGGTCATGATCGACGCCGGGGTGCTCAAAGATTTCTATGTCGACTGGTACTACAGCCGGAAGCTGGGCTGGGAGCCGACGACGGGAAGCCCCACCAACGTGATCGTCCTGCCGGGAAAGCGCTCGGTCAAAGAGATCATGAAGGACCTGGGCCGCGGCATCTTCATCACGGGGTTCATAGGCGGCAATTCCAACTCGACGACGGGCGATACTTCGATCGGGATTGTCGGGCAGCTTTTCGAGAAGGGCGAGATTGTCCACCCCGTCTCGGAGATGAACATCGCCGACAACCACCTCAAGATCTGGCAGAGGCTGGCGGAGGCGGCCAACGACCCGTACCCCTATTCTCCCATTCGGGTCCCGAGTATCGTTTTCACGGACGTCGTGGTCTCCGGGATCTGATCAGCCGCGCCCGTTATTGCTGTTCTGCCCGGTAGTCAAGAATCTCGATGACGCGGGCGTTCAGGGCCGTGGCCGTGGATTGGTGAACACCGATCCGGATGTGCCCCGAGTCGACATAGTCCATCTCGCGCCGGGTCGTGTCGAGCGGAATCCACCCGGCCCCGCCCATGTAAATTTCGTTCCAGCCGTGCTGGCCGAATACCCCTCCGCCCGAAGTCGCATACAAGCATCCCCAGACAACCCGGGCGGGGATGCCGACGGCCCGGCAGAACGCGGCCGTGAGAAACCCATATCCGCCGCATTCGCCGCTCCGCGTTTCATACACGCCCTTGGCCGTGCCGCCACCGGGAATCGCTCCCTTGATATTTTCGGATACCCATTGGGCTATGCGGCTGGCGGCTTCCCAGGAGTCCTTTGAGCCCTTGGTGATCTCCCGGGCTTTTTCCACGAGCATGGGGTCGCCCGATTGGATGAAATCCGACGGCTCCAGGAATTCTTTCAAGGCCGGATCGCGGCGGAAATCCGGAGGGAACGGGGGCGCGTTCGAGCCGTCGTAGCGCCGGTGCTCGACCTCGAACTCCCCTTCGATGTGATTGTCCTTGACGGTCCCGGTGAACCGCTGCCCGGGGACGTTGAGCGATTCCAGTGAGGCCCATAGGCCGGTGGGGTCGATGACCGCCCGCACTTTCATATAGGAAATGTTGTTGGGGTTCGGAATGGCTTTATTGGCCTTGACCGCGAGAGTCGGATCCAGATTGGCCGTCTGGACCGCCCGCGTGACCGAGGCGTCGGCCAGGTAGGCGAGCCGGCTCGGAAGCTGGGTTTGAACCTCAATCCCTGTCGCCGGGTCCAGCCAGAGCCTGAATTTCAGCCCGTTCGACCGGTTCAGGCAGTCGAGGACGATCGTCTGGAAATCCTGGCCCGCCCGTTGGATCGTCTCGGCGCCGACCCTTGTGTAGACGACGTCCTGGACTTTGCCATCGCGGCCGTTGAAAATCTTGTAGCTTTGGGACTCCAGCTTGCGATTGGCGAAGTCCGCGACGAGGTGCGGGTAATAAAGGGTGTTCTCGAGGACGACGTCCGGCGGCAGCTCCACGGCCTCTTCCTTATCCATCCCGGTCCCGGAGATATAAGCCCGCCCGCCGTCGATGCGCATCTTGAAGAATAGGCTCTGCCCGCCTTGCTCGACGGTGCTGTCATGATAGCGGAAACCTTTCGTCTCGGGGTCAAGGTGGTAGGTCAGCTTGAGCCGGCTCTCGACCTGCTTTCCCAAGGCCCGGACTTGCATCAGGACCGTGTGCTGCAGGAGGACGAGTTTCTTTCCCTCTTGAACAAGCGGCGCAGTCGTGAATTTGGCGTAGCCGCAGAGGGTGCCGTTGATCTCGATGCCGTAATAGTACTCTTCGGCCGAATCCGTCCTGAGGCCAGGGACAAATAATGCCGACGACAGGAGAACCATCCAGAAAGCTAACCACCTCTTCGTTGTCATGGGAAACCTCCTTCCGGCGCGGGGCCGGAAATTAGAATTTATATTGAGACTTCGCTCTTTTTTTTCACCCGGACGGCCACTTGCATGAGCCCGTAGTAGGCGGCCAACGCAACCAAAAACAGAAGGACGTGATAAACCCACGGGCCGCCGGCCAGCCAGCCGGGAGCGATGGTCCCGATACCGACGGACCTGATCATGCGTTTGACGTTGACGATCCACGTCGTGAGGATGCCGAGCACCACAAAAGCCATCACGCCCGCGGTCAGGGCGGATGGGCCGAACCGCCAGGAGAAAATGTACCAACCGCCGGAGAGGACAAGCGATCCGGCGCAGGTCAGGCTCGTCAAGGCCATGTAGCCGGCATATTCGGGGGTCGAGCCCCAGGCCCAGCGGATGAACAGGGAGACGATAAGCCAGTAAATGAAGGTGAACCCGAGCGTCAGGCCAAACTTCGTTTGGACGACCTGGCGGTCGGTCACCGGGAGGGTTCGAAGGAAGGCATAAGACTCCTGCCTCTCGCTCCACAGGATCGAGCTGCTGAGCCAAACGGGAATCCAGAGGGCCATTATGGCAAGCACACCTCGATTTCTCGACTCCGCAAGCATCACCAGTGGCGGGAAGCAAAAGGTACAGAGATGGGTGATGTAGAAAAAGGAGCTTTTGCGCAGGATGGCGGACATGTCATTCTCCTTGGTGCATGGCGATGAGGATGTCGTCGAGCCCGGCGTTCTCGATCTTGACGTCGCCCGAGGCGATTCCCGCCGCGAGTTGCTCGCGGATGGCGAGGAAATCGCGGCTGAGCCCCGAGCTGCCGAAGGGCTGTTGGCGGACGTCGACCAGCTGCTTGACCAAGTCGGGAGGAAGGGCGCCATCCTTGAAATGGACCCGCTTCCACCGGGCCATCAGTTCGTCCTTTTCGGACTGAAAGACCAGCCGCCCTTCGCTCAGGAAATTGACGAATTCGGCGATGTCTCCGAGCCCGTCGGTGATATGGGAGGAGACGATAACGGTCCGCTCTCCGTCAGAGACGAATTTCCGGAGCCGTTCCAGGATCGTCCGGCGGAGGATGATGTCCAATCCCGCCGTCGGCTCGTCCAGGATAAGAAGCGACGCCTCGTGCGACAGGGCGAGGGCGATCGAGAAGAGCGTCTTCTGGCCCCTGGACAGGCGTTTGACCGTTTTTCCCCGGCCGACCCTGAACTCATCGAGCATCCGGTAAAAAGCGCCGCCGTCCCAACGTTCGAAGAAGGAGGCGGCGAAGCGGGCATTGTACTCAACCGACCGCTCTTGATAGAAATTCGGCTCCTGGGGAACGTAGCCGACCCGGTTCTTGATCTCTTTCTCCCGGTCGTCATAACTGAGGCCGAAGACGCGGACCGTCCCGGAACTCGCCGGGATCTGATGGGTCAGGAGCTTCATCAGGGTGGTTTTCCCTGCCCCTGTCGGACCGAAAAAAGCTATAATGCAGCCGGGGAGGATTTCGACGGATATGTCCTTTAGGGTGAAGTCATGATAGCGCTTGGTCAGGCCTCTAGCTTCCAGAATGGGGGGCATTTTAGTCCTCCTGGATTTCGCGGATCAATCGGGCGACGTCTTCGGCGTTGACGCCAAACTTGGCGCCCGTCGAGAGAATCTGCTTCAGTGCGCCCTTGAACTCAGCCAGCTTCTCTTGGCGCAGTTTCTCTTTATCGATTTCAACGGCGAAGGAGCCCAGGCCGGCCCGGGTCAGGATATAGCCCTCGTTCTCCAGGTCGAGATAGGCCCGCTTGATCGTGATAGCGCTGATTTTGAGACCTTCGGTGAGCTCGCGGATCGAAGGGAGTTTATCGCCGGGCTTCAATTCGCCCGAGGCGATGGCGTTCTTGATCTGATCGGTGACCTGTCTGTACATCGGGTCGGGACTGCTGGGCGAGAGGACGATAAACAACTTTCTGTGCTCCTTGTCTAGTGTGCATACATAATATACAAGGTAGGCAACGATTTGTCAAGTATTTTTTTTCGGCTTTAAAAAACCCTATTAATCCGCTTGATTGACATGGCTCCGCATCGCGTTTTATGATGCCCCCGAGACACAGGATAGGGCGGAGGCATGCGGCCTCCTTTGCGGTCGTCCTGACGCTCGATGCGCACGACCATGAAGTCGAAAAATAAGAAAATCTTCCGGTTCGCGGGTCTGCCGCTGGCTTATCTGCTGCTGATTGCCGTCTTCTATTCCGGCCTATTTACTGAATTCTCCCGCGAAGTCCCCTTCGGCTCAGCTGCCGACCTCAAGTTCATACTCAGCATCGTCGATTTTTCGATCCACTCTCCCCTGCGCGACCTCTACAACTTCCCGATATTCTATCCCGAATCGGGAGCGCTGGCGCGAACCCACCCGCTGTTCGGCATCTCCCTATTCTACAAAATCTTCCAGTGGCTGGGACTGAACTTGGAGCAGAGCACCAACCTCTACATCATCATGGGGCTGTTGCTCGGCGCTCTGGGGTGTTTTCTCCTTGCCCGCGAGGTGTCGGGCAGCGACGTGTTCTCCTTCGTCTTTTCCATCCTCTACATCGTCCATCGCAAGAACGTGCCCCATTTCGTCTGGCTCAACTTCTTCTCGCGCTTCTGGGTGCCCTTCATCTTATACTTCCTGGTGCGCTTTTTCCGCAGCGGCCGCCAGCGTTATATCGCCGCCGCGGCTGCGCTGTCCTTCCTGGAGTTTTTTACCTGCATCTACCTGGGCACGTCCCTCGGGGTATTCCTGCTCCCCCCGTTCATCCTCTTTGCCTGGGCGCTGCGTCTAATCGATTGGCGCGGCCTGCTGAAAACCGTCGCCTGGTTCATGCTGGTGCTGGGGCTTATCGGGGTGGTGTTTTATCCGTACCTGAAGCAGTCGCAGGTCTTTGACGTTCCGGCCAAGAAGGCAGGCGTTAGCCCGGCCGATTTTTTCCAGTTCCACCGCTGGCTGGCCTCCTGGCTCGGGGAACGAAATATCGAGACAGAGGCCTTGTTCCCGGGGCTGGCCATAATGGCCTGTTTTGTGCTGTTTTTTGTTCCGTCCCGGTCGAAGAGGCGGCTGCTTTTTTTCCTCCTGCTGTTTATCCCGGTTCCAGTGCTATCGGTGCTGGCGTTTTCGCCCGGCCCGCTGTTGGAGGCTGTCTTCCTGCTCTGGGCCATCATGCTGGCGGTCGCCTTGACATGGAAATGGAGGGAAATGAGCGGGGTGGAGCGGCTGGTCGTGATGAGTTTCTCCTTCTTCCTGCTGGTGAACCTGAACTTCATATTTCTTCCCGGTCTCAAATCGGTGTCCCTTTATGGGTTATTTGACGGGCTGCTGCCGCCGATCCGCGGATTGCGGCACATTCAACGGGCGTTCCTTCTGGTCTTGCCCCTATTTACGGCCATGGCCGCCACCGGTGCGGCCCGGCACCTCAGGCGGGACGGGAGAGACTTCCGGATGGGGCTGGCCGCAGCGGCCCTGTTTGCGTTGGTGTTGGCTGAGAATATATACCTGCCCAACATCTTCGCTCCCGGCCGTATCATGAAGCCGATCCCCTACAAAGACACCGCCGTGTACCAGCACGTGCCGTTTCGTTCCAACCTGGTCGTTCTGGAAGTCCCCCATTATTTCCGTTTTCCGGTGGGAAACGCGCAGTACCTGCTGAACTGGCGCCTTCACAAGAACTATCTGCTCAACGGCAAGGCCTGGGTGCGGCCGCTGGATTATTGGCTCAAGCTGAGCCGCATCATCGGCAAGCCCCAAAGAGAGTTCCCGACCGATTCTCAGTTGCGGCGGCTTCTGCAAGAGTATTCGGTCGAGAGAGTGATCATCCATTGGGATCTGCTGCGGGCTTACCAGCGCCAAAATTTCAACCGTCAGCGCACCTGGGCAAAAATCCAGCGACTGCAAAACTACGGCCGGGTCGTGGTCGCCGACGCCGAGACCGTAGTGATCGAGGTGCAGGAATTTATCCCTGTGACCGCCGTTATCCGGACCTACAGCGATTTTCACCTGCGACGTCATCGAGTTTATGTCCGGCTGAAGAGTCCGCCGGGATCGCCGGTCATAGTCCGGCTGAACGGAAAGGAGGCGCCGCCGCCTTCTGTGTCGGGCAACCAGCTGGTTATAGACCTGCGGCGGCAGGAGCTCATAGCGACCGGGAACCGGGTGGAAATACGCTTTGCCAGCCCGCAAACGGTGCGGACGGTGAAACTCTGGCCGGAAAAAGCGCCCCTGCCGTTCTGAGCCAGGGAAACCGGCCCGGACTTCGGCCTGGAACCCTCAGTCGATATATCCCAGCGACCTGAGCTTCTCGAGCTCCTTGCGAGTAAAGACTATCTCCACCAGCTTTTGTTCGTATTTGCGGCTGTTCTTCTCGAACTCCCAGTACTGGCGGGCCATCTCCAGCTTGCGGTCCTGCTGCTCAGGTTGTTTGGCCAGGTTGTTTTTTTCGTCCGGATCCGTCTTCAGATCGAAGAGATAGTATTTGTCGCCCTCGGGGGTCATGATGAGCTTCCAGTTATCGTGCAGAATACCTCGGTATCGATAGGGGCCGCGCTGGACGTGAGCGTAGATCGGCTGGCCCAAGAGGTAGCCCGGTTTTCCCTTCATGGCCGGCAGCAGGCTGCGCCCTTCCAGCTGGGGGTCGCGTTTTTGGCCGATGTACTCGCAAAGGGTGGGCAGGATGTCGAGATGGTTGACATTGGGCTCGATGCGGCGGCCGGCGCGGTCGCCCTGGGGAAGCCAGATGAGCAGCGGCACGCGCAGCGAACCGTTGAAGAGGTTATGGCCGTGTCCCCGGTAGCCGTGCTCCCAGAATTCCTCTCCGTGATCGGCGGTGACGATGAGAATGGTGTTGCGGTCCCAATTCAATCGGCGGTAGAGCTCCCGAATCTTGTCATCGATATAAGGGATGTTGCTGTCGTAGGCGGAGATGAAGTCATCGCG
>Ga0209253_10002403_pt1 | contig 16599 bp, 11 predicted proteins | sample FrelakmetBRP12BR_FD_187145 | JGI IMG/M metagenome (GOLD analysis project Ga0209253, IMG submission 187145) | Freshwater lake sediment microbial communities from the University of Notre Dame, USA, for methane emissions studies - BRP12 BR (SPAdes)... | ecosystem: Environmental > Aquatic >...
CACCACCGGAGACAGCGGGGCGCCCAGGAGCACCGACAGGTTGTCCTGCGCGGCGGTGTCGAGCGGGTCGGCCACGGCCACCCGGATCTCGTCCCCGTCGCGCCCCAGCGGGAGAATCCGCGCCGCCTTGGCGAAGTTGATGGGCACGAGCCGCGCCAGGTCGGCCGGGACCTCGGCGGCGTCGATGCTCGACACGAAGGGCAGGTCGAGCTGGATGGCGATGGCCCGGAGCACCTGCTCCTCGGTGGCCACCTTCGCCTTCACCAGGATGTCTCCGAGGCGAGGGCCGGAGGGGTCGGCCTGCTGGGCGGCCAGCGCCTCTGCCACCCGCTCCGCCGGCACGCCGGCGATGGCCTGGAGGATCTCGCCCAGCGTCCGGCCGCGCAGGGCCGCCGCCGTGGCGATCGCCGGCGCATCGCCGGAGGGAGCGGACGGGGAAGTGGCGGACGGTGCCGCGGTCTCGGACTGGCTCGTCATCGGGGCGGGGGGTCACCCGTGGGGACCGGCGTGGCGGGGATGGTCTGGGGCGGCACCGGAGGCGTCGCCGGGGCGGGCTTCGTTGCCGGTCCGTAGCTGGGCGGGCGCATCGTCTTCTCGCCAGGGCTTCCCATTCCGCCGTTCTCGATCTTCGCGTTCTCCAGCTCGACCTGCTGGCGAATCCGGGTGAGCGGCCCCGGCCGGCTGGTCCCCTCGGCCAGGGCGAACTCGGGCTTCTTTCCGTAGTAGAGCTCGTAGAGCTCGCGATGCTCGCGCTGCTTGCGCTCCAGGATTCGCCGGAAGTCGGACTGGTCGCGGATGATGTACGGCGTGAGCAGGAGCAGGAGGTTCGTCTTCTTCTTGATGGTGTTGGTGCTCCGGAAGGCCCAGCCCAGGATCGGAATGTCGCCGAGCAGCGGCACCTTCGAGACCGAGGTGAGGTTTCGTTCCTGCACCAGGCCGCCGATGACGATGGTGCTCTGGTCCTTCACCACCACCTTGGTCTTCACGCTGCGCTTGGCGGTGGTGGGGCCGAGGGTGGGATCGTTGCTGACGATCTCCTCCTGCGACTCCTCGATGTCCATGCGCACCATGTCGCCCTCGTGGATCTGCGGCTTGATCTTCAACTTCAGATCCACGTTCTGCCGCTGGATGGGGGCGATCAGGCTCGCCACGTTGAAGTTGTTGGCCAGGGTGCTCGTGGACGCGTTCGTGCCCGTCGCCCCCGTGGCGAAGCCCGGGTTGTAGCCGGCCTGGAAGGGGACGTTCTGGCCCACGATGATCTCCGACTCCTCGTTGTCCTGGGCGATGAGGTGCGGCGTCGAGAGCACGTTGACGTCGGAGTTGGACTGGAGCGCCTGGATGACGACGCCGACGCTGGGGAACGGGAAGATGTCCTTCAGCTCGGCGGAGACCGGGCCGACGAGCCCGGTCAGGAAGCCTCCGAGCTGCAGGGCCGAGCTGGGATTGAGGGAGTTGATCCGGCCGGGCTCGAGCCCGATGGGGATGAATCCCTTGCCGTTCGCCGTGTTGACCGGAACGGCCAGGTGCATTCCCACCCCGAGGTCGAACGTGTTGCTGATGTCGACCTCCATGATCACCGCCTCGACGAAGACCTGGCGGCGCGGGCGGTCGAGCTTGTCGATGAGACGCTGGACCACCGCGAAGTCGGAGGCGCTCGCCACGATCACGAGGGAGTTGGAGGGCTTGTCGGCGGTCACCTTGACCTCTCCGCTGAAGAGCTCGGCGGTGCCGCTTCCGGAGGGACGCGGCGCCGAGACGCCCGGGGGCGACGCCATCGCGCCGGCTCCGGGGACCGGCGACCCGGAGGACCCGGTCCTTCGCGAGGCGCCGCTGGCCAGGTTCTGCAGGGTGTTGGAGAGGTCCTCGGCGTTGGCGTTCTTGAGGAAGATGACGTGGATGGTGCCTTCACCCGCCGTCGGGGTGTCGAGCTGGCGGACCAGCTCCATGATGCGCTGGAAGCTCTTCTCGTCCGAGATGACGATGAGCTTGTTGGTGCGCTCGTCGGCCACCACCTTGCTGATGGAGATCTCGCCCGACTCGGCGCCGCCGCCTGCGGGCGCAGCGCCGGGAGCCGCGCCTGGCGTGGCCACGCCGCCGATGACCGGTCGGCGGGTGCCCTTCCCGGGCTGGCCCGGCGTCTGGACGAAGATCTGGTTCACCTTGTCGGCGACGTCCCGAGCCGGGGCGTACTGCACCTGGATGGTGCGGACGAGGTCGTTCGACCCGGGGCGGTCGAGGGCCTCGAGGAGCTTCTCGATTCGCCGCACGTTGAGGGAGATGTCGGTGATGAGCAGGAGGTCGGGCTGGATGGTCTGGATGTCCGCGCCCTGTGGCGAGGTGAAGTTGCCGAGCACCGCGCGCAACTGATCGGGATCGACGAAGCGCAGGCGGAAGAGCTTGGTCACCGGCTGCTCGACGGCGGGGTAGTCGGCGTCCTCGCCGACCAGCGTGGGGATGGGCACCTTCTTCGCGTCGGCGATGCGGACGAGCTTCCAGTACTTGCCCGTCTGGTACATGGCGATGCCGTTGGAGTTGAGGGCCGCCAGGAATGCGGCATACGCCTCCTCGGGCGTCACCGGCGTCTTGGAGAGCAACGTGATCTTTCCGCGGACCACCTCCTCGGTGTAGGCGAAGTTCCGGCAGGTCCACCGGCTGGCCTGCTCGAGGAGGTCGAGGATGTCGGCCTTGTTGAAGGCGAGGAGGAACTTGCCCTCCATGGGCTGGCAGGCGCCCGTCGCGCGGGAGGTGCCGCCGGCCTGTCCGGCAGGCACGGTCTCGGCGCGCGGGGGGCCGCCCGACGTGGAAGGCACGGCCGCCGGAACGCCGGCACGCTGCGCGGCCGGGGATGCGATGGGCGGGGTCGTCGGAGTCCCGGTTCCCTGGGGTACGCCGGCGCGCATGCCGGGCGGCGCCCGGCGCGTTCCACCCGCACGCGGTGGGGCGGCTGCAGGAGGGAGGGCGGTCCCGGGGTCCTCGGCCGGTTGCGAAGCTTCCGGCGGCGGCGGGTCGGAGCCGTCGGGCGGCGGGGCCTGCCCCGCTGCGAGCACGGACACGAGGAGGGCGGTGAGCAACGATCGCATGTGTTCCTCTCGCACCGGCTACGGGCCGGTGACGTTGTACTCCTTGCGGATGGTCTGTCCGTTACGCTCGACGTCCACCGTGACGTGCCGGGCCTCGCGCAGCTTCTGGTAGATCTCGAGAGCCTTGTCGGGCGAGTTGATCTCGTAGCCGTTGATCTTCTGGATCACGTCGCCGTTCTCCACCCCGATGGCGGTGTAGAACGAGTTCGGCTGGATCGAGAAGACCTTGAATCCGTTGGCCACGCCGTTCTTGAAGCTCGGGACGATGCGGGCCTGGGTGGCCACCGAGTTCAGGTTGGAGAGCGTGCTGTCGAGGACCGACTTCTTCACGTCGTACTTGTTGTCGGCGAGCTTGCGGATCCCGTCGGCGGGGATGGGGGCAGCATCCGCCGAGGCGGCGGCCGGCGGTGGAACCGGGGCGACCCCCACGTTCGGCGCCGGGCTCGCGCCTCCGCCCCCGTCGAAATCGATGAACTCCTTGCGGCCGTCGTTGCACACGATGGCGACCACGCGGACGCCGCGGCCGGTGGAATCCCGGTCGTCCCGGATCCGCTCCACCGAGAGGAGCTTGGCCCCCATCACCTCCTCGCCGATGCCGTACGTGCGGGTGGCGCGCGACGACGTGTCGACGATGACGGCGGTGGACCAGAGTGGCTTCTCGGCGACGATTCCGGCGATGAGCTGGGCCCGCAGCGACGTCGGCACGGGCGGAGCCTGGAAGTCGGAGCAGGTTCGCGGAGGGGGCGGCGCCTCGGCCGCGGAACCTGGGACCGCCACCGGCGGGGGCTTCAGGCCGATGAGCGGGTAGAGCTTGTCGACGTCGAGACTGGCCAGGATCTGGGCGGTCTGCGGCGCCTGTCCGGCGTTCGCGTCCACGCGCGGCGTGGGGCGGATCGCAGCGCCCACGGCCGTGTTGACCGTCTTCGCGAGCAGCCACGCCGCCACCGCGAGGAGGAGCAGATTGGCCACCCAGCCGTATTTCTTGAGAAAGACGTCGAGCATCGTCGGGCAAACTCCCCCGGGGTCAGGTGAGCAACGAACGTGCCACCATACAGCAGGAGCCATCGCACGCAAACACAGGTAACAACAAGACTAATCTTGTCCCGAATCCGAGGTTAGCGGCAGAGGCTGCCAATATGGCAAAAGGGGGAATGGCGGCGCTGGTGGGGCGCCAAAATGTCATGGCGCCACGAGCGGCGCCATCAAGAGCGTTCCCCGCCGCTCCCGTCATCCGGGCCGGGGTCGACGAGGCGCCCGTCCTCGTCCCGGTCGAGCTTCCGGTAGATGGTGCGGGGGGCGACGCCGAGCAACCGGGCGGCCAGGTTCTTGTCTCCGCGGGTGTGACGAAGGGTCTCGCGGATGACGATCCGCTCGATCTCCTCGAGCGGCGTGCCCAGCGGGATGGAGAGCGAGTTGGACGGGGGCAGGGCTGGTCCGGGAGCCGAGGCGCGCACGGCGTCGGGAAGGTCGTCGATCCCCACCACCTCGCCGCGGCAAAGGACCACCGCGCGCTCGATGGCGTGCTGCAGCTCGCGTACGTTGCCCGGCCAGTCGTGGCCCGCCAGGGCGGAGAGCGCGGCGTCGGTGAAACCGGTCACCGGCCTGCGGTTGCGCTCGGCGAAGGCGCGGAGGAACGAGGCGGCCAGGAGCGGCACGTCCTCGCGACGGTCCCGCAGGGCAGGGAGCCGCACCGTGACCACGTCGAGCCGGTAGAAGAGGTCTTCGCGGAAGCGCCCGGCCCGGACCTCGGCGGCGAGGTCGCGGTTGGTCGCGGCCACGATCCGCACGTCGACCTGGAAGGACTGCGTGGCCCCGAGCCGCTCCACCACGCCGTCCTGCAGCACGCGGAGCAGCTTGGCCTGCACTCCAGGTGACATGTCCCCGACCTCGTCGAGGAACAGGGTCCCGCCGTGCGCTCGCTGGAACCGCCCCTCCTTTCGCTGCGTGGCACCGGTGAAGGCGCCCCGCTCGTAACCGAAGAGCTCCGACTCCAGGATGGTCTCCGGGATGGCGGCGCAGTTCACCGGGACGAAGGGCGCGCCGGTCCGCGGCGAGAGGTCGTGGAGAAGGCGGGCGGCGAGTTCCTTGCCCGTGCCGCTCTCGCCGAGGAGAAGCACCGTGACCGAGGCCGGCGCCACCTGCCGCAGCGTGTCGAGGGCGGCGCGGAAGGTCGGTGCGTTGCCCACCAGCCCTCCCTCGGCGGCCTCGCCGGAGAACCGGGCCAGACGGGCGCGCAGCGCGCGATTCTCGGCGACGAGCGAGGCCCGCTCGAGCGCCTGGCGGACCGATTTCACGATGGCGTGGCGCTTCACCGGCTTGGTGATGAAGTCGTAGGCCCCCTCCTTCATGGCGGCCACCGCCCCCTCGACCGTGCCGAACGCGGTCATGAGGACGACCTCGACCTCCGGGGCGATGGTCCGGACGGCCCGGAGCAACTCGGCGCCGTCCATCCCCGGCATCATGAGATCGGTGACCACCACGTCGGGTCGGTCGCGGCGGACGGACTCGAGGGCCTCCTCGCCGGAGGCGGCCAGCGCCACCCGCCACCCCTCCCGGGTGAAGGTGCGCTCCAGCGAGTCCAGATTCGAGCGCTCGTCGTCGACGATGAGGACCAGGGGCGTCACGGAAATGGATCCTACAACGCGCGACCCCCATTCACCCCTTTGCCGTGTCGGATCGGTCGTGTAAGAGTTCCGCCGGGCCGGCACAGGACAAGGCTGGCGTGGAGGAATGCCATGAAGCGAAGTGCCGTTCTCGTAGCGCTTGCCGTCGCAGCTTGCGGACCCTCGGTCAAGACGGTCACCGTGGAGCCAGCCAACGCCACCCTCGAGGCCAAGGGGGCCACCGCCCGGCTCGCGGCGGTCGCCCGGGACGACAAGGGTCAGCCCATCGACCCGGCCAAGCTGAAGGTGGTCTGGAGCAGCTCGGCGCCCCAGGTCGCCGCCGTGGACGGGACCGGCGTGATCACGGCACAGCGCTCGGGCGAGACAGTCGTCACGGCCGCGATCGACGAGGTGAAGGGCTCGGCCCCGGTGGTGGTGTCCATCCCCGCCAGCGTGAGCCTGTCATTGCCGTCACGCGACCTCCGCCCCGGCGAGACCGTGGTGCTCTCGGTCGTGGTCGTCGACGACGCCGGCAAGCCCGTCACCGTGCCCCGCACCATCGCCTGGACCACGAGCGACCCCGCCATCGCCAGGGTGGCCGACGGGAAGGTCGAGGCGGTCGGGCCGGGAACCGCCACGGTCATCGCGGCGACCGGGGCCCTGAAGGGGACAGCCACGGTCACGGTGAAGGTCCCCGAATTCGCCAAGCTCGGGCTCACGCCCTCGAAGACCCAGACGCTCAAGCGCGGGGACAACCTGGCGCTCAAAGTTTCGGCGCTCGACAAGAAGGGGCAGAAGGTCGGGGGAGTGCCGGTGAAGTGGAAGTCTTCCGACCCGCGCATCGCCACCGTGTCCGCCGACGGGGTGGTCCACGCCGCGAAGAAGGGCAGCGCGAAGATCACCGCATCGGCGTCGGGAAAGAGCGCCACGGTGCAGGTCACCGTCACCGAGACGGCGGCCAAGCCGAAGGCGAAGCCCAAGAAGAAGTAGCCTTCGTCCGGGGCCTCGCCTGCTCGCCTGGGGCGAGCGAGGGGCCCGCGATCAGGCCTCGGGCGTCTCCGGCTTCGCGGCGACCTCGGCCTCCGCCTTGGGCGGGGGCTTGGGCTTGCCGGCGTTCACCTTGGCGCGCTTGGTGGCGCGGTTGTCGCCCTTGGCTGCGGCCTTGGGCGCAACGGGCGCGGAGGCGGGCGCGACCTTCTTCGGCTCCGCCGCGGTCGTGGCGGCGTAGCGGGTCTTGAAGCGCTCGATGCGACCGGCCGTGTCCATGATCTTCTGCTTGCCGGTGAAGAACGGGTGGCAGCTGGAGCAGATCTCGATGTGGAAGTCGCCGCGCGTCGAGCGGGTCTCGATGACCGCGCCGCAGGCACACAGCACCTTGGCCGGCTTGTACTCGGGGTGGATTCCTTCCCTCATGACGTCCTTCCAGGTCGCCTCTTGCATCGCGCGGGATGGCGCGGTGGTCCGGGCGGGAACGGGGGATCTAGTCGTTTCGGGGATTTCCGTCAAGGACGGCGGTCACTTCCCGCCGCCGACCATCATCTGGAAGAACTCGTCGTGGGTCTTCGCCTGCCGGAACTTGTCGAGCATGAATTTCATGGCCTCGACGTTGTCGAGTCCGTTCAGGATGGTCTGCCGCAGGATGTAGATCTTGGAGAGCCAGTCGGCGGGGAGGAGCAGCTCCTCCTTGCGCGTGCCGCTCTTCGCCAGGTCCATGCAGGGGAAGATGCGCTTCTCCATGAGGCGGCGGTCGAGGACGATCTCCGAGTTCCCGGTGCCCTTGAACTCCTCGAAGATCACCTCGTCCATGCGGCTGCCCGTGTCGACGAGCGCGGTGCCGACGATGGTGAGCGAGCCGCCCTCCTCGACGTTGCGCGCGGCGCCGAAGAATCGCTTGGGCTTGTGCAGCGCGTTGGCGTCCACGCCGCCGGAGAGGATCTTGCCCGACGAGGGGACGGTGGAGTTGTAGGCGCGCGCCAGGCGGGTGATGGAGTCGAGGAGGATGACCACGTCCTTCTTGTGCTCGACCAGGCGGCGAGCCTTCTCGATGACCATCTCCGCCACCTGGACGTGACGGGTGGCCGGCTCGTCGAATGTGGAGGCCACCACCTCGCCCTTCACCGTCCGCTCCATGTCGGTGACCTCCTCGGGCCGCTCGTCGATGAGCAGCACGATGAGCGTGACCTCGGGGTGGTTCCGGGTGATGGCGTGGGCGATGTTCTGCAGCAGCACCGTCTTCCCTGCGCGCGGCGGCGAGACGATCAGGCAACGCTGACCCTTGCCGATGGGCGCGAAGAGGTCGACCACGCGGGTGGTCATCTCGTTCGGGTCGCTCTCCAGCCGCAACCGCTCGGTGGGATAGAGCGCGGTCAGGTTGTCGAAGAGGACCTTGCTCTCCCCCTCCTCGGGCGGCTCGCCGTTGATGGAGTCCACCTGGAGGAGCGCGAAGTAGCGCTCGCCCTCCTTGGGCTGGCGGACCGTGCCGCGGAGGGTGTCGCCGGTGCGCAGGTTGAAGCGGCGGATCTGCGAGGGAGAGACGTAGATGTCGTCCGGGCCGGGCAGGTAGCTGAAGTCGGCGCTGCGGAGGAACCCGAAGCCGTCGGGGAGGACCTCGATGGTCCCCTCGCTGGCGACCTCCATCTCCTCTTCCTTCTCCTCGGCCTTCCGCGACTCGGCCTGGAGGATGGCGAAGATGAGGTCCTGCTTCTTCATCGCGCCGGCCGCCTCGATGCCGAGCTCCCGGGCAAGGAGCGCCAGGTCGGCGACCTTCCGGTGCTTGAGCTCGGTGAGGCTGGATGTCTGGGCGGCGGGCATGTAGGTCTTCGGGACGGAGGCGCCGGCGGGCAGGAGCCCGGAGGACGGCTGGCGCGAGCTGGGGAGCGGCAAAGGTAAGGGGACGGGGCCGGCGTGTCAACCCCGTCGTCATTTCACCCACAGTCAGCCCCGGGATGTGGGAGGAGATGCGCGCCCACACGTTGTGCCATGTTCACGGTGCGGCGCTGGATGAGGAAGATCGGGTCCAGGGGCTTATGATGTTGGCAGAAGGAGGTCGAGTGAGTCCCAACCAGGCGGTGGTCGCCGGCTCCCCGGAGTTCGTCGACGCCGTGCTTCCGCTCTTCACGGAACGTCTCGGCGGCGCGCCGCGCGTCGCCGATTCGCCGCATCTCGCCTCGGCGCTCTGCCAGGACGGGGCGCAGTTGCTCGTATACGAGCACGGCGGACGCGAGTGGCTGACCCTCTGCACGGACCTGCGCGGCATCACCGGTCCCGACCTGACGGTGATCGTCGCCCTTCCCCCGGAGCACGCCGACGACGTCGCGGTGATCTCGGCGACCGCCAGCGCCGTGGTGGCCTGGCGCGGACAGGCGCAGCCCGTCCTGGAGGCAGCCAACCGGGTGCTGGCCGCGCGTGACGCGCCCGCTTCCCCTCCGCGTCGAACGGGGCCCGTCCTGACGCCGCCACCGGCCAGGGTCGCGCTTCGCCCGGCGCCCACGCCGGCGGCCACGCCCGCACCCACCCCCCCTCGCCGGGCCGTGGAAACGCCACCTCCCCGTCCGGTGATGACGCCCGCGCCGCGACCCGCCGCCCCCGTCCCCGATCTCCTCGATTCCATCTTCGGCGAGGAGGCCGTCGCCGAGGCAGCGACGCCCGACGCGTCCAGGGCCGGTTCGCCGCCACCCCCCTCGATCCAGCAGCCGCCTCCCTCGGTCCCGGCGTCGTTTGCCGTGTGGCCCGGGACCGTGCTCTCCGCGGCGGACGGCCAGGCCGTGATGCGCGCCGCGCTCTCCGGCCTCTGGCCGGAGGCGAGCCTGCGCCCCGTCACCGAGAAGCTGGTGGCCAGCCTCTCCACCGCCGAGAAGGGCGCAACGCTGGGCCAGAAGCTCCCGTTCGATCCCGTGCCGGTCCGTCGCGCGGTCGGGCTGCGCTGGCAGGTGGCGGCGGCGCTCGACACCCTTCCGTCGCAGGGGGCGAAGGTGGACCAGGCGTCCGTCCAGGCGATCCTCGGGGGCATCGACGACGTCCTGGCCGACCTCAAGACCCTGAGCGACGACGCGAGCCCCGAGGCGCTGCGGGCGCTCGAGACCATCCGGCACGCGCTCGTGAAGGAAGCCATCGACCTGACCGAGGCGCTGCAGCAGGTCGCGCCGCCCGAGATGGTCGAGGAGATCACCACCAGCCGCCAGGCGAGGAAGGCCGCGGCGCCGGTGACCCGGATGTTGTACACGGCGGACAAGGGCCCCGACCGCGGACCGAGCCAAATTCCATGGGGGCTCGTCATCGTCCTGGTGGTGGTGGTCGCAGCGGCGGCGGCCTACCACGGGTACCAGTTCGTGAACCGTCCCAAGCAGGCCGCGTCGACGATAGCGGGTGCGCCCTCCGGGACCGTGGGCTCGGTGACGCCGCAGGGGAAGGTCCTGGTGACGCCGGCCGGTGTGAAGCTGGACCCGAAAGAGGTCGAGAACTTCAAGAATCTGGAGAAGGCCAAGGGAAACGACGTCCGGGAAATCTCTCCCGGCACGTTCATCGTCTCGCCGGAGAGCGCCAGGCCGAAAGCTGCGGCCGGCTCGGGTGGAGCATCGACGCAGGGAGCAAAGCCATGAAGAAGCCAGACCGCCGTTCGCCCCGCGGGTTCACGCTGATCGAGCTCATGATGGTGGTCGCCATCATCGGGATCCTGGCATCGATCGCGATCCCCGAGTTCCGGACCATGCAGCTCCGGGCCAAGATCGCCGAGCGCGACCCCATCATGCGGGGGATTGCCAAGGGCGTGGGCGACCTCCTCGTCAACTCGGGGTCGACTCTTCCCCCCGCGGCGAGCGAGTGGAACCCGGTGAACGTTCCCGATGCCACGCGGCACCAGTGGGATCGCTCGAAGGGCGGGTTTCAGCAGCTGTCGTTCGTCGTCGAGGGAACGACCTACTGTGCCTACAGCTACGAATACGACGTCCCCACCGCGCTGCTGCTGGTGAAGGGGCAGTGCGACATCGACGGAGATCTCCACTCGAATCTTCTGGTGCAGACCTACCAGAGCCTTGGCGACGGCCTGGTGCTGCTCGACCCCGGGACATTCGACTCCCGCGTCTTCTGACCCGGTCGGGTTTCAACGGACCGGTTGCCGTCACGCCGGTTGCCGTCGCGCCTCGGCCGGCGTAACACTCGGCGCATGGCTGGCGTCGCGGCGAGGCGAATCGAAGAGCTGAAGGCGCGGATCCGCGAGGCGGACCGCGCCTATTACGTTCTCGACAACCCCGTCCTCTCCGACGCCGAGTACGACCGGCTCATGCGCGACCTCCTCGCGCAGGAGGAGGCCCATCCGGAGCTGGCCACGGCCGACTCGCCCACCCGCCGCGTCTCGGGGGAGCCGAGCGAGAAGTTCGCCAAGGTCGAGCACCGCGAGCCCATGCTCTCGCTCGGCAACGTGACCACCGACGAGGAGCTCGACGAGTTCGACGTCCGGGTTCACCGGATGCTCGACATCTCCCCGGACGCGCCCGTCGAGTACGTCTGCGAGCCCAAGCTCGACGGGCTCGCCGTCGAGCTCGTCTACCGGGACGGCGAACTGGCCGTGGGCTCCACGCGTGGAGACGGAGTGGTCGGCGAGGACGTGACCGCCAACCTCCGGACGGTGGGGGGGCTGGGCGCGAATGCCGGCGTGCTCCAGCGGCTGCGTGGCGACCCGCCGCCGCGCCTCGAGGTCCGCGGCGAGGTGCTCCTCCAGAAGGAGCACTTCGAGGCCATGAACCGCCTGCTCGACCGGCAGGGCTCGCCACTCTTCGCGAACCCCCGCAACGCGGCGGCCGGCTCGCTCCGGCAGCTCGACTGGCGCATCACCGCCACCCGCCCGCTCTCCTTCATCGCCTACGAGGCGCTCGCGCCGGGAGGCCCGGCCTGGAAGACCCACCGGGAGAAGCTCGAGTGGCTGGCCCGCCTCGGCTTCGCGACCAATCCGGAGAACCGGCTTTGCCACGGCATCGCCGACGTGATGGGCTGGAAGGACGAGATGGCCGAGCGCCGGTTCGGGCTCCCCTACGACACCGACGGACTCGTGGTGAAGGTGAACGATCTCGACCTGCAGAAGCGCCTCGGCGCGGCCAGCAAGTTCCCGCGCTGGGCGGCGGCCTTCAAGTACCCGCCGCAGGAGGAGACCACCCGGGTCGAGCGAATCTGGGCCTCGGTCGGACGCACCGGCGTGCTCACCCCGGTGGCGGAGGTGACGCCGGTCCGTCTGGGTGGCGCCACCGTCTCGCGCGCCACGCTGCACAACGAGGACGAGCTGCGACGCAAGGACGTGCGCATCGGCGACCTCGTCCTCATCCGGCGAGCCGGGGAGGTCATCCCGGAGGTCGTGAAGTCGATCCCGGAGCGGCGCACCGGCGCCGAGCGCGAGTTCGCCTTCCCGTCGCATTGCCCGGTCTGCGGGGCCGGCGTCGTCCGCGAGGAGGGGGAGAAGGTCTACCGGTGCACCGGCGCGGCCTGCCCGGCCCAGCTGGTCGGGCGGCTCACCCACTTCGCGCAGCGCCGGGCCCTCGACGTGGACGGGCTGGGGGAGGCGGTGGCGGCGGCCCTGGTGGCGAACGGCCACGTGCGGGACTTCGCCGACCTCTACGCGCTGCCCGAGGAGACCTGGGAGGGGATGGAGATCGCCGAGACCAAGACCGGGTCGACGGTGAAGCTGGGCGTGCCCCGGACGAAGAGGATCCGGGACGCGCTCGAGAAGTCGAAGCGGGCGAGCCTCCGCCGCCTGCTCTTCGGCCTGGGGATCCCCCAGGTGGGCGAGGCCACCGCGGCCACGCTGGCCCGGAGCTTCCACACGCTCGACGGATTCCTCGCCGCCAGCGAGGAGGCGCTGCTCCAGGTTCGCGACGTCGGGCCGGAGACGGCGAGCGAGATCCGAGCCTGGATCGACGAGCCCCAGAACCGGCGCGTGGTGGACCGGCTGGTCGACGCGGGCCTCCGCCCCGAGCCCGAGGAAGCTCCACGCGGCGGGGCCTTCGCCGGGAAGACCCTGGTGCTCACCGGAAGCCTCACGAAGCTCTCTCGCGACGAGGCCAAGGCCGAGATAGAGCGGCGCGGCGGCAAGGTGTCGGGAAGCGTGTCGAGGAAGACCGACCTGGTGGTCGAGGGCGAGGAGGCCGGGTCCAAGGCCGCCAAGGCCCGTGAACTAGGAGTGAAGGTCGTGGGCGAGGAGGAGTTCCTTCGAATGCTCGAGGAGGGCCGGCGGTGAGCGGCCCCACGCGGGTCCGGGTTCGCCTCCGGGTCACCGGCCTCGTGCAGGGGGTCTTCTACCGGCAGTCCACTGCCCTGGAGGCGGCCCGGCTCGGGCTCTCGGGCGCCGTTCGAAACCTCTCCGACGGGTCGGTGGAGGTGGAGGCGGAAGGAGTGCGCAGCGCCGTGGAGGCCCTCGTCGCATGGTGCCGCCGCGGGCCGCCGTCGGCGCGGGTGGAAGGACTGGACGTGGCGTGGGAGCCACCCACCGGGCAAGCGGGTCCCTTCTCCGTCTCCCGGTGACCGGCTTGCCCCGTGCCGCCGGGGCGTGCTAGTCCCGACCCTCCACGGGCAATCGGCGGTTCAAACCCGCCGCCCGGCGACATGACGACCCCACTCTCCCTCGACGAGATCATCCTCGCGGCCCAGAAGCCGTCCCGCTACGTGGGCTGCGAGTTCGGCAGCATCCGCAAGGACGCCGCCCAGGTCCGGCTGCGCTTCGCGCTGGCTTTTCCCGACACCTACGAGGTCGGGATGTCGAACCTGGGATTCCGCCTCCTCTACCACGCGCTGAACGACCGGGCCGACGTGGCCTGCGAGCGCGTGTTCCTGCCCTGGCCGGACATGGAGGCCATGCTCCGCGCCAACGGCCACCGGCTCTTCACGCTGGAGAGCCGGTCTCCGGTGTGCGAACTCGACGTGGTGGGGATCACGCTCCAGACGGAGCTCGCCTACACGAGCGCGCTCGCGCTGCTCGACCTCTCCGGAATCCCGCTCCTCGCCGCCGACCGGTCGCGGCGCGATCCGGTGGTGGTGGGCGGCGGCCCCTGCGCCTTCAACCCCGAGCCCGTCGCCGACTTCTTCGACGCCTTCGCGGTGGGCGACGGCGAGGACGTGGTCCACGAGATCGCCGACGCCATCCTGGCCTGGCGCGCGAGCGGAGAGGAGCGCGAGGCCCTGCATCGCCGGCTCGCCCAGGTCCCGGGCGTCTACGTGCCGTCCCTGTTCCGTCCCCGCTTCGACGCCGCCACCGGTGCGCTGCTGGCCATGGATCCGCTCGTGGCCGGCTACGAGATGGTGGTCCGGCGCGTCGTCGCCGACATCGACACCCTCTCGACGTCGGCCTACGAGCATCCGGTCGTTCCCTTCATGCAGACCGTTCACGACCGGCTGCCCATCGAGCTGCAGCGGGGCTGCACGCGCGGCTGCCGCTTCTGTCAGGTGGGCATGATCACCCGCCCCACCCGGCAGCGCAGCCCCGAGACCGTCCTGCGCGTGGCCGAGCAGGGGCTCCGGGCATCCGGATACGAGGAGGTGGGACTGCTCTCGCTCTCCTCCGGCGACTACGCCTGCCTGAACCCGTTGCTCGACGACTTCCTCTCCCGGTACGAGTCGGATCGGGTGGCGCTCTCGCTCCCGTCGCTCCGGACCGAGACCATGAACGACGCGCTGGCCGAGAAGATCGCCCGCGTCCGCAAGACCGGCTTCACGCTGGCGCCCGAGGCGGCCACCGAGCGCATGCGCGCGGTCATCAACAAGGGCAACCGGGAGGAGGATCTCCTCGCCGCCGTCGACTCGATCTTCAAGAGCGGTTGGTCGCTCCTGAAGCTCTACTTCATGATCGGGTTGCCAGAGGAGCGGGACGAGGACGTCGTCGCCATCGCCAAGCTCGCGAAGCGGTGCCTCTCCGCCGCCCGCCGCGCGCTGCCGCCGGGGAAGGGCTCGGTCGCCATCAACCTCGGCGCCAGCACCTTCGTGCCCAAGCCATTCACCCCGTTCCAGTGGGAGCCCATGATCACGCCGGACGAGACCCGGCGGCGTCAGGGACTCATCGCCGCCGAGCTCGGCGGGCGCAGCGGCGCCATCCAGTGGAAGCCCCACGACTCGCGGGCGGCCGCCATCGAGGGGACGCTGGCGCTCGGCGACCGGCGCGTCGGCACCGCCGTGCTCCACGCCTTCCGACTCGGGCAGAGGCTGGACGGGTGGTCGGAGTGGTTCGACGAGGCAAAATGGGTGGCCGCCTTCGCCGAGATGGAGCGGGTCCACGGCGTCGGGATGGCGTGGTTCGTCTACCGGCGCCGCCGGATGGACGAGGTGCTGCCCTGGGACCGGATCGATTGCGGCGTGGAAAAATCCTATCTCCAGAAGCAGCTGGCGGCGGCGCGCAACCTGGCCGAGGTCCCCGACTGCGTGCTCGCGCCCTGCAGCGTCTGCGGGGCGTGCGACTACGACGTGGTGAAGAACCGGGTGTACCTGCCGGAGGACTACAAGCCTGCGCCTCCGCCTCCGGCCCGCCCGCCCGAGACACCCGTGCGGACCCATGTCCGGGTCCGGTACGCCAAGGAGGGGCGGCTCGTGGCCCTCTCGCACCTGGAGGTCATGCACGCCATCCTGCGCTCTGTCCGGCGGGCTGGACTGCCGGTGGCCTTCTCCCAGGGATATCACCCGAAACCGCGGGTGTCGTTCGGGCCCGCCCTTCCGGTCGGTGTCTCCAGTGTCTCGGAATTCCTGGACTTTGAGCTGTTGGGGACCCACGACCCGGCTCGCGTCGGGGTCCTCTTCGCCGCGGCCCTGCCGGAGGGACTCACCTTCCTCGAGGCCCGCGAGATCGACGCCCGGGCAGCATCCTTGTCGGAGTCCGTGCGCGCGGTCCATTACAGGGTACAATTCCCCGAGGGTTGGAGCGCAGAGGCGCTCTCCCGGAGAATCGAGGACTTTCATTCGGCGGACCGGTCGGTGGTGCGCAGAGCCGCCCCACCCAAGGCCCGCGAGAAGAAGAGAAGCCAGAGATCGGCCGCACCGAAGGCAAGGGAGATCGATTTGAAGGAGATGGTGACCCACCTGTCCATGGAAGGACCAGGTCGGGTCGCGTTCAGCTTGAAGGCGGACCCGTCGGGAAGCGCCAAGCCAGCCGAGGTGCTGGCAGCCGTGTTCGGTGACGGGATCCCGCCCAGAGGAGTCAAGGTCTTGAAGGAAGGTGTCAGCTTTGCGCGGCCGGCGGAGACGCCGGGCGGCTTCCAGCCGCGATCGCCGCGCTACGCCGACGCCTGACGCGAAACGAATTCGACAGCTCGGGAGAGGGCCGCGACCACCGCGGCTCGACCGGGCGCAGGGAATGCGAACGTGAGCACTGGCTCGACAGGCGATCCGCGGCCTCCGGCACCACCGGGGCGTCCGCGCTCGCGGCCCGATACGGGCCTCGCCTTCCCTTCGTCCGGACCGGGCATACGGGGTCCGACATGGCAGGCAACAGCATCCTGGTGATCAACGCGGCCGGCGCGGAGACGCGCGTGGCCCTGGTCGAGAACAGCACGATCCACGAGTACTACCTCGAGCGAAAGCGCGAGAAGGGGATCGTCGGCAACATCTACAAGGGGCGCGTGGTCCGGGTGCTTCCCGGCATGCAGGCCGCCTTCGTCGACATCGGCCTCGAGAAGGCCGGGTTCCTGTACGTCGGCGACGTCACCGGCGACCCGGACTTCTCCGAGGAGTTCGAGCTCACGGAAGGTGAACACGCCGAGGAGGTGCCGGAAGTTCCCAGCGAGCAGGAGGCCGAGGAACAGGAGGTGAAGGCGCTGGCCGGCGACGACGTCGTCGCCCCGGCGGAGGGCGCGCCGGTCGAGGCGGCAGCGGTCGACCTGGCAGCGGCCGGGGCGGTGGTCGGCGAGGCGGTTGTCGGCGAGGCGGTTGTCGGCGGGGCGGTGGTCGGCGAG
>Ga0209253_10002404_pt1 | contig 16596 bp, 16 predicted proteins | sample FrelakmetBRP12BR_FD_187145 | JGI IMG/M metagenome (GOLD analysis project Ga0209253, IMG submission 187145) | Freshwater lake sediment microbial communities from the University of Notre Dame, USA, for methane emissions studies - BRP12 BR (SPAdes)... | ecosystem: Environmental > Aquatic >...
CTTCGCTGGCGCCGCGCCCCAACGCGCCATCGTGTTGTCATTCAAGAAAAACCCCGCCGGAGCGGGGTGGAGGCAAAGCATGTGAGATCTAGCAGCGCGCAGTGGTGCTAGAAGCCGCCCTTGTCGGCGACGACCGCAACCTGCACCTGTCCGCTCTCGAGCGTACGGATCTGGAAGGCGCGCTCGCTTTGCGCGGCGAGCACCTGCTGGCGCACCGCCATGGCTTCCGGATCCGGGTTCTTCATCGATCCTGCAACCATTTCCAGCGCACCACCCGCGATGGTCAGCGTCAGCATTCCGATCGCAAGCTTCCGGGTCCAGCTCGTCTTCGCGTTGTACGTGTTCATCGCATGGCTCCTTGTCGGGGGCGGCGGCTCGTTCATCCGGTTCGATGGCGGCCGTCGTTGAGTGCACTTTAGGAAGAAGCTCCCACCGCCTCAAGCGGCACGCGACGAAACCCGCAGGACCGACGACGAAACCGGGAAATTGCGCGCCGGGTCGAAAGCGCCGAACCGAACCAGCCCTTCGAAGGACGTCGTTTCAGGCGGCAATCAGCCACGGAAGCGCGCGCACGACGAGCGAGATCCCGTTGCCGATCAGCAGCAACGCGATGAGGCGCAGCACGCCTCGTCCCGACAGCGCATCGTGCAGCCGGTTGCCGAGCGCCAGGCCGGCGATCATCACGGGCGCCATGAGCGCGGCCGTCAGCAGCAGCGGGCTGTGCAGCAGCAGTCCCGTCGCGATGAACACGACGATGCGGATCCACACGCTGACCATCACGACGACTGACGACGTCGCGCGCAGCGCGCCTTTGTCATGGATGCGCGCGGACAGGAACACCATGTACACGGGACCGCCGGTGCCGAATAGGACCGAGAACACGCCGCCGACCAGGCCGACCGGCACGACGAGCCAACCCGGCGCGCGGCGCAGCGTACGCGTACCGGACGCGAGGTACGCGCCGTAGAGAGCGACGAAAACGCCGAGCGCCAGCAGCGCCGGCTCGCGCGGCATCGTCACCAGCAGCGTCGTGCCGAGCGCGATGCCGCAGAGCATGAACGGCAGCAGGCGGCGGAACTCGGGCCACGCCGCGTGCCGCCAGTGGCGGAAGCTCTGCGTCGTGGCGCCGCCTCCGTCGAGCGCCGTGATGAGCGGCACCGCGAACGTCAGCGGCGCGAAATGGGCGAGCAGCGGAACGGCGATCAGCGCCGAGCCAAAGCCGGTCGCGCCGAACACCGTGTACGCGGCGAGCACGATGAGCGGAACGGCCGCCAGCGCGTACCAGGGCAGTTCGGGCAGCGGGAGGGCAAGAGGCAAGGGGCGGCGGCGGTCGCGGAGGCGCAGATGGACGCAAAGGAACCGGATCTGGACGCGATCGGCCGGTTTTGCGATAATTGAACGCTTTGGCGAGCTAGCTCAGCTGGTTAGAGCAGAGGAATCATAATCCTTTGGTCCGGGGTTCGAGTCCCTGGCTCGCCACCATACGCAATGACCAGGCCCCGCCCCGCGCGGGGCCTGGTCTTTTTGCGGCCCGATCTGCTCATGGGGCGCGACGCCTTTGGCGGGCGCAGAACAGCGGCCGACGAACGCACGACCGTCCCCTCACACCGTACATCGGCATTTCAAGGGGCCCCCTTGCGTCCATCGGCCGCGTGAGTGAGACTCCGCGCTGCTCGCAATGCAGCCGTGCCCGCGAAGCGCGTAATCCGTTCAACTACGGGGAAGATTGAATGAGAATAAAGATTCGCGCGGCATTGCGATTGCTTGCAGTCGCACTTTCCGCAGGACTGATGGTCGTTCAAACGGGCGCGCATGCGGCGACGCCCGCGCAGCCCGACAAGCTCGACGCCACGCTCTCCGCCGTCGCGAAGAACGGCGTATCGAAGCCGGCGCTGGTTCGCTTCGAGCCCGGCATCGCCGAGCCTTTCGTTGAAACGATCCTGCGTTTCGAGGGCGACCTCGACGCCGTCAAGGCGCAGGGCGCGCGCGTGCGGTCCGTGATGGGCAACATCGCCACCGTCGACATTCCGGCGAGCAAGGTCGCGGCCGTGGCCGCGCTGCCGAGCGTCAAGTCGATCGAAGCCTCGCGCCTGCAGCCTCGTCGCCTCGACCAAAGCGTGCCCGCCACGCGCGCCGACACGCTGCGCGTCGGCACGCCGCCGTCGTGGACCACCGGCACGGGCAAGAACGTGATCGTCGGCGTCATCGATTCCGGCATCGACTTCCGGCACAAGGATTTCCGGAACGGCGACGGCACGACGCGCATCCTCGCGATCTGGGACCAGAGCGCAACGGGCGCCTCCGGCTCGCCGCCGGCGGGTTACTCGTACGGCGGCGAATGCGCGCCCGCGATGATCAACGCCGCGATCGCCGGCGACCCCGCCGCCTGCACGCAGAAGGACACCGACAGTCACGGCACGCACGTGGCCGGCATCGCCGCGGGCAACGGCCAGGCGACGGGCAACGGGCAGATCGGCTTTCGGATGATCGGGATGGCGCCCTCGGCCGACCTGCTGATCTCCAACGCCGAAGGCAATGCGCAGGTGCTGGACGCCATCGCCTGGATGAAGGCGAAGGCTGCGGCAGTCGGCCGCCCGCTGGTCATCAACATGAGCTTCGGCTCGTATTTCGGCGCGCGCGACGGCACGTCGAACTACGAGCAGGGGATGAGCAATCTCTCGGGACCCGGCGTCATCCTCGTGGCCGCCGCCGGCAACGAATCGACGGACCCCATCCGCGCGTTCGGCACCATCTCGCAGGGCGGAAGCGTCACCGTCGGTTTCAACGTTCCCGGCAACAGCAAGGGCGGCGAACTCGAGATCTGGTACCCGGGGACCGATTCCTATGGAGTCAACGTGGCCGGTCCGGGCTGCGCTGCCACCGTCACCGTGAATCCGGGCGACACTCCCGGAACCGTCGCCACCGCCTGCGGCGCCGTGGAGTTCGTTTCGACCGGCCCGCAGGCGAACAACGACGACCGGCAGATCAAGGTCTCGATCGGCTCCACCAGCGCCGCGCCGCTGGTGACGGGCGCTTGGAAGATCACGCTGGTGGGCACGGTCGTGGCGGGGGGCAGCCACCCGTTCTCGATCATCAACGGCGAAGACTCCAACGGGTTCACGTTCACCGATCACATCGCGCCGCTGACAACGGAAATCCTGACCGACACGTCGAGTTCCAGGCGCGTGATCGCCGTCGCGTCCTACAACACGCGCACGACGTGGAACAGCGTCAATGGTCCGAGCTCCGACACGTCGGCCGGTGTGGTGTCCGACATCTCGAACTTCAGCAGCCGCGGTCCGCGCCGCAATTGCAGCAACCCCGCCAAGTGTCCCCCGATCATGAAACCGGAGATCACCGCGCCGGGCATGAAGATCCTCTCGGCGCTGCCCGTGGACAAGGTCAAGCCGACGGCCCCGACGGACATCGAAGCGGACGGCGTCCACTTCGCGTCCAACGGCACGAGCATGGCCACGCCGCACGTGACGGGCGCGATCGCGCTGATGCTGCAGCAGGACCCGACGATGACACCGGAGGTCGTGAAGCAGCGGCTGTTCACGACCATCCAGACCAACCCGTTCTCGACCAATCTCCCCACCTTCAACGCCGCCACGCCCGACGTGCCCGCGAACCCCAACTACACGTGGGGCTACGGCATACTCGACGCGGCCGCGGCGGTGAAGGCGTCGCAGCCGTCGGCGGGAACGCCGGTTACGGTCGTCGAGTTCTACAACGCCTCGCTCGACCACTACTTCATCACGTACGTTGCCGGCGAGATCGAAAAACTCGACAACGGCACGTTCAAGGGCTGGACGCGCACGGGGCAGTCGTTCAAGGCGTACGGCACGACGCAGAGCGCAACGTCGGCCGTGTGCCGGATCTACATCCCGCCAGGCAAGGGCGACGGCCATTTCTTCGGGCGCGACACGAAGGAGTGCGAAGGGACGATGACCGCGAACCCGACGTTCATCCTCGAGTCGGCGACGTTTTTCTACCTGTACCTGCCGAACCTCGGCAACTGTGCGGCGGGGACGATCCCGGTCTATCGCGTGTTCACGAACCGGGCCGACGCCAATCACCGTTACACGGCGAGCCGCGCGACGCGCGACGAGATGGTCGCCAAAAATTGGATCGCGGAGGGCGACGGCGCGGACACCGTCACCATGTGCGCGCCGCAGTAGCGCGCAGACGAAGGCCCCCTTGCCAGCGGAGCAGTTGAGGGCATTCGAGGGTCAGACCCTGATCGCGGGAGTCTCACGCGACGGGAGGTCGGGTAGCGACGTTGCCTCTGGGACGCGCCCAAGGGTCTGACCCGGACCCATGTGCGCGCCGCAGTAGCGGCCGCGCGCCGGGAACCGGCGGGCGCGCCCACGGCCCCGAGGTCGATGCCGGCGCGCACGCCTTTTGCGACAATGAAGGCGGCGCCGGTTCGACCCCGGTCACGGCAACGCGGGAGCCTTCCGGGCCCCGCGGGCTGCGGCGCCGGTCAGGCGGTGCGGACGCATGATGGATCCTGCGTTTCGTCGGGAGGCCCCTTGTGGAAAAGTTCATCTACGCGGCAGTCGGTCTGGTGGTGGGCATCGTCATCGGCGCCGCCTTCACGATGCGGTACATGGAAGAGGAGTTCGCGGAGCAGCAGCGCACGACGCTGATGCTTCACGGCGACAGGCGGGCCAGCGCATGCCAGCTGCCCGAAGCCTCGCGGCCGAAGAACCTCGATTGCCGAGGCCTCACGCCTTGAATCCGGCCGACGGGTGCAGGGGCGGCGATTGGGCCCCCGGAAAAGGGATGGGACGGCCCGGCGCGCGACGGGCGTCACCCTCGCGGTGCGCATGCCGGAAAAAACTAGGCTGCCCGCGGGAATGGCCCTAACATTGCCTGTTCCGCAAGGGTTCCGGCAATGGCCGACGATTTCCTGAAGCAACTGGAAACGCAGCGCAGCTACCTGCTGCGCGTGGCGCGCCTGCAGCTGCGCGACCAGGCGCTGGCGGAGGACGTCGTGCAGGACACGCTGGTCGCCGCACTGGGCGCGCAGGCGGGATTCACCGGCAAGTCCAGCGTCAAGACGTGGCTCACCGGGATTCTCAAGCACAAGATCGTCGACGCGATCCGCCGGAAGCAGCGGGAGCCGGTCGCGGCGAGTACGCTCGACGACGAGGCCGACCTCGAGGACTTCGAGGGGCTCTTCAGCGCGCGCGGTTCCTGGCAGGAATCGCCCGCCGACTGGGGCGACCCCGAACAGGCGCTCAATCGCCGGCAGTTCTTCGACATGATGGACTTCTGTCTCGAGAAGCTGCCGCCGAACACCGCGCGGGTGTTCATGATGCGCGAGGTGATGGAGCTCGACAGCGACGAGATCTGTAAGGAATTGGCGATTACCGCGAATAATCTCTGGGTCATTCTCTACCGCGCCCGGATGTCGCTCCGCGAGTGCCTCGAACTGAACTGGTTCGCGGGCGGCGGGCGGGCGTGATGCGTCGACCGGACACGCTGGCCCGAGCGCCGCATACGCCATGAATCCGTTCCACCATCTCGTCGGCCACTTCATATCCTGCAGGGACGTATCGCATCTGGTGTCGCAGATGCAGGACCGCGACCTGTCGGCGTTCGAGCGCCTGCGGCTCGGCTGGCACCTGGGCGTTTGCAAGGCGTGCATGGCGTTCGAAAAACAGATGCGGTTCATGCGCGAGGCCATGCGGCGCTATCGCGAATGACGGGCGGGCCATGGAACTGACGGTCAACGGCGTCGTGCATCGGCTGGACCCCGCGCCAGGAACTATCGCCGATCTCGTCCGCGCGCTCAATCTGGAAGGCAAGCGCATCGCGGTCGAGCGCAACGGCGAGATCGTGCCCCGGAGCCTCCATGCAGCGACCCCCATCGCGGCGGGCGACCGGTTGGAGGTCGTAGTCGCGGTCGGCGGGGGCTAGGCCCCGCCGGACACGCCGCTTGCCGCGGGCGTAAAATACGCGGATGAACGCCCCTGCCGCCGCCGCCGACCTGGCCGATCCGCTCGTCATCGCCGGGCACGCGTACCGTTCGCGCCTCCTCGTCGGCACCGGCAAGTACCGCGACTTCACGCAGACGCGCGACGCGGTCGTCGCGTCGGGCGCGCAGATCGTCACCGTGGCCATCCGGCGCATGAACCTGGGCCAGGACGCGAACGCGCCCTCGCTGCTCGACGCGCTGCCGCCGTCGGAATTCACGTACCTGCCGAACAGCGCCGGCTGCTACACGGCGGACGACGCCGTCCGCACGCTGAAGCTCGCGCGCGAGCTGCTCGACGGGCACGCGCTCACCAAGCTCGAAGTGCTGGGCGACGCGAACACGCTGTTCCCGAACGTGCGCGAAACGCTGAAGGCCGCCGAGCGCCTCGTCGCCGACGGCTTCCAGGTGATGGTCTACACGTCGGACGACCCGATCATCGCGCACGAACTGGAGCAGATCGGCTGCGTCGCCATCATGCCGCTCGCGTCGCTCATCGGGTCGGGCATGGGCATCCTCAACCCGTGGAACCTGAAGCTCATCATCGAGCAGGCGAAGGTCCCGGTGCTGGTCGACGCGGGCGTGGGCACCGCGTCCGACGCCGCGATCGCGATGGAGCTGGGCTGCGCGGGCGTGCTGATGAACACGGCGATCGCCCTCGCGCAGGACCCGGTGCGGATGGCGCGCGCGATGAAGCTCGCGGTGGAGGCCGGCCGCGACGCGTTTCTCGCCGGACGCATGCCGCGCAAGCTCTACGCGGCGAGCCCCAGCTCGCCGACGTCCGGCCTCATTTCCAACGGATCGTTGCCGAAATGAAGGACAGCATCCGCAAGACCCCGTCGTTCCCGCGCAGGCGGGGACCCAGTGGCGTACCAGGAAAGTCGCTGGGTTCCCGCCTGCGCGGGAAGGACGGAGAGTTTGTCATGCTGATCTGCAACACTCGGTAATTCCAGCCGTGGCCATTCGACCGCAGCTCGCCGTCGGCGCATGCATCGTCGCGTTTGCGGGCGCGTCGTTCGGGGTCGCGCCGACGCAGGAGCGCGTGCTCGAGCTCTGCGCGAGCGTCGACGGCCCCGCGCACTGCGGCAGGCGCGTCGAGGCCGAGCAGTTGAAGGGGCTGCCGAACCTCGCGGTCCGCGAGGATGACACGCTGCGCGTGACGCTGTACCCGTCGGGCACGCGGGTGTTCGTCGATTCGATCGCGAACGGCAACGAGAAGAGCTATGCGCTCTGGGACTACTGGAGCCCGGTCAACGCGATCGTGCTGTTCGTGACGTCGGGTGATGACGTCAGCTACGGCGTGCTGCAGCGGGCGACCGGGCAGCTCACGATGCTGCCGGCCGAGCCGGTGCTGGCGCCCGACCGCCAGCACGTCGCCGTGGCCGATTTCTGTGCCGACCGCTGCGCGAACGAGGTCACCGTGTGGCGGATCACGCGCGACGGCCTCCGCAAGGACGCGACGCTCAAGCCTGCCGCACGGTGGTCGGACGTCACCGTCTCGTGGAAGAGCGGCGAGACGCTGACGATCCAGTTCACGCCCGCCGGCACCGACAAGCCGCAGTCCGTCGAACGCCCGCTCGCGGACCGCGAGTGGCAGCGCTCCTGACACCGCAGCCGTGACCGCCGACGCGACGCGGGCGGCGGAACCTGCGCTGCGCCCGATCCGCAGCTTCGTGCTCCGCCAGGGGCGCCTGTCGCCGGCGCAGGCGCGCGCGCTCGACGAGCTGCTGCCGCGTTTCGGCGTTCCGTTCGCGCCGTGCGAGATCGACTTCGCGGCCCTGTTCGGGCGCCACGCGCCGGTGTTCGTCGAGATCGGCTTCGGCATGGGCGAGACGACCGCCCGGATCGCGGAAGCGCATCCGCAGCACGACTTTCTCGGCATCGAGGTGCACGGGCCCGGCGTCGGCGCGCTGCTCAAGGAGGTCGCGGCGCGCGGCCTTTGCAACGTGCGCGTCGTGCGGCACGACGCCGTCGACGTCGTCACCCGGATGATCCCGGAGAACGCGCTCGCAGGCGTGCACGTGTATTTTCCCGACCCGTGGCCGAAGAAGCGCCATCACAAACGGCGGCTGCTGCAGTCCTCCTTCGTCCATCTGCTCGCAACCCGCATTGCCCCCGGCGGCTACCTGCACGCGGCCACGGACTGGGAAGAGTACGCGCAGGAAATCCTCGCGACGTTCTCGGCCGAGCCGCTGCTCGCCAACACCGCCGACGGCTTCGCGCCGCGCCCGGCCTGGCGCCCCCAGACCAAGTTCGAAACCCGGGGCCTCAAGCTCGGGCACGGAACGTGGGACGTATTATTTCGACGCAGAACATGAACACCGGACCCCGGTGAAGCCGGGTCCGGTGTTCATGTTCTGCGTCGAAGGAAGTCGGCGCGAAAATCTTCGGGCGGCCGGGCGATTTTCGCGTGGCAAGAGCACGAAGCGCGCCGTTCACAAGCCGCTTCGCGGCCGTTCGGTTGCGCGCATATGCGGGCTGAATGCCTACGATCGGAGTTGCGCGGTGCGGAGGTTTGGTCCGCCGCGAAGCGACACAGACTCAGGCGCAGTCCAAGCCATTGACCGGGATCGCGCCTTGCGTAGGAGTCCGAAAGGGCATTCACCCCGCATACGCGCGCTACTGAGCGAGCCGCGCAGCGGCGGCGATCGGCGCGCTTCGTGCCGTTGCTACGCGAAAAGCGCCGGGCCGCTCCCAAGCTTCTCGCGCTGACTGCCTTCGGGACCGGAACGTGAATGGCGCGGCGAAGCCCGCCGATTCACGTTCTGGTCACGGCAGCGTGAGCGAACGCGATGAGGCGCGTGATGGCGCTGCGGGCGACGTCCCGGGAGAAGTACGTCCGGATGTTCTCCCGCCCGCCGGCGGCGAGCTGGTTCCACAGCGCCTCGTCGTGATAGAGGCGGACGATCGCGTCGGCGAACGCCTTCGCGTCGTCGGCGACCAGCACGTCGCGCTCGGGCACGAGCGACATCCCTTCGATCGACGGTGTGGTCGCCACGACGGGCAGTCCATAGCTCATCGCGAGGTTGATCTTGCCTTTCACGCCGGCGCCGTAGCGCAGCGGCGCGATCGACACGCGGCAGCCGCCGAAATACGGCGTCACGTCCGGCACGTAGCCGGTGACGACAAAATCCTCGGCCGCGAGCGCACGCACGTTGCCCGGCACGTTGCTGCCGACGATGTACGTGCGCACGCCGGGCAGCGCGGCGCGGACGTGCGGCAGGATCTCGTTCGCGTACCACAGCACGGCGTCGGTGTTCGGCGGGTGCTGGAAGCCGCCGATGAACACCAGCCCCTCGCGCTCGCCAAAGGGCTTCCCGGGCGGCAGGAGCTCGTGGATCGTCGACAGCACCAGCACGCGCGCATCCGGCACCAGCTCCGCCAGGAGCGCCTGCTCGTACGGCGACACGACGATCGTCACGTCGGCCTTGCGGATCAGCGTGAGCTCCTCGTCGCGCTTCGCGCGCGCCGCGGCGCGCGTGAGCGCGCTGCCTTCGAGATCGGCCTGCCGCTCGCTGCGCAGGAAGTGGAGGTCGACCGTGTCGAACGCGACCAGCGCCTGCGGCGCGAACGCGCGCACGGCGTCGATGTGCTTGACCGCGATGTAGTGGCGGGAGATGACGACGATGTCGAACTCGGCGCCGCGCTTCGACAGCAGGTCGGCGATCGAGCGCACGTACGGATGGAACAGCACCTCGACGCCGCGCTGCTGCAGCTGCGACACGTAGGGCTGCCGGTGCTCGAGGTTGTCGGCGACGAACGTGACCTTGCACCGCAGCGACGTCAGGATCTCGAGGATCGCGAGCATCCGCATCGACCCGGCGTCGTGATCGGGCGTCAGCATGCACGCGTCGATGACGAGCACGCGCAGCTTCGCCCAGCGGTCGCGCTCCATTTCCGCGTTCACGCCATTCGCACGATGCGTGGTCAACGCGGTCGCCCACTTGGCCGCGAACGTGCCCTGGTTCACGACCTGGTGCCGCTTCACGCCCGTGGTTTCGTCGGTGCCCGACGTCTGCCCCTCGAAATGCACGATGACCGACGCCGGCTGGTAGTACACCTTGCGCCCCGCCGCGCGCACGGCGAACGCCAGGTCGGCGTCCTCGTAGTAGGCGGGCGCGTAGCGCGCGTCGAAGCCGCCGACGCGGCGGAAGAGGTCGGCCGGGACCGCGAGGCACGCCCCCGAACAATAGTCGGCCTCCCGCACGTAGTTGTACTCGGGCCGGTCGGGATCCTCGTTGCGGCCCCAGTTCCACGCGGAGCCGTCGCGCCACACGATGCCACCGGCTTCCTGCAGGCGGCCGTCCGGATACACGAGCTTGGCGCCGACGAGGCCCGCGTCGGCATGATCGGCGAACACCCGCAATAGCGCCTCGAGCCAGCCGCGCGTCACGATCGTGTCGTTGTTGAGGAACACGACAAATTCGCCGCGCGCGAACTCGGCGCCGCGGTTGCAGGTGCCGATGAAGCCCAGGTTCTCCACATTGCGCTCGAACCGCACGCCCGTGACGCCCGCGAGCGCGGGCTCCACCGGCTCGGGTGACGCGTCGTCGACGACGATGAGCTCGAAGAGGTCGTGCGGCGTGTGCGCGTGCACGCTCTTGAGGCACGTGTAGGTGAGGAGCGGCTTGCCGTAGACGGGGATCACGATCGACGCGAGCGGCGCGGTGGCCGGCCCGAACGCAAGCGGCGCGATCGCCTCCTCGAGCTCGAACTGCGCGGGCGCGGCCGGCTTGAAACGTTCCTCGGGGGAGACCTTCGCCTTCACGCGCTGCGCCAGCGCGCCCGGGCCCTCGTGCCGCAGGATCGAGAACGCGAGCGCCGACAGCTGCGGCAGCCGGACGACTCCCGCGCGCCATGCCTGGAACCGCGCGCGCGCGATCTTCAACTGGTGGCCCGCGTTGCGCATCGGCGCCGTCATCCGCCACGCCCTGGAGTTCTCGAGCTCGTCGATCCGGTGCCGTGCGCCGGACAGCGACATCTCGAGGTGCGCGGCGTGCGTCTGCATCTGCTCGGCCTGCATCTGCATCTGCCCGGCCTGCACCTGCATCTCCGACACCTGGAGCTGCGCCGAATGGAACTTGCGCTGGGTCGCCAGCAGCTCCCCGGCGAGCTGCTCGCGGTCGCCCTTCGCGCGCTCCTGCACCGCGCGGAAGTGCTCGCGCAGGTGCTCGAGCTGCGCGGACACCGTGCCGATCTGGTGTTTCAGTTCCACGCGCGCGGCCGTGTGCCCGCATTCGACGCCGGCAGTGAAGAGCTGCGGCAGCGACAGCGGCACGACCTCGACTTCGCCTTCCTTGAGGAAGAAGTGGCGATCGTCGAACACGGGCAGCGCGTCGGGCAGTCCGCGCGCGCGCGGTCCCGCGGGCAGCGGCGCGAGATAGAGCGTGCGATAGCGCGCCGCGTCCATCACCCTGCCACCTTGGACAAAGCCGCCGCCGGCCCGGATTGCCCGCGCGGCAGGATGCCGGATGCCGCCAGCAGCGCCTCGTTCCACTTGGCCGGAGCCGCGTTCCACGGCACCGTCGTCGAGCGCGGGACGCCGGAGAGACGCTCCGGAAACGCGCCCAGCGCGGACGCCACGATCGGCAGGCCGGACTGCAGCGCGACGGACAGCGTATACGCGAACGTCTCGGGCACCTGCGCGGCGAACAGCAGCACGTCCGGCTTCTCTGCCGCGATCAGCTGCGGCAATTCGCTGTCGACGTACTGGCCGTAGATCGTGAGCGGCGCGTCGGGCGCCTGCGGTATCGGCTCGGTCGTCGATCCCAGCACGCGAAACACGAGCGGCAGTCCGCGCTCCCGCGCGTCGCGCGCGCACGCGGCGACGACCTGGAGGCCCTTCTCGGGGGACAGGTTGCCGAGGATCGCGACGCGCGCCACCCGCGGCAATTGCGCACCCGGACTCTCCGGATGCGGCCACACGTCGATCGCGATGTCCGGCACGTAGCGCCGCATGCGCGTCGCGACATCCTGCGACGGCGCGATCACGCGATCCGCGCCGCGCAGGACCTTGGCGAACGCGCCACGCCACGTCGCGATGTCGAGTCCCCACTGGCCCGGACGGCGCGCGAGGCACGCGGCGCAGCCGGCGGCGTCCGGTTCGCCGCAATAGCGGCCGTCCTCGGTCACCAGGTGGTACTGCGGGCAGATCGGGTGATAGTCGTGCAGCGTGTAGTCGTACGGCACGCCGATCACGGCCGGCAGCTCGAGGATCGACCGCGGCTGCAGGTGGACGTGGTGGATGTGCATGCGCTCCACGCCGACCGCGCGCAGCGTTTCGGCGAGCATCGGCAGGTCGCCGGGCAGCGTGAAGTACAGCGCGAAGCTCTCGCCCGCGCGCGGCCACGACAGTTTCACCGTGTCGCCGACCGCCGGCTCCAGGAACAGCACTTCGCACCGCGCCTCCGTGAGCGCCACGAGGTCGTTCATGTAGCGCCTGATGCCTCCGCCCCACGGATGCGACACGAAGACGACGACGCGCTTCGGCGATGCCGCGAGGCGCAGCAGGTCGACGCGGCGCGCGAACGCGCGCGCGGGCTCGCGCTCGGTCATGTCCTTCAGCTGCGCCGGATAGGACGGATAGAGCTTGGCCAGCGCTTCGTCGGCGCGGCTCGCGAGCCCCGGGGACTCCCGCGCACCAAACGACGCGTGACCATCGTGGCCGACGAACACGTCGCCGGCCAGAAGGTGCCGGAAGCCCGCACTTCCCGCGCGCAGGCAGAAATCGATTTCGACGCCGTAGTCGCCGCCGAGGGGATTCGCATCGAACGCGCCCACGGCACGCAGGCACTCGCGCCGCAGGTAGAGCGCCGGTCCGTCCACGAATGGCAGCGCGATCGAACCGCGGGGATTCGCGCGCGCGAACAGCGCGTCGAGCGTTGCGACCGTCTGGCCCGCGGGCAGCGGATTGGCGCTGCGCGGAAGCGGATACGTCGCGGTCCCGACAGCGTTCGTGTAGGCGCCGACGATGCCGACATCGGCGCCGGCAGCGTGCGCGACAAGGCGATCGAGCCAGTCGTTCGCGACAACGGCGTCCGAGTGGAGCACGACGACGTCGCGGTCGCGATGGAGGCCGATGCCGCGGTTCACCCCGGCGGCGAAGCCCTGACGAGCGGGCTGTTCGACGACAGTCACGCCATCCGCTTTCGCCAGTTCCGAGAGAAAGCGTGCCATGTCCGGATCATGGTCGCCATCGTTGATGACGATGATTTCATACGGCGTGCGCACGCTCGCGCCGCGGACGCCGGTCACGCAGCGCCGCAGCCCGTCGAGGTTGCCGTGCACGGGGATGACGATGTCGACCGTCGTCACGACCGGCGCTCCGACAGGCGCTCCCGCACGGCCGCGAACGGATACCGCAGCCATCCCTGCGCCGTCTCGCGGTACGCGAGCCGCGCGCGCGTCTCGGCGTGCGCCGCGGCTTCCCGTGCATGCGCGTCCGACGCATGCGCATGCTCGCCTTGCGCCTGCACGAGCGCGGCCTCGCGATCGGCGAGCGCCGCTTCGAGACGCGCGACGGCCGCCTGCGCGGCAGACTGCGTCGACGCGAGCGCCGCTTCGAGCGACGCGATCCGTTCCGCCTGCACCCGGCCAGCCTCGCGCGCGCTCGCCAGCGCGTTCACCGTCACCACGAGTTCGGCCAGGCGCTCCTCCGCGACCGCCCGCGCATTGACCTCGTCCCACGCGAGCTCGCGTTCGCGCGTGAGCGCGCGCGCGTAATCCCGCCACAGCGACAGCGTGCCGTCGTCGAACAGCGAGAGCGACGGCAGCGCGGGCAGCGCGACACCCTCGGCCGCGCAGGCCACGACGAAGTACATCGGCGGCGCCGGCGCGGTCTGCGCTGCAGGCGCATCACCGGTGATCGTGTCGAACACGACCGGGCCGGCGGCGGCACCTTCCGCCCACAGCGCCGACTGCGCGAGCACGCGCTGCGCGTACCAGGCCTGCTGCGGAAACTGCGTCGTCAGCAGCGCCGCGAGTTCGGCACGGTCCAGTTCGCGCACGTGAAAGTGATTCTCGACGCCCACGCCCTCGTTGTAGACGGGGCGATTCGGCGACGAGATCACCAGGACCCCGTCGGGGGCGAGGACGCGGCGGAACTCCTTGATCATCGCCTCCTGCTCGCGCAGGTGCTCGACCGTCTCGAACGACACGACGAGGTCCGCGCTCGCCGCCGGCAGCGGCAGAGCAGTGACCGAGGCTTCGGCGAACTCGAGGTTCGCGCGCGGGTACCGCGCGCGCGCGTGCGCGATCGCCGCGGGCGCAACGTCGATCCCGGTCACGCTCGCCGCGCGTTGCGCGAGCAGATAGCTGCCGTAGCCTTCGCCGCACGCGGCGTCCACGACGCGCTTGCCGTCGGCGAGAGGCGCGACGGCCGCGTAGCGATGCCAATGCTCGTACCAGATCGAACCGCGCACTTCCGGCAGGAAGCGCTCGCCGGTGAACGTGAGCGTGGCGGGGGCGGTGGCGAGGGGCGTCAAGGGGAAGAGGGGGCGGGCCGCGCGGCGCCTGCGGACAGCCGCGGTCAACCCCGAATTGTAGCCGCCCGGGAGGGGTCCGCGCGAATGCCGGCGACGCCTTCCCCCGGAACGGGGCGTGCCGAGCCCGTGGTCCCGGTGCCACGGCCCGGGCGACAGCGCGCTACGCGAGCGTCACGATCACCGGCTGGTGGTCCGACACCTGCGTGGCCGTGTCGACGACGACCGACCGCAGCCGCGGCCGGAGGTCGTCGCTGACGAACACAAAATCGCATGAATACGCCGCCTGCTCCGGATACTCCTTCTCGTAGATGCGGAACGTCGGCGGATAGGACTCGCCCGGGTGCGCGGCGTCCCACGCATCGGCAAGCGGCGCCGTGCCGTCGGCGAACGGCGCGGACATGCGTGCGTGCAGCGGGTCCACGTATTCGAGATTGAAGTCGCCGGTGATGATCGTCGCGGCGGGACGCGGCAGCGACTCGAACGGGCCGCCGTCGTCCTTCGTCGGGCTCGGATCGCGCGCGTGTCCGGCACCCTCGGCGTAGATCGCGCGCAGCGCCTCGACCTGGGCCGTACGCCTCGCGCGCCCGTAGTACTCGAGGTGCGTGGTGATCACGCGCACGTCGCCGAACGGCGCGGTGACGACCGCCTCGATCGCGATGCGCGGCATGCCGGGCACGCCGGGGTCGGCCGGAAACGGCAGCAGATGGGCGAACGTCTGCTGCACCGGGAACCGCGACACGATCATGTTGCCGAACCGGCGCCGCCGCCCGCCGTCACCCGGATGGTCGACCGCGATGCCGGGCACCGCCGTGTAGCCGGGCAGGAGCGCAGCCAGCCGTGCAAACTGGTCCTCCCCGGAATGGCCGGGCAGGCGCGGATCCGGAAAATTGTCGCCGATTTCCTGCAGGCAGAGCACGTCGAAATCGGCGAGGCGCTTTGCCTCCGCGACGACCCGCGCGGCATCGACCTTCTGGTCGACGCCCCGGCACCATTGCACGTTCCACGTGATGAGCTTCATCAAAGCGATCCTTTCACAACGAGACGCAGAGACGCAGAGAACCTCCTTGCCAGACCCCTCGGCGTCTCTGCGCCTCCTGTGACAGTGGTCTTACCGGATGCCTGCCCGCATGAACGACTGCACGAACTGCTTCTGGAACAGCAGGAACGCGACCAGCAGCGGCGCGGTCGACAGGAGCGTCGCGGCCGTGATGATCGACCAGTCGAGACCCTGGTCCGTCGCCGAGAATACCTGCAGGCCGACGGTGACCGGACGCGACTCCACCGAGTTCGTGATGATGAGCGGCCACAGGAAGTTGTTCCAGTGGTAGCTGACGCTGACCAGCGCGTAGGCGAGATACGTCGGGCGGGCGAGCGGCACGTACACCTTCCACAGTACCTGCAGCGGCGTGCAGCCCTCGACGCGCGCGGCCTCGTCGAGCTCGCGCGGCACCGTCTTGAACGTCTGCCGGAGCAGGAAGATGCCGAACGCGCTGGCCATGTAGGGCAGGCCGATGGCGAGGATCGTGTCCTTGATGCCCAGCAGCGTCATCGTGCGGTAGTTCTCGACGATCAGCACGTCCGGCATGATCATCAGCTGAACGAGCACCAGCGCGAACAACACGTTGCGGCCCGGAAACTCGAAGCGCGCGAACGCATACGCGGCCAGCGTGACCAGCACGAGCTGCGCGGCCAGCACCATCGCGACCAGCAGCACCGTGTTGAGGAAGTAACGCGCGAACGGCGCCGCCGACCACGCGCGCGCGAAGTTGTCGAGCGTGAGCGGCGCCAGGAGAGCGAAACGCGTGGAGAACTCGGCCGGATGGAACGCCGTCCAGAACGCGTAGACGAGCGGCAGGATCCACAGGAAGCCCAGCAGCCATGCGGCGCCGGTCTCGAGGTAGCGCAGCACGCCGCGCGGCTCATACACCATCGAGCTCATCGCTGCGCTCCGTGGCCGGCAGCCGGCGAGCCTGCACGCGCGCATAGGACCCCCACGCTTGCGGCTCTCGCCGCGGCGCTGTCCCCCGAGAGGGCGGAATTCGCGCCTTGAGGCGGCTCGGCGGCGCTTGTATGTTCCCCCCGAACGGCGCTGCGCGCCGCTCCCCCCAGGGGGCGATCGCCTCGGGGCGG
>Ga0209253_10002405_pt1 | contig 16596 bp, 11 predicted proteins | sample FrelakmetBRP12BR_FD_187145 | JGI IMG/M metagenome (GOLD analysis project Ga0209253, IMG submission 187145) | Freshwater lake sediment microbial communities from the University of Notre Dame, USA, for methane emissions studies - BRP12 BR (SPAdes)... | ecosystem: Environmental > Aquatic >...
GCTGGAGAGGATGTACTTCCGGCAAAATTCGTATCGCCGGCATAGGTAGCGGTGAGGCTTTTCGCGCCGGCTGCTGCAAAGGTGATGGAACAAGTCCCGGCTGACACGGCGGCAGTACAGCTCTGGGTGCCATCTGAAACGGTCACATTGCCGGTCGGTGTTCCGGTCCCCGGTGGGGTGGCTATAACGCTGTAATTGATCGATACCGTTTGGCCGACCACGGATGGATTGGGTGAGGTGGATGTGATGGTCGTCGTTGTGGGTTTCCTGGGCGGACCAGAGTATGGCGAGCTCATTTCATATAATTTGCCGTCAATTATGTTGGGATCTTCATTATTATCGATCCCGCGCGCCACGATGTAAAAGCGCTTCGCATCAGAACCGTCACTTGCAGGAGCAAATGCAAGACCAGCCGGTGCGACCGCGTTGGATGCAGAGGCGTCGATGGTCTGGATCAATGTGCCTGTCAGGCTTGTTTCAACAATTAAATGATTAGAATCGCTGCTCAGTACGAACAGCGTACCGCTGTCGGGATTGAATTCAACACTCTCAGGATCCTGCACACTGTACACCGCGACATCAAAATGGTTCACCAGACTGCCCGCAGTCGTGAATTGATAGATCTCCTGGTTTGTACCATCCACCACAAATAACCGGTTGTTGATGCTGTCATAGGCGATCCCTTCCGGGTCACCACTGCCTGCCGACGAAGTATCGAAACTTGTCCAGGAGTCATCCACGGTACCCACCAGACCGTCTGCCCCGGGGTTCAGGTCCCAGACTGCGACGGCATTGTCGTCTGAAAAATAGTAATGCCCGTTGAGGGGATTCCACGCCACCCCGGTCGGTTCATCTGACATAGCGACCACCGTGGGCTTCACCGGGGAAATATTGGCGGTGCGGATGACACTGCCACTCAAGGTCATCTCCCAGACGTTAGCCCCGGCAAAATGCGTTTTGCCTGAAACGGTCTCTTCAACTTCCGAGTCCGACATCATCAATCTGTTGCTCAAAGGTAAATAGGCCAACCCGTCCGGGTCAGGACTGGGCGGCGAGATATTTGCCAGGTTAACGGTTTTGATCAGTAAAGATGTGTAAGATATCGCCTCTGCTGCAACCGGTGCAGGTTGGGTCAGGGAGAATTCCAGGATCTGCCCATTGGCAGGGTCGTTGTCAGCAAGGTATAGATTCAGCCGCGCTGGATCATCCGTCTGATCGCCGCTCGGCGCGATCACCATCCCCTGGGGATTTCCGAGGTGGAATTCGGAAAGGTCGCGATAGGCCACAAGCCCGCCGGTTTGCGCCAGTTCATACAGCCTTTGTTCGACCGGGTTGACCAGGTGGAGGTGGCCTGTGCCGGGGTCGAAGGCGAGGCCGCGTGGAGTCACCAAAGCGCTCACCTGGATTTTTATTCTATAGATCAGCGAGCCGTCAAAAGATCCATCAGAGGCCGGCTTGAGGCGGACGATTTGCGGTACCGCCGCGTCCAGGATGAACAGGTCGCCGCTGGCCGGATCGACAGCAAGGCCTTGCGGATCCTGTAAGCCGAGGGACTTGAGGTTGGTACGGGTAATTGCCGTTGCATCCAGGTTGCCATCCGCCTTCTCAGGCACCGCCAGCAGTTGGTTTTCCGGGAATTTGAGGATCAGCAAGCGCTGGAATTTATTGTCGAATGCCATGTTGATCGGGTTCTTGACCTGCGCTGCAATGCGGGCCGAACCACCATATCTGGCGAAGCGCGTCAACTTGACGATGTCTGTGACTGCCGCCTGGGTATCACCGGCTGCCTCCACCACGTAGAATCCATTGGCCCGTGACGAGAAGGCCAGGCCGGCGGGGGATTTCAGCCTGGTTTTATCAGACTCCAGGACACGCACCCGCCGGATGAAGGACGGCCCGCCTTGAGCGGAACTGGCTGTTATCCATGCGAATGAGAGGCTCAGGGCCAAAGCCACCGCCAGGATTGATTGGATGAAATGGATGAAATTAATATCCCGCTTGAAAGGTTTTCGGAAGGATGTCTTAATGATTGACATGCTCTTTAAGAATTTCTTGAATGATGTTTTTTGGTTTTGTTTTTGCATCCCTTTATCCTTGCACAAAGATTATCCTGCCCGTTATGCTGCTTCCCGGGTAGAGAGACTTTCCCTCTCCCCCGCAATTATACATTACCAGCCCATTCCTCGCTGAGAATCAGTTCTGCAGGGGTCTCTCCTCAGGGCCTTCTCAAAGTCGTCCGAATCTGCTCTTTCCCATCCTACGACCTCCTTCCCGAATTTTGGGATTGCGAAGTTCATCGTAATCGAAGAGTATGTTCGCCATCACCCATAGGGCGAAGGGCTGGGCGGCGGAAGCCCTAACTATGGGAATGGATCATTATCACTTGCTTTGCGAAAGCCCTGGAGCTCATCTTCCGGAGTGGCTAAAATACTGGGTTAAGGAAGTCTTTGAGGTGAAAAGGAGAAGTAGGATGTTGACGCTTCTTCAATTGATGCTAATTGAATCAGTAGACAAACAGTCGGATTGCGAAAGACGTCAAATCCAGGCAGATGTGTTAATATCAGGAAGTAGTAGAAATAACATAAGTGGTATGTGGAGCAGAATATCGTAAACCCGGCCATGGCAATGAATAAGTGAGAGTATAAGATAAAATAAACACGAAAAAACCGGACCCCATCCAATATTTAACCGGCTTCCTCATGGGGGTTTTCTTCGGTTTTATCGCCGAAGGCATCCTCCTCGTTCTCTGTGGTCTGCTTTTTACTTGGTTCGGATGGGCACGCCCTGAATTTGCCTGGTGGAGGCCGGTTCTCTTGATTCCCATACCGCTGGTGCTGGGGCTGGCAGTGGGCAGGGCGATCGCGAGCATGCACCTGGAAGATTACTGAGACCGCTCCATATCTCTTGAAGTGAAACAAGGAGCATGTATGCAGATCAGCCGCACTTTCCACATCTTTGTCAGCTCCACCTTCAGTGACTTGGAGACTGAATGCGACGCCCCCAAGAGTACGTTTTCATGCATTTGATCCAGCTTAATTTACACAAGTTGAACAAGCCATTCGGTTTTTATTTCAAGTAGAGACTTGGAGGTATTCATGACCACGCAATGGGAAACCGTCCGTGTTTTCATCAGCAGTACATTCGACGATATGCATGCTGAACGGGATTACCTGGTCAAGCAGGTCTTTCCGGAACTGCGTGAGTGGTGCGAAAAACGTAAAATCAGGTTGGTAGATATTGATCTGCGTTGGGGGGTGAAGGAAGAAGATACACAGAATAAAAATGTAGTCGAGGTATGCCTCAGGCGCATTGATGAGGCGCGCCCGTTTTTCCTATGCTTCATGGGTCAAAGGCGCGGTTGGGTGCCCCAGGAGGAAGAAGTCTCATCTTCCACCCTGGCGGAGAATGCCTTTCCAGACTTGAAAAACCGGCTTGGAAAAACCTCCGTGACCGAGATGGAGATTCTGCATGCGCTGGCTAACCCATTTCACCGGAGTCGAATTACGAAAGACCAGCCGCCTGAATATTATGATCCAGTGAAATATTCTTTTTTCTACCTGCGTGATCCATCCTATCTTGAACAACTCCCAAAAGATTTCCCGCCACTACGCAAGGTTTATACGAATGAAGGGATCCAGGATGACCAGGAGAGAGCTGCAGCCGATCAGGAATTGGAGAAATGGGTTAAACAGGAGATACCTGCTTTATGCAAGGAACACGCCAGGCCGTATCGTTTCTATACTGCCAGGTGGAATCCGGACGCCACATCCCCTGAGTTACTTCTACCGTTGGCGTGTCCATCGTTGGTACCGGACAATGTTAAGGCATGGCAGAGGAAATGGGCTGATGCTGGATTAAAAATTTCCGGCACGAGTATTGATAAGTTTGATTTTGCTAACAGAATTCTGAGTGTTTTCAAAGGTAAGCCTAAGAATGGTGAAATATCCGAAAATTCTGATCTTGCAAAGGCTAAAGAATATAATCGCCTGCGTACGGGTGGGCGATTGACTGGATTCGAGGGTGATGGAAAACCTCTCAGCGAGGTGATCATCGAAGACCTGCAGACCGCGATCTCCGACCGCTTTCCGGAGCACATGGAGATTGCAGAAGTTGGAGACTTGCAGAAAGAGCTGGATCAGCAGGAACAATATCTGAGTACCGCTGGCGAAGGTTTTATCGAACGTGGGGGGGATTTCGACGAGTTGGATGCTTATGTTAAAGGCGATTCGAACCAGCTCTTTGTCCTGACAGCCGAGGGCGGCATGGGCAAATCCAGCCTGCTGGCGAAGTGGGTGGACCGCTACCGGAAAAATAACGAGTACAAGGCGGATGAATCAATCCATTTTCGCTTTATCGGTCAGAGCGACCTCTCTACGACTGTATTTTTGCTTTTAAAAACCTTGTTCACCGAGCTCAAGGAAGTTAACGGAAAGATACCGGATAAAATCGCAGACAAGCCGTTCATCCAACCCGGCACGCGTTCTTCGGTCAGCAAACCGCATATGTCGCCTGCGATGAATTTTCGGGGCATCATGGGCGTAGGGTCCACAGTTCCAAAGGATCCGTACTTACTCGGGGAGGACAAAACCAGCGCCTCTTTAGTTGTGGATGAGATTTTAAATGACCCCCAGAAGTTACAACAGGAACTGCTGAAACTCCTTTGGGTTGCTGGTAAGAAAGGGAAAACCATCATCGTGTTGGATGCGCTTAACCAGCTTGAATCAGGTCTTTCGGATATGGCCTGGTTGCCCATCTGGCTGCCGGAGAAAGTCAAGCTTATTGTCAGTTTCAAACGCGGTGAAGATGCCGCCGAAGAACTTCTCCAACATATGCAGGGACGGGTAATCCTGGCGGAAGTGAAGCCCTTTGCGAACCTGGAAGACCGGCGTGAGTTGGTGCGGGTCTATCTTGACCAATACCTGAAGCAGCTGGATCCGCCCTTGCTGGACGCGTTGATCCAGCTGCCGGGGGCTGCCAACCCTCTGTATCTTAAGGTAGTGCTTTCGGAGCTGCGAGTCTTCGGCGCATTCCCCAACCTGGGAGAGAGGATCCGCTCCGACTTCGGTGAGACCCCCGTGAGCGCCTTCGAGGCTGTTCTGCGGCGGTTGGAAAGTGACCCTGCTTATTCGCCCGTCGATCCCAACAAGGCTGTGCCGCTGATTTTTGGAATGCTGGCACACGCCCGCAATGGATTAACTGCCGGGGAATTGGGTGGAATACTGAGGCAGGGGCTGGTGCTGGGAGAAAACCCGGCGCAGCGGCAAGCCAGTGCAAGCACGCTGCAGCTGTACCTGCGCCAGGTGCGCTCCTTCCTGGTTCATCGCGAGGGGCGCTATGATTTCTTTTTTGAAAGCTTTAAACTGGCGGTACAGCAGCGCTATGTAAGTGTTAGTGAGGTAAGAAAGCAAATGTCCCTTCACGGGGCGCTGGACACGTCTGCCAAGAATATTTCATCGGAAGTGGATATGTTGCCGCCAAAGTGGACTGCCCAGGAATGGCATCATCTACTGGCCAGGTATTTCACCACACAACCGCTTTATGCCAAAGGCGAGATAGGTCAAATTCCCGATCTTCGAAAGTTATCTGAGTTGCCCTACCAGGAGGCTTACGCCGGTTTGGCTGAAGAGCTTACGAATACCCTCTCTGATTTTGATTTCATGGAGGCGAAGACTTCCGCAATTGGCGTTCAACAATTGATTGATGACTATGATTTAATCGATCTCTCCGCCATAAAAACAGAAAATGGTTCTGCGAATAGTCTAAAGCTAATTCAGGCAGCCTTGCGACTATCTGTTCAGACCCTGGCTCGTGATCCGAATCAGCTTGCCAGCCAGCTCTTTGGCAGGCTGCATTCTTTTCAAGATGGGGTCATCCAACATCTGTTGGAACAGGGTAAAGGATGGAACCAAAAAACATGCCTGAAGCTCCTTATGGGAAGCCTGACTTCTCCTGGTGGTGCATTGCTCAATACATTACCGGAGAATTCTTCCATAAAAGCGGTCGCAATTTCTTCGGATGGAAAACAGGCTGTCTCGGCATCTGAATATAGTGAAATCAAAGTCTGGGATTTGGAGGAGTATAGAGAACTGACCACTTTGAGGGGGCACACCCGTTCAGTTAATGCGGTGGTTCTAACAGCCGACGGAAAACGGGTGATTTCCGCATCAGATGATTGGACTATCAAGGTGTGGGCAATTGATAGTTCTGCAATGTTAGCCACAATGGAAGGTCATAAAAACAGGATCCGTAGTGTCGTGCTGACCCCGGATGAGCGTCGGGCGATTTCAGCATCTGATGATAAAACCCTCAAAGTATGGGATCTGGAACGGTATTTTGGGCAGTACACTTTTGTGGGTCATACCGGGTATGTTACCGCGGTTGCACTCACACCGGATGGAAGGCGGGTGATCTCGGCGTCTTCCGACAAAACTGTCATGGTGTGGGATTTGGAAAGCCGCAAGGTTTTACATACGCTCGGTGAGAGAACGGCTGATGCCGTTCCAGACCCCCGCACGAACGGGGTAGTTGCTGTGACCCCAGACAGCCGAATGGTAATAGCTGGATCTAACCACCCTACTTTTTATGATCCATGCATCTATGTGTGGAATCTAGAGGAAGGGCGGCTGGTAACGAAGATGGAAGGACATACTACTGGCGGTATCACCGCTTTGGCGGTCACTCCCGATGGGAAGCGGGTTGTCTCCGGTTCAGCCGATAAAACGATTAAAGTGTGGGATTTGAAAAGTGGGCAGCTATTACATTCGTTTGATGGACATTCAGATAAGGTCTCTACTGTAGCCCTGACCCCGGATGGAAGGCGGGCAATTTCTGCATCCTGGGACAAAACTCTCAAGGTGTGGGACTTGGACCTTTATGAGGAAATTACCACCCTGACCGGGAATAAGGTAGAGAATATCGCGATAGCGGTAAGCCAGGATGGCAGGCGGGCAGTTTCAGCAGGAGGAGAAAGTCTGCAAGTCTGGGACCTGGGACGGATGGAAAAGACGGCTTCCCAAGTGTCGGAACCCAACATATGGGTGAAACTAAAACCTACTCCGGATTGGAGACGGGCAATTTCGAGTGAAGGGAATACCCTCAAGGTATGGGACCTGGAAAATTGTGTCGAATTGGCTACCCTGGCCGGTCACAATCACAAAATATCCCAACTGGAATTGACCCTGGATGGGAAGCGGGCTGTCTCTGAAGACGAGTCTTTCTGTAAAAAAGTCTGGGACCTTGAGCGATTTTCAGAATTAGCCAGTATCACACATGACCGAATGAATGATTTACCCGAGCAGGAAAAGCAGGTATTCTTGGAAAAAGAAATCACCCGCATATCCTTAAGTCTCGGGAGATTGGTATCTCCGGATGGCAAAAGAGCCATCGAAATCTATAACAGCAGCCTTATGAATCAATTCTATCCCGTGGTCAGGGATTTGGAGCAGTACCATAGCTCTGGACGCCTCATGGGACATACCAGGGAAGTCAAATCAGTGGTTTTCTTGCCGGATGGGAAACGCGCCATTACTACTTCTAACGATAACACCTTTAGAGTGTGGGACCTGGAGAGTTGCGTGGAACTGGCTTCCATGACAGATCAATCCAAACATACGAGCGTTGTTGTGGTAATACCGGATGGGAGACGTGCTATTACGGTATCCGCAAATTCGTTATTTGAGAAGAGTTCCCTCAAGGTCTGGGATCTTGAGAAGTATACGGAATTGGTTACCCTCACGGGTCATGCAAGTCGGGTAACTTCGGTGGTGGTTACTCCGGATGGAAAACGGGCTATCTCGGCATCCAACGACATCACCAAGGTCTGGGATTTGGAGAGCTACGCAGAACTGGTGGCTTTCCCGGGTCAGACCGGACCGGTAGGACCGTTGTTGTTTCTGCCGGATGGGACACGAGTTGTATCAACTGGTAATGGTATCTTCGCGGTCTGGGATATGGAGAACTATAAGGCATTGAAGCCTCTGGCATATCACCATATGGGGTCGTTTACAATCACACCGGACGGAAAGAGGGCGGTTTCTCGTTCGGGAAATACATTAAAAGTGTGGGATCTTGAGAAGTTGAATTGTCTTGCCAGCTTCACAAATGAAGTTCCAATCGGTTATTATGAGATCAACGCTTCCGGGAGTATGATCTTGGCTGGAGGGTTGAATGGAATGTTATATCTTCTAAAACTGGTTATGCCTGATCAAGATGAATGACCTTTGGCACTCCGATCCGCTGCTTGGAATGTATCACAAATGGAAGATCGGGTTTGAATCGCTGAAACGAGGCTTGATGATCAACTGGAGTAATTTAACCTTTCTGTTTTTTGGAGCATTGGGCACTTTTGTCTTACTCCTTTTGCAGTGGATTATCAGCTGGAGGCTGCCCAAATACCCAGCACAGGCGATTGAAAGCCTGAGAAATGTCCAGCGCACCACCGCCGAAGGAGAATTCCAGGGGGATGCGGATATATATAACCTGGATCGCTCCCTTATGGAGGCGGAACTGGAGCACCCTGGCTCCACCTTGCGTATCTATTACAACCAGCCGGCTTCCATTTTGAGCAGGCTCATTGGGAGCATCCTGGTTTCCTTTACCCTGACCGGTTGGGTACTCAGAACATTCCAATTCAACTGCATGTCTGTTCTGGCATTGCTGTTCGGCATAGGTTTCCTTCTTTATCCTTACCTGACCTGGAATATGTCGAGACCGACTTTGAAGAAGAGATAAAACATGGAACGCCTGTTCGGGGAAGATAAAGTGAAGCGGACGAACAAATTCTCTCCCCCCTTTCCTCTTCTCTTCTTCCTCCCCCTGTACCGATGGCGCTAGTCTACTCCATCAGGATATTTTTTGTGTCCACTTTTTTAGGGAAAGACCAAACTTGACAAAAGAAGGAGAATACCATGCCAGGGTGGGCGGATGGTTATGTAACTGCAAACAGTATACAGATCCACTACTATCGCACCGGTGGAGATAAGCCGCAGGTGGTCATCAATCACGGCGCCGGAGATGATGGCCTGTGCTGGTCACATGTCGCGTTGGAATTGGAGCAGGATTACGATGTGATCCTGCCGGATGCGCGCGGCCATGGAAAATCTGCCAGTGGGAAAGGAGAATATTCCACCTCTCAGCAAGTGTCTGACTTGGTCGGAATAATACAGGCGTTGAAGCTGGACCGCCCGGTCATCGGGGGACATTCCATGGGCGCGGAGACCTGCCTGCACCTGGCGGCCAATTATCCCGATCTTACTCGAGGAATCTTCTTGGAGGATCCCCCGATCTTCCTGCCCGGCGAAAAATTCGGCAGCGGAGAGCAAACCCTAAAAATGGAAGATGTCGGAAAAATGATGGCCAGGTACATGCGCATGCTCAAGCTCATGCCCAAATTCATCGGCTTGCGGATGGCGCGCAAAGCCTCACCAACCTACCCGGATATCGAGCTGCTCCCCTGGATCGATTCAAAGAGGCGCGTGAGCTTTGACTTCCTCAACTCCATGACAGCCATGAAAATGGATGGTTCCGAGCCTATGGAGATATTTCAGAAAATAACCATTCCGGTCCTGTTATTTATCGGGGATAGGGAAAAGATGTCGATCGTCTCCCGGGAAACCGGGCAGGCGATTGCCAGATGCAACGATCAAATCCGGCTTGTTCACCTGGTGGGCGCAAGCCACGACATCCGCCGCACCCGTTTCGATGGGTATATGCCTGCGGTAAAGAAATTCCTCGGAGAGGTCTTCCGTTTCTGAGCCGTAGCCATTTCCACAAATCTACAGCCACCTCCAAGGTGGTCGTGGGATACCCCGACCCTTCCATGAAAGGTGCCCGCCAAGAGTATGCCATAAGGATCGGATGGCGACTACATCGTTTGCCAAAATTGTGAACGGATAGAGGCACGCCAGCCATAACGGTATTTGCATGTCTGCATAGGGTATCAACCACAAGAGTAAGGAAAGACCCAAACATGCCACCAGTTCATGGACCTGGGCCTGCAGACCCTGTCCGAAAAGCATCACCAGCAGGATGATAAGGGGTTCCCAGAACATCACTGCCAGCCAGAGGAAAACAAATAAAAAAGGAAGCAGATGAAAATTAAAAGCGGCGAACAGGTTCTTCGTAAAACCATGCACCGCTTCACGGTTCGAATGATACATCCAGCAAGAGATTAAATCTGCGACAAATGCCACCCGCCCGCGCATGCCAGCTGCTTGAATCTGCCTTGCCAACAACAAATCATCGACAATGGAGGCGCTTGTCTGAGCATGTCCGCCGATGGCCAGGTAAGGATCACGACGGAAGAGCATCACCTGTCCCACCGCAACGGAAAGCACTGGCAAACGCAGCCTGTAAGCCACTGCAAGCGGAATGAAACTCAGCAATGCCCAGGAAAAAAAAGGTACCAGCAGTCGTTCCCCCCAAGTATGCACTTCCTGACGGGGAAATCCGGTTAGGAAATCGGCCTGCTCTCCCAGCAGGGCGGTGACGATGGCACGTAGCGCCCTCGGCTGGTGAAGGGTATCTGCATCGGTGAAAAAAAACAGCTCACCTTGAGCCTGTTGGGCGAGCTGGCTGCAAGCCCAGTTCTTGCCCACCTGACCTGAAGGAGGTGGGGCGCCGTCCAATACTCTCAACCCGGGTTGGTTTTCAGCGATCTTTTCGAGAATCGCCCTTGTGCCATCCTCTGACTGATCATCCAGGACAAGCAGCTCAAAAGACGGATAATCCTGAGCCAGGAGCGATTGGATACAGCCGGCAATGTTGCTCTCTTCATTACGGGCCGGGACCAGGATCGATACCAGCGGGAAAACGGACGGGGACCTGTGTCGCCTGGAACGGTGGATGATGAATATGTTACTCAGAATGATCAGCAGTACAACCGCCTGGAAAATAATCAGGTGGATGATCAAGTCATGGGTCAGGTAATGTACCATGGGAGACTCAGTCCCTTTTCCGCTGGAAATGCCTGACCAGCCACGGGCGGAGATGAAGTCCACTGCGCAGGTCGAGGCGGTGCGTCCACGTCAGAATGATCGTTTCCGCCAACCAGACCCACAGCAGGAGTGGATCAGGCAGCCAGGTCAACAAGATGACCAGTATTCCTGCCAGGGCGAGCATGACCGACCAACCCGGCGGGGTGAACAGTGCTATTCCGATCACCGTCATCAGCGCGGCCGGGAGCGAAACTTTCCATATTGTCAGCCCGATCCACACGCCGAGAGCGGCGGCGACAGCCTTGCCACCCTTGAAGCCCAGGAAGGGAGAGAATACGTGTCCCAGGATCGGCGCAATCGCAATCAGGAACATTGCCGTACCGCGCACATGCAGGTTGAAATACGCCAGGCCGACTGGCGCAGCCGCTTTGCTGACATCCAACATTAAAACCAGCAGGCCGACGAGCTTATTGCCGCTCCTGAAGACATTGGCCGCACCCGGATTGCCATCACCATACTGGCGTACATCCAGGCCCAGGAAAAGCTTGCCCGCCCAGAATGAAAACGGCAGCGATCCGCAAGTAAATGCCAGCAATATCAGGGCAAGGGAAATCGGAAGTGTCGTGTCCATCGATCACCGTATGGACTTTTTATGACTTCGATAATTCCTTGATGACTCGGTCTGCCGCCAGCTTGCCGGTCAGGATGGATATTGGCAGGCCGGCCGGGCTGTATGTCCACTGGCCGGCCTGAAACACACCCGGGAGCGGCGTTTTGATGGCGTTCATGATCCTGGGAAGCCTGTTTTCTGCTGGCATGGGATGATTGGTAAAGGCCCATCCCGTAATCGCGCCTTCCGAGTTACCCGCCACCTTTGCCATGGTCAATGGAGTGGAGCTGAACTTTTGAAGGATGGCGTGCTGGATGCCTGGATAAATTGATGTATCCAAAGCACTGAGGATGCATGTCTCGCAAAAGACTTTGAAATCTTCGTACCAACCCATTTCCTCAATATATTTGGTAAGTTTATAGTCGAACAGTACACTTACAACGAGACCTGTTTTCCCGGCGGGCGCCATTGTGCTGTCGCGCATGACCGGGATTGAAATCTCGTATGTCGTCAGGGTGAAGAATTTTTTCAGCCATGTTTCGATGACACTCCGCTCTGCATTAGAGGGGATCGGGCCTGCCAGCGATTGGCCGACCCGGCTGGGCGTGTAGAAGAAGTGTTCGCTGGCCTTACTGGCGAAATAGCTCTTATCCAGATCCACTGCCAGGTACAAGGTGAATACAGAATCGTTGCCGAATTTGTTTGCAATCTCTGCCCGGCGTTCCACGATCGCTTTTTTTACCTTTTCGTTGGCAATATCCTGCTGATCTAAGAACCGGTAGAATGATTTCAAGTCTGCAGCCCAGATCAGCCTGCGATACTGGTGCGTGTTCCCTTGAGTATCGGTCACGAGCCGTTTCTCCGGGTCAACCTTCATGATCTCGGTGTTTGTGCTGATCGTGCCCCGGTGGCTTTCAATGAAGTTCACCATTTTCTCGATGAATTTCCCGGTACCACCCAGTGGGTAATGGTACTCAAGGTACAACGTCAGGTAACTGAGAGCAAAAAATGCCGGGGTATCGTGGAAGAAATGCTGGGATATGAGATCCAGCAGGCTTTGGTTCCGGGTAAAACGTTTTAAGAAATCCACAACGGGTTCTTGCAAAGCGTTGATTTTTGAGACAGTCAGGGCATATTTGAACATCCAGGGAAGGATGACCTTTACCATGTAGTTGCGATCCTTCTGCATGTCTAAAAAGACGGGGTTGTCTATGCCATATTGAACCTTCATGTAATGCATGATTTGCCGGATTTGGGCAGTGATTTCGCCAACCTGGTCACGGCTTTCCGGGTATAGTTCGCTGAGCAACGCCTGGTAATCCGATAAGTTTTCTTCAGTGTTAATATGGATCACCCGGTCCTCGATCCCGATGGAGATGTGATTCTTGACAAATTCGATTTCCAGTCCCAGGTGTTTGAGCATTGGGAATAACACGCCTGAGTTCTCCAATGCCCGGATGCCGCCATCAAAAACAAAGCCATCCCGCTCAAAGCTGTTCACCAGACCTCCGCAGGTGCATTCCTTCTCGCACAGCAGGGTGGCATGACCGGCCCTGGCAAGATAGGCGGCTGCAGTCAATCCGGCGATCCCGCCGCCAACTACGATGGCATCATAATTCATAGCGACTCCTCAAATGACAATTGTAATTCATATAAACCGGTAAGCTTTTCGCTTATTGCCCAGACGCGCTTCCCCAGGGAACGGTCCAGGGCATGCGAGGCGGGTTTTTCATCAATGGTCTGGTTGAAGAACCTTCCGCTCACTTCTGCCATCTCCGGTGCGGCCGCCAGGTAGTAGATGGCCTCTCCGGAAATTAACGGATCCTTCAGGATCCACCAGAGTAAATACCGCTGATACCACCGGTAGAGCAAACCGTTATTCATGCCAATGTTGGTCCTGACTTCTCCAGGGTGCATCGCATTGATCGTCACGCCACTTCCTTTGAGCTTTTCTGCCAGCTCCCAGACCGTCAGCAATTGTGCAACCTTTGATGCGCCATATCCCTGGAGCCCTCTATAGCGACGCCGCTCCCAATTGAGATCTTCCAAATCCAGGCCGCCGAAACGATGCCCCTGCGAGTTGACCTGGATGATGCGGGCCGGTGCACTCTCGATGAGCCGGTCAAGCAGCAGGCGGGTGAGCAGGAAGGAGGCCAGGTGATTCACACAGAAGACTGTTTCGAGGCCATCCTCGTTCCATGCAGGCTGCGTGTTATGGACGCCGGCATTGTTGATGATTACATGGATGCGCGGATAATTTGCCAAGAGTATATCAGCCACCTTCCATACTTCCACCAGCCGTGAAAAATCTGCCAGCACTACATCAATCTGTGCGGTATATTCACGCTCAAGTTCCTTCTGGATCCTGGCCGCCTTCTCCCTATTGCGGCACACCATCACGAGATGTACACCGGCCTGTGCAAGGCGTTTTGCCGCCCGGTAGCCTACGCCGGAGGTTGAACCTGTGATGATGCAGACGCGCCCATCCATGCGGGCATTGGTGGTTTTCTGGGCCATGCGGGCGTTGGCCATGAATTGCAGTTCTTCAGGCAGTTTCATGCTTGTACCCCGATTACCCGAAGTACCTGCGCATGAATTTCCAATAGGCGCCGCGCAGTCTGGGAATGCCATTTAAAATGGTTCCCCAAATATCGAAATAATCCCGTTGTTGTATGATCCGATTATCCTGACCGAGTGTGAGTTTCGTGCATCCATAAAGAGGGGTGCTCGGGAATTTCTTGAACATCATCACCATTTTCCAATCGAAGAAAACATCCTGAGAATCCATCAAAATGGAGAGAATATCCATGTTGAGTTTTTCACAGCGTTTGGCCAGCCGGCCGCACATGGCAATGAATTCCGCTTTGCCCTGGATCCTTTGGAGGCTGTCTTCAAAAATAATATCTTCATGATAGTATGGAAAAAGATGCGACCAGTCCGGCTTGCCAGTCCGGTTGTAAGTCTGGGACCAAAGTTCGCGGATCCGTTCGGTAGTCAGTGGTTCCATGAAGTTTATTGCCTGCCTGTTTTGGGTACCCATGCCGTCTTTCTACCTGTAAAAGTATGATATTCATTCAAAAAACCTGCCGTATTATATAACACAACTCAGGTGCTTTGGTTTTAGGGTTATGCCCTCCAATTTCGCCAGGGATTAGCATAATATACAGACGCGCACCTTGCGCGTCTGTATATTGTGAAAGGAGTCGCTTATTTCGCTTTGATCAATATGGTCTTGGGCTTGACGGTCTCTGCTTTTGGCAGGGTGATGGTCAGGATGCCGTCTTCGAAATCGGCCTTGGCCTCTTCGGTCTGGACATCTATGGGTAGTATCACCGAACGCTCGAACGCGCCAGCCCTGCGCTCGCGGATGTGATAAGTGGTTTCTTTCTTTTCGGCTTCCTGGCTGAACTCACCGCGCAGGGTGAGCATATTGGATTCCACCGAAATTTGCACATCTTCCGCCTTGAGACCGGGCAGGCTGGCTTTCGCCACCACATCGTCAGCAGTCTGGTACAGATCGATGGTTGGGCTCAGGGAGACTCCACTGATGCCGCGCGGGCGGGTGAAAGCGTCATTGAAAAGCTGATCTATCCCCACACGCAGAGTCATCATATCGCGAATTGGCTCCCAACGAGTAAGATTGGACATAGTGAACCTCCTTTTGGAATAAGTGGATTTGAATTACAGGCTTAAATTAATCTGCAATTGTTTAAAAAACGTAAAAATGACATTCAAAACACATAAGAAGAGCATAAAAAAAACGCATACAAATTTATTTGAATTTCTCGCTGCACAATATCAAAATGGGGGAAAGCTGGATCCCCGACCGCCGAGCGAAAAAAGGCAGGTCACTTTGAAAAGGTCATACAGACCCTCGGATATGCGTCATTTTTTCAAGCTTGGTGGACTGGTGGGTAGTGTCAGGCTGGGTTTTACAGAGGACTACTCATGGCGACCCAAGTCACCATGGCGGTCAATGGCAGCGTGATGTCGTCACGACCGCTGACGGTATTGAGCACTTAGTTCTCAAGGTTTATACGGAATCCATCCATAATTGTACTTTTACCATGGGGGATTTCTATAATTTGTTTACTTCGGTCTCGACGGTCGCAATTGTGCCTTTCCAAGGCCCCGGCACTTCCTGTTTTAACGAGGTCACAACTGCTGCCCACCGGCAGGCAGTTTCTGCATTTTCGCGCAGCCGCTTGGCAATATAGGTTGAGAAACATGTATCTCCCCGGCCCGTCCGACCCGCCAGGGAACGCGGAGTAAATGGGGCCGTATGGAACTTTCCATCAGCATAAACGGTCACCCCCGAGGTTTGTGTTAATACGATCTCTTTGGGCCCGAGGCTATGTAGCTTGATGACTGCCTCATGCAGGTCTGACAACCCGGTCAGGAATTCGGCCTCGGCTTTATCTATCTTGAGGTAAGTGACGCATTTCAATCCTTCATTCATTTCCATCCAAGGCTGGAAAATCAAGTCATTCTGCACCGGTACACGCACAAAACCCTGGATATCCAGCGCCACTGGTGCTCTCTTGGATAATGCTGACAGGAGTGGCAGATCAGCTTCCCCTGCAAATAAAGGAGTGAGCATGATGACTTTGGTTCTTAAATCCGGAATCTCTGCAAGAGTATATTTCCCGCCAAATCCGATCGGTTTGCAGAGGCGGGTTTCCATATTTGAGGATGAGTAATAATTTGCAATCCCTGAAGTTCCGTCTGCCCGGGTGGCAAATACCTTCACACCTTCGGAGCGGAGTTCTTCCAATCTTGGAAAGTCATCCGGGTGCAGACGTGTGACTACAGCGACACGCACTCCAAGCCGTTTTGCCACAACACTGCCGTAATAAACCCCTCCGCCTGAGGCAATTTCTTCAACGCCATCAACGATCAATTTGTCTTTGGCGAAATTGCCGATCATTACAATATCAAATTCAGGCATGACACTACCTCGACAATGTTACATTTCAGAATGAGAGAATAAAACATCACCACGAAGGCCACAAAGGGACACCAAGGAAAGAAGAAATGGCGTTTCCGTCGTGC
>Ga0209253_10002406_pt1 | contig 16588 bp, 12 predicted proteins | sample FrelakmetBRP12BR_FD_187145 | JGI IMG/M metagenome (GOLD analysis project Ga0209253, IMG submission 187145) | Freshwater lake sediment microbial communities from the University of Notre Dame, USA, for methane emissions studies - BRP12 BR (SPAdes)... | ecosystem: Environmental > Aquatic >...
ATGCCGATCGCGATGGAGAAGGAGTTGCGGTTTGCGATCCGGGAAGGCGGGCGGACGGTAGGCGCCGGCGTGATCAGTGATATTATAGAATAAATGAGGAAGCCGCAGTTTTTCTTAGCAGGTGACACGGCAGTTGCTGAAAGAGGATGAAGCCAGATGAGAGACATTATAACGCTTGCCTGTACGCAGTGCAAGCAGCGAAATTATAGTACGACAAAAAACAAGAAGAAAACGACAAGTAAACTGGAGCTAAAGAAATACTGCAGGTTCTGCCATAGCCATACTCTTCACCGGGAAACAAAATAGCATCTTGATGAAGAGGGTTTTCGTCCATTCCTTAGCTCGCTTCAAAGCTCCACGCCTTTTATATATACAACTTAAAAAGGCCAGTAGCTCTAACGGATAGAGCACCGGACTCCAAATCCGGGTGATGGGGGTTCGAATCCCTCCTGGCCTGCCACATGACATTCAGGCCAGGCCTGAAGAGCGTTTGCCGGACGCTTGACAACTGCTGTTCTGACAGCACGGGTACTGGTTACGCAGCATGATACGCTGCAGCAGAAGCTGCATGAAGAGGATGCACGGTCAATGGATATTAAGAATATTAATTACAAAGGCATTATCAAAGGCATTATCGACAGGGTCGTTCTGTTCTTTCGCGAAGTGAAGGTCGAGATAAAAAAAATATCATGGCCGCAGCGCAATGAAACCATTGCATCAACCTCCATCGTGATCATTATTGTGTTGATTATCGGCATATTCCTGGGGATTGTGGATGTAGGCCTTGCACGCCTTGTTAAGCTAATTCTGAGTTGAGATGCATATGGCAAAACAGTGGTACGTTGTCCATACCTATTCCGGATACGAAAACAAAGTGAAGGAGCTGCTCGAGGAACGGGTGAAGGCCTATACGTTTGAAGAGGCTTTCGGCGATATACTGGTGCCTGCTGAAGACGTGGAAGAGATCATAAAGATAAAGGGCATCAAAGGTGAAAAGAAGGTAAAAACCAGCTCGCGCAAGTTTTTCCCCGGTTATCTCCTGGTGCAGATGGATCTCAACAATGAGACCTGGCACCTGGTGCGCAACACGCCCAAAGTGACCGGCTTTATCGGGGGCAAGAATAAGCCCATTGCCATTCCTGATGAAGCGGTCAATGATATAATCCAGAAAATAAAAGAGGGCAAGCTCCGCCCCAAACCAAAGGTATCCTTCGAGAAGGGGGACAGCGTTCTTATTGTCGAAGGCCCCTTTGCCAATTTTAACGGGACGGTGGAGGATGTAAAGCCGGAGAAGGCCCGCCTCAAAGTGCTGGTCAGTATTTTCGGCCGGCCAACCCCCATCGAGCTTGAATTTGCCCAGGTGAAGAAGAACTGACGGGGTGGTGCAGAGCAGTCATACCCAGAGCGCCAGGCCCGTGTCTCGCGAACATTAAGAAAAGGAACTAGAGTGTATGGCAAAAAAGGTCATTACCCAGATTAAGTTGCAAATTACCGCGGGGAAGGCAAACCCGTCCCCGCCGGTTGGTCCGGCCTTGGGACAGCACGGCGTCAATATCATGGAATTTTGCAAGGCGTTCAATGCCAAGACCCAGCAGCAGGAGGGGCTCATTATACCGGTGGTTATTACGGTGTATGCGGATCGCTCGTTTACCTTTATCACCAAAACACCGCCCGCAGCCGTGCTGTTAAAAAAAGCAGCCGGTATCATCAAGGGTTCCGGTGAGCCCAATAAAACCAAGGTGGGCACGGTTACGCCCGCACAGGTGCGGGAGATCGCCCAGACAAAAATGCCGGATATTAATGCCAATGATATTGATGCAGCGATCAAGATCATCGAGGGCACGGCCCGCAGCATGGGTATCGAGATACGATAAAAAACGGAAACAGTCTAACGGTAACTACTAATCAAGTAAGGTGGCAGCGATGCGTACACAAGGAAAAAAATACCTTCAGGTAAAAGACAAGGTTCAAGCTGCGACGCCGTATCCGCTCAAGGATGCCATCAGCCTGTTACAGGAAACGTGCTATGTAAAGTTTGATGAAACGGTTGATGTGGCCATTCGCCTGGGGGTAGACCCCCGGAAGGCTGACCAGATGGTGCGCGGCACCGTGCTTCTCCCGCATGGGACGGGCAAGGAGATAAAGGTGCTGGTTTTTGCCAAAGGGGAAAAAGAGAAAGAAGCTCGTGATGCCGGGGCTGATTACGTCGGAGCAGATGACCTGGTGGAAAAAATTCAGAACGGATGGCTGGAGTTTGACAAGGCAGTGGCCACGCCTGATTTGATGGGACTGGTCGGCAAAATTGGAAAGATTCTCGGGCCGCGCGGTCTCATGCCGAATCCCAAGCTGGGCACGGTCACGTTTAATGTGCGCGAGAGCATCGATGAGCTGAGAAAAGGCAAGGTGGAGTTCCGGACTGACAAGGCGGGCATTGTGCACGTGCCAGTGGGCAAGCGGTCCTTTGATATCCAGAAGCTCTATGAGAATATTCTTGCCCTGATGGACACCATCGTCAGGATGAAGCCGTCTTCAAGCAAGGGAGTTTACCTGAAAAATATTGTGCTCTCTTCCACCATGGGACTGGGGATCAAGGTTGACCCGGCAACGGTCAAGACCCAGTAAGCGTGGCTTGCGACATAGAGAGCTTTAAACAGAGGTGATTGCCGTGAACAAAAAACAGCGAGAGGAAGCAGTAACAACCCTATCACAAAAGATTGCAGCGTCAAGCGCGGGGTTTGTGATTGATTTTCAGGGCCTCAGTGTCGAGGCGAGTAATGATTTGCGCAGGCAGATCCGGAAAGCAGGCTCTGAGCTCAAGGTAGCAAAAAATACGCTGCTGCGCAGAGCAGCCCGCGAGACTGATTTTGCAACGATGGCAGATTCATTTATCGGACCAACGGCGGTTCTCTTTGTGCAGGACAACCCGGTTCCGGTAGTGAAGGTTCTTAAGAAATTTATTAAGGACAACCCCGCAGCGCCGCTTAAAGTTAAGGGGGGCGTGCTCAATAAGACACTCCTCAGCCACCAGGACATTGACCTGCTGGCCGAACTGCCAAGCCGTGAAGTGCTGGTGGCGCAGCTGCTTGGCGTGCTCACCGCGCCCATGCGCAACCTGGTATCAGTACTCGCCGAAGTGCCGCGAAAATTTCTGCGCGGGCTGAACGCGGTAGCAGAGACAAAACAGGGGCAACAATAGGATATACCTAACATCAGGAATACATTCACCGTAGCTACAATAATTTTACATTTAGCAGGAGGTTTGCCATGGCAGAAGTAACAAAGCAGGATGTGGTTAAGTTTATTGAGAATATGTCGGTACTTGAGCTGTCAAGTCTGGTCAAGGAGCTGGAAGAGAAGTTTGGTGTTTCCGCCGCCGCTGTGGCGATGGCCGCGCCAATGGCCGCCGCAGGCGCTTCGGGAGCAGCCGAAGCAAAGGCAGAGGAGAAGACCGAGTTTGACGTTGTCCTCAAGGAAGCCGGCGCACAGAAGATTCAGGTCATCAAAGTGGTCCGCGCCATCACCAGTCTCGGGCTGAAAGAGGCCAAGGACTTTGTCGACGGCGCACCGAAAACGGTCAAGGAAGGAATACCTAAAGCTGAAGCTGAAGACATCGTAAAGCAGCTGCAGGAAGTCGGCGCAGTATGTGAAATAAAATAAGCTGCGGCAGGTTCTCCCCCCGCGTGCCGGATAGCCTGCGACCGCGGTGTATACAGGTATCCGGGCAGTCGACAAGGGGTCCGGGGACGCCGGTTCCCTGGTATATCGTAATTAATTTGTATTGAGGGCATTTAGATGGGAACTCTGTCACCATACAAGCTGCGTTTTCGCAAAAGCTTTGCAAAAATCCCCACCATCATGGACGTGCCGAATCTCATTGAGATTCAGCAGGGCTCCTATGAGAAATTTCTGCAGGCTGATGTTGTGCCTGACAAGCGCGAAGAAACCGGCCTGCAGGGGGTTTTTAAAAGTGTTTTCCCCATAAAAAATTATAATGAAACCTCCTCGCTTGAATTTATCAGCTATACCCTGGGGTCTCCCAAGTATGATATTCAGGAGTGCCGGCAAAAGGAGCTGACCTATGCGGCCCCGCTGAAGGTGCTCACCCGCCTGGTCGTCTGGGACGTTAACCATGAGACCGGCACGAAAAATATCCGGGACGTAAAGGAGCAGGAGGTTTTTTTCGGCGAGATACCGCTGATGACCGACACCGGCACCTTTATTATTAACGGCACGGAGCGGGTGGTGGTGAGTCAGCTGCATCGCTCACCGGGCATATTTTTTGACCACGACAAGGGGAAAACCCTGTCCAGCGGCAATTTTATCTACTCGGCCCGCATCATTCCCAACCGCGGCTCCTGGATTGATATCGAGTTTGACCCCAAGGATATAATCTACGTGCGCATCGATCGCCGCAGAAAATTCCCCGTGACGGTGCTGCTAAAGGCCCTCAACTACACCATCAAAGATCTGCTCACCTATTTTTATACCGTTGAAGATGTGCTCCTGGAAAAAGGCGGGCTGCGCAAAAGCATCAACTCACCGTTTGTTGCCGGTGAACTGGCCCATGAAGACATTGTTGATGAAAAGCGTGATGAAATTATCGTGCGCAAGGGCAAAAAAATAAATAAAGCGGCACTCAAGCGGATGCATGACGTGCGCATCAAGCATATCGCCACGACCAAAGAAGAGCTGGAGGGGAAAATTATCGCTGCAGATGTTATTGATCCCGGCAGCGGCGAAGTGATACTCAAGTGCAACGAGGTGCTGACGGCGGATAGCTTTCCCAGTCTCTATGCGCGCGGGGTCAAACAGCTCAAAATACTCTATATTGATAATTTAAATGTTGATTCATCGCTGCGGGATACCCTGACCGTTGACAAGGTGCAGACCACCGAGGATGCCGTGGTTGAAATCTATAAGCGCCTGCGGCCCAATGACCCGCCGACACAGGAAAGCGCCAACCTGTTTTTTCAGCGGCTGTTTTTTGTTGCCGAGCACTATGACCTGTCAAAAGTGGGCCGCCTGAAAATCAATTTCCGGCTCAACCGAGACACCCCGCTCGAGGTCCAGACCCTCACCAAGGAAGATATTCTGGATACCATTAAAACACTCATCGAGATAAAGAACGGCCGCGGCGATGTGGATGACATTGACCATCTGGGGAACCGCCGGGTGCGCTCCGTGGGTGAACTGCTTGAGAACCACTACCGGATCGGCCTGGTACGAATGGAACGGGCCATCAAGGAGCGCATGAGCCTGCAGGAAATTGAAACGCTCATGCCCAATGACCTGGTAAATTCAAAACTGGTGTCTGCGGTGGTGAAAGAATTTTTCGGCTCAAGCCAGCTCTCCCAGTTCATGGATCAAACCAACCCCCTCTCGGAGATAACTCACAAGCGGCGGTTGAGTGCGCTCGGGCCCGGCGGACTCACCCGGGAACGCGCCGGCTTTGAAGTGCGCGACGTTCACCCGACCCACTACGGCCGCATTTGTCCCATTGAAACCCCTGAAGGCCCTAACATCGGACTCATTGCATCGCTTTCCACCTATGCCCGGGTCAACGAATACGGCTTTATTGAAACCCCCTACCGCAAGGTTGAAAAGGGAACCGTAACCAGCAGCATAGAGTTTCTGTCCGCTCTGGAAGAAGAGAAATATACCATCGCCCAGGCCAATGCTGCTATCGGGCCCCAGGGCAAATTTGAGGCAAAGCTTATTTCCGCGCGGCGCGGCGGAGAGTTCATCATGGTGATCCCGGAAGACATTGATTTTATGGACGTCTCGCCCAAGCAGCTGGTGAGCGTTGCTGCATCGCTGATACCGTTTCTGGAAAATGACGACGCCAACCGGGCGCTCATGGGCTCCAATATGCAGCGCCAGGCCGTGTCGCTGATGAAGACCGAAGCACCTCTGATCGGCACCGGGATGGAGAGTATCGCTGCCCGGGATTCCGGGGTCACGGTCATTGCCCGGGAGAACGGCGTGGTGAAAAGCGTTGATGCCAGCCGCATTGTGATCAAGCGCAACCGCTCCGAAGGCGGCATCGGCACGGATGTGGATATTTACAACCTGACCAAGTATAAACGTTCCAACCAGAACACCTGCATCAATCAGCGGCCCATTGTGCAGGCGGGGGATGCGGTAAAAAAGGGCGATATCATTGCTGACGGACCGGCTACCGAGATGGGTGAACTTGCCCTGGGCCGCAATGTGTTTGTGGCATTCATGCCGTGGGGCGGTTACAATTTTGAGGATTCGATCCTGGTCAGCGAGCGGCTGATAAAGGAGGATGTCTTTACCTCCATTCATATCGAAGAATTTGAAATACTGGCCCGTGATACCAAGCTGGGCAAGGAAGAAATCACCCGCGATATCCCGGGCCTGGGCGAAGACATGCTCCGGGACCTAGATGAGAGCGGCATTATCCGCATCGGCACGGAGGTAAAGCAGGGCGACATCATGGTGGGGAAAATTACCCCCAAGGGAGAGACGCAGCTTTCTCCGGAAGAGAAACTGCTGCGCGCCATTTTTGGAGAAAAGGCGCGCGATGTTCAGGACACGTCGCTGCGCGTTCCGCCGGGAATTGACGGAACGGTCATCAGTGTCAATATTTTTTCCCGCAGGGGCGCTGATAAGGATGAACGCACCCGCTCCATTGAAGATGAAGAGACCGCGAAGATCCTCAAGGACCAGGAAGATGAGATAAAAATTCTGAAAGAAAATGTTGAGCGCAAGCTGAAACACCTGCTGGTCGGTAAAACCTGTGCCAAGCGTATTATTGATGAGAAGAAGGGCAAACTGGTCTTCAATAAAAATCAGGAGATTACCGCGGAGGACGTGGAGCGGCTGTCGCTGGAAAAGTGGCTCAGCATTCCCATTGCTGAAGATGAAAATCTGGCGGAAAAGCTCGATACGATCAAAGAAGCCCGCGATGAGCAGCTCAACCTCATCAAGGTTGTGTTCGGCGAAAAAATTGAAAAAATCAAGCGCGGTGATGATCTCCCGCCGGGCGTCATCAAGATGGTCAAAGTGAATCTGGCGGTAAAGAGACGGCTCGCCGTCGGCGATAAAATGGCCGGCCGCCACGGCAACAAGGGTGTGCTCTCCCGGATTTTACCTGAGGAGGATATGCCCTACATGGAAGACGGGACGCCGGTTGACATAGTGCTCAATCCCCTGGGGGTTCCGTCCCGTATGAACGTGGGACAGATTCTGGAGACCCATCTGGGGTGGGCGGCAAAGGGGCTGGGAGAACAGCTGCAGGACATGGTGGATAAGAGCTCCAAGCCGGCAGCCCTCAGGAAACGCCTGAAAGAAATCTATGCCGAACAGAAGGACGTGCTGCGTCTGGTAGACGGGCTTGATGATGAGGAAGTGCTGGCAGTGGCGAAGAAGCTTGCCAGCGGCGTGCACATGGCATCGTCGGTGTTTGACGGTGCGCACGAAAGTGAGATCAGCTCCTGTCTGGAATCTCTGGGAATGCCCGCCACCGGCCAGACCACCCTCTTTGACGGCAGAAGCGGTGAGCCGTTTGATAAAATGGTGACCATCGGTATCATCTATATGATGAAGCTGCACCATTTGGTGGATGACAAGATTCATGCCCGCTCCATCGGTACCTATTCGCTGGTAACCCAGCAGCCGCTCGGCGGTAAAGCCCAGTTCGGCGGCCAGCGCCTCGGAGAAATGGAGGTATGGGCGCTGATGGCCTACGGCGCTGCCCATACCCTGCAGGAGTTTCTCACCATCAAATCTGATGACGTTCAGGGCCGAACCAAACTGTATGAAAATATTGTCAAGGGAGAGCGGGAATTAGTCCCGTCCATTCCTGAATCATTTAATGTTCTGGTTAAAGAACTGCAGAGCCTGTGCCTCGATGTGCAGTTTGTTGAACGCGACAAAAAGAATTAACGAAAGCAGGCACAACCACCCCGATTGACAAAGGGAGGTAGTTTCATGGAAGGATCAGCATTTCCCGCAATGCAAGAGCGCTCGCGCCATGTGCACAGTTTTGATGCACTGAAAATATCGATCGCGTCCCCGGAAACGATCCGGGCGTGGTCAAACGGAGAAGTTAAAAAGCCGGAGACCATAAATTACCGGACCTTCAAACCGGAGCGTGACGGGCTGTTCTGTGCAAAAATTTTCGGCCCGACTAAAGACTATGAATGCAACTGCGGTAAATACAAGCGCCTTAAGCATCGCGGCATAGTGTGCGAAAAATGCGGCGTGGAAGTCATCCCGTCCTATGTCCGCAGAGAACGGCTGGGACATATTGAGCTGGCATCGCCGGTGGCCCACATCTGGTTTTTGCGGAGCCTGCCCAGCCGTATCGGGACGCTCCTTGACATGACCCTGCGGGAGCTGGAAAAGGTGCTCTACTTCGAATCCTTTGTGGTTATTGACCCGAAAAAGACCACGCTGGATGGCGGCGATCTGCTGGATGATGCGAAATACCGCAAGGCCCTCCAGGAATTTCCCGACGGCTTTGTCGCGGGTATCGGTGCCGAGGCAATCCGCGAGCTGCTGCGCCGGATTGACCTGGAAAAACTGTCCGGACAGCTCCGGGACGAGATCAAGCTCACGTCCTCTGAAGCCAAGAAAAAGAAACTGGCTAAACGGCTGCGCATTGTTGAGGCTTTCAGGAATTCGGGGAACAAGCCGGAATGGATGATTCTTGAAGTCATACCGGTGCTGCCGCCGGATCTCAGGCCCCTGGTGCCTCTTGATGGCGGCAGGTTTGCCACCTCAGATCTTAATGATCTGTATCGCCGGGTGATAAACCGCAACAACCGGCTGAAAAAACTCCAGGAGCTTGATGCCCCGGGAATCATTATCCGCAACGAGAAACGGATGCTGCAGGAAGCAGTGGATGTGCTCTTTGATAATGGCCGGCGGGGCAAAGTCATTACCGGCCGCAATAAACGTCCGCTCAAGTCATTGAGCGATATGCTGAAAGGCAAACAGGGACGCTTTCGCCAGAACCTGCTCGGCAAGCGCGTTGACTATTCGGGCCGCACGGTTATTGTCATCGGCCCGGAGCTGCGGCTGCACCAGTGCGGCCTGCCCAAGAAAATGGCCCTCGAGCTGTTCAAGCCGTTTGTCTATAACCTGCTCATCTCCAAAGGTCACGCCCAGACCATTAAGAGCGCTAAGAAGATGGTAGAGCGGGAAATTTCCGACGTGTGGGACTGCCTTGATGAGGTGGTGAAGGAATTTCCGGTGCTGTTAAACCGCGCGCCGACGCTGCACCGGCTGGGCATCCAGGCCTTTGAGCCGGTGCTGATTGACGGCAAGGCCATACAGCTGCATCCGCTGGTTTGCGCCGCCTTCAATGCTGATTTTGACGGAGACCAGATGGCGGTGCATGTGCCGGTGACCCTCGAAGCCCAGGTTGAAGCACGGGTGCTGCTCATGGCCACCAACAACATCCTCTCCCCGGCCCACGGAAAGCCCATTATCGTTCCCACCCAGGACATGGTGCTGGGAATTTATTACATGACCAGGGAACGGGATAATATGCAAGGCGCAGGCAGGCTTTTCTCCGGTCCCGCAGAGGTCCGTATTGCCTACGATCATAATGAGGCCAGTCTCCATGCAGTCATCCGGGTGCGCATGAACGGCGAACTGATTGAGACCACCGTCGGACGAGTGCTGCTGCGGGAAATTATTCCGGAAGAGATTCCGTTCAGCGTTATTAACACGGTCATGAATAAGAAGGAGCTGGCAAACCTGATTGACTACTCCTACCGGGTGTGCGGCGACAAAAAGACCGTGATCCTTGCTGACCGCCTCAAGGACCTGGGCTATAAATATGCAACCCAGTCAGGGCTCTCAATTTCCATCAGGGATATGGTAATCCCCACCAAAAAAGAGCGCATGATTGAAGATACCGATCGCGAGATCCGGGACATTGGCAAGCAGTATAAAGAGGGTCTGATTACTGATGGTGAACGCTACAACAAGGTTATTGATATCTGGGCGCGGGTCACTGAAGAGGTGGCAGCGGCCATGCTCCAGGAACTGCGGGTGGAAGAGGTCAAGAACAAGGATGGCAGCAAGAAAAAGGTTGAGAGCTTTAACCCCATCTATATGATGGCCGACTCCGGCTCCCGCGGCAGTGCCCAGCAGATCCGCCAGCTGGCCGGCATGCGCGGTCTCATGGCCAAGCCGTCCGGGGAAATCATCGAAACACCGATAACGGCTAATTTTCGCGAGGGCCTCACGGTGCTGCAGTATTTTATTTCAACGCACGGCGCGCGCAAAGGCCTTGCCGATACCGCTCTCAAGACGGCCAACTCAGGCTACCTGACACGCCGCCTGGTGGACGTGGCTCAGGACTGCACCATCATGGAGTATGACTGCAAGACCATTGACGGCATCTATATGACCTCCCTGGTGGAGGGCGGCGAAATCATCGAGCGTATCGGTGACCGCGTTTTGGGGCGGGTCAGCCTGGAAGATATTATCGATCCGCAGACCGGGGAGATTATCGTTCACCGCGACCAGGAAATAAATGAGACCGCTGTGGACAAAATTAATGATACCGGTATTGATCGGGTAAAAATCCGCTCCGTGCTTACCTGCCAGTCCCGGCGCGGCGTCTGTGTCAAGTGCTACGGCCGTGACCTGGCGCGGGGAAAGATGGTAAACATCGGCGAAGCCATCGGGGTTATTGCCGCCCAGTCCATCGGCGAGCCGGGAACACAGCTCACCATGCGTACCTTTCACATCGGCGGTACGGCCAGCGGCCGTGTGGCCCAGACCACCCTGCAGGCGCTGCATGACGGAACCGTCAGTTTTATCCAGCTCAAACATGTAAAGAACCGCGATGGCGACCTGGTGGTTATGAACCGCAACGCCCAGATTGCCATTCTGGATGAGAATGGGCGGGAGCGTGAAAAATATTCCATCATTTACGGTGCTAAGCTCAAGGTAGAGGATGGACAGCGGGTTAAGTCGAGCGATCTTATTGCTGAATGGGATCCGTTTTCCACGCCGATTTTAACCGAGGCGGCCGGCAGGGTTAAATTCGGCGACCTGATTGATGGCATGACGGTGCGTGAGCAGGTTGATGAGGTGACGGGCATGTCTACCAAGGTGGTGGTGGAGACCAAGAATCCGGACAGCAGGCCGCGCATTTCCATCAAAGATGAATCAGGTAAAACTACCAAGCTGCCAGCAGAGTCAGGGCGCTATGCCCGCTATTTCATGCCGGTAGGCGCCAACATCGTGGTCAGCGAAGGCAGCATGATGTACCCCGGAGATGCAATGGCTAAGATTCCCCGGGAGACCACCAAGACCAAAGATATTACCGGAGGACTACCCCGCGTTGCCGAACTGTTCGAAGCCCGCAAGCCCAAAGAGGTGACGGTTATCAGTGAAATCGATGGCCTCGTGGCCTTCGGCAAAGACGTCAAAGGCAAGCGCAAGGTGATTATAACCCCGGATGCAGCGGAAACGGGCAATAAAACACTGAGCCCCAAGGAGTATTTGATCCCGCGCGGCAAGCACATCAGCGTGCATGAGGGAGACCGGGTCAGGGCCGGAGAGCCCATCATGGACGGGCTGGCAAATCCCCATGATATTTTAAGCATTCTCGGAGAAAAAGAGCTGGCCAAATTTCTGGTTGACGAGGTGCAGGAGGTATACCGGCTGCAGGGCGTAAAAATCAATGATAAGCATATAGAGGCCATAGTGCGGCAGATGCTGCAGCGCGTGCGGATCCAGGAGGTGGGCGATTCAGATTTTCTCCTCGGGGAGCAGGTGGAGAAATACAAGTTTGAGGAAGAGAATGAAAAAATCCGCCAGCGGGGCGGGCAGGTAGCGGTTGCAGAACCGCTGCTGCTGGGCATTACCAAGGCATCCCTGAGCACCGAGAGTTTTATTTCTGCGGCATCATTCCAGGAGACGACCCGCGTGCTCACGCAGGCTGCCATCGAGGGGAAAATCGACTACCTGCGCGGTCTGAAAGAGAATGCGGCCCTGGGCCGTTTGATCCCCGCCGGCACGGGATACCCGCGCTATAGACGGATCGGGATTCAGGTCGAGAGTGAAGAGGCAATCCCGGAGCCCGGCACTGCGTCTGCAGAATGAAGCACCCGGGAAAAAATTACATAGAAATATCAAGAAAATTAAAATTATTAATTGACAAATAAGCATTCATTTGTTACATAATACGTTTTTTATCTAAACGTATAATAAGCCGCTAAGGAATCGTCTATGCCAACTATAAACCAACTCTGTGTACACGGCCGTCAGCAGGTCAAGAAGAAGACCAAGGCGCCGGCGCTGAAGGAGTCACCGCAGAAGCGCGGCGTCTGCGTCCGCGTCTATACGACGACCCCTAAAAAACCGAATTCAGCATTGCGCAAAGTGGCCCGTGTGCGCCTGACCAATGGCATTGAGATCACCACCTACATACCAGGCGTGGGACATAATTTACAGGAACACTCAGTGGTGCTGGTGAGAGGAGGCCGTGTTAAAGATTTGCCCGGCGTCCGCTATCATATCATCAGAGGAGCGCTTGATTCAACCGGTGTTCAGGACCGGAAAAAAAGTCGCTCCAAATACGGTACCAAAAGGCCCAAGTAGCGGTCTTGTGGGTTGATTTTAATCTGGTGGAGAATGTATGCCCAGACGAAGGGAAATTGCCAAGAGAGATACACTGCCCGATCCTAAGTTCCATGACAAGACGGTAAGCAGGTTCGTTAACAGGCTCATGGTGCAGGGCAAAAAGAGCACCGCACAGCAGATATTCTATGGCAGCATGGGGCTGATCGAGAAACGAGCTGAAAAGCCGCCGCTGGAAGTTTTTAAGCAGGCGCTGGAGAATGTAAAACCCGCGGTGGAAACAAAATCACGGCGCGTGGGCGGCTCAAACTACCAGATCCCCATCGAGGTCCGGCCGGAACGCCGGGCCAGCCTCGCTATGAGCTGGCTGATAAGTTTTGCCCGCGAGCGGAGCGAAAAATCGATGCGGGAAAAGCTGGCTGCTGAGCTTATGGACGCAGCCAACAACCGCGGAAATGCAGTAAAGAAAAAGGAAGATACTCATCGGATGGCAGCAGCAAACAAAGCGTTTGCCCACTATAAGTGGTAGCTCAAACCAGGGCTTCTTACCCCGATAGCTTCACGTTGGGAGGGTAACCTCCTTTTTCTAGTACCGCATCAACCCTTCACTATACAGTGCACAGATTACAGACAGGTTCTCTACAGCAGCAGAGATGATGGTTGAGAGCAGAGGAAGTGTGTGAGTCGGATAACGCCTTTAGAAAAGACCAGAAATATAGGAATCATGGCCCATATTGACGCCGGTAAAACAACCACCACCGAGCGGATACTGTACTATACCGGCGTGTCATATAAGCTGGGTGAGGTGCATGACGGCACAGCGGTCATGGACTGGATGGAGCAGGAGCAGGAGCGGGGCATTACCATAACCTCTGCGGCAACAACCTGTTTTTGGAATGATCACCGCATCAATGTTATTGATACGCCCGGCCATGTGGATTTTACCATCGAGGTAGAGCGGTCCCTGCGGGTTCTTGACGGAGCCATAGCAGTGTTCTGCGCGGTTGCCGGGGTTGAGCCTCAATCTGAAACCGTGTGGCGTCAGGCCGACCGCTACGGCGTGCCGCGCATCGCGTTTATTAATAAAATGGACCGGACCGGGGCTGATTTTTTCAGAGTGGTGGAAATGATTGAAAACCGGCTTGCCGTCAAACCGCTGGTGCTGCAGCTCCCTCTGGGAAAAGAGGAGCAGTTCCGGGGAGTCATAGACTTGATCGAGATGGAAGCAGTGGTGTTTGACGAGGACGACTTGGGAAGTTCCTTTCACACGGAAGCGATTCCAGCGGAATTTATGGAGGCAGCACGGGAGTACCGGGATAAGATAGTGGAGTTTGCCGCTGACGTCGAGGAGCGGCTCATGGAAAAATACCTTGAGGGGGCGCCCGTCTCCAAGGACGAGCTGTATGCAGCGTTGCGAAAAGCAACGGTTACCTTTCAGGCAGTGCCGGTGTTGTGCGGTTCAGCGTTTAAAAACAAGGGGGTTCAGCCGCTGCTTGACGCGGTGATAAATTTTCTGCCGTCACCCCTTGATGTGCTGCCGGTAAAGGGCCTGCTGCCGTCAGGTGAGGAAGGCTATCGCAATGCTGATGACCGGGAGCCGTTTTCCGCCCTGTGCTTTAAGATCATGACCGATCCCTTTGTCGGCCATCTCACCTTCTGCAGGGTCTATTCAGGATCGCTGAAAAAGGGCGGCTACGTATTTAATACAACCAAAGAGAAGCGGGAGCGGGTTTCCCATATTCTTAAAATGCATGCCAACAAGCGGGAAGAGGTTGACGAGACGCTTACCGGCGATATCGTGGCGCTCACCATAAAGAACACCCAGACCGGGGACACGCTGTGCGATCAGGACCACCCGATAGTGCTGGAGAAAATGGAATTTCCCGCGACCGTTATATCAATTGCCGTTGAAACAAAAAGCCAGGCTGACCAGGGAAAGCTCATTGAAGCATTGCAGAAGATTGCCCTTGAAGACCCGTCATTTCGGGTGCACACGGATTCCGAAACCGGGCAGACGATCATTTCCGGCATGGGGGAGCTGCACCTGGAGATCATTGTGGACCGTATGCTGCGGGAATTTAAGGTGGCAGCACAGGTAGGGAAAACCCAGGTAGCCTATAGATCTACGGTAACCAAAGCCACCAGCGGAGAGGGCAAATTTGTCCGGCAGTCAGGGGGCCGAGGTCAATACGGCCATGTGCTGCTTGAGCTTGAGCCGCTGGGGCGGGGTGCCGGCGTGGAGTTTGTGGATAAGACCGTCGGGGGCAGCATTCCCCGGGAATATTTGTCGGCGATCGAAAAGGGAATCTATGAAGCAGCAGAAACCGGCATCTGGGGGGGCATTCCGCTCATCGACCTGCAGGTGAAGGTGGTGGACGGCTCCTATCATGAAGTTGATTCCTCAGAGCGGGCTTTTAAAATTGCTGCTTCAATGGGCTTTAAAGATGCGGTGCAGCGAGCCAAGCCGGTGGTGCTGGAGCCGATCATGAAAACAGAAATCGTCGTGCCCGAAGAGTACATGGGCGATGTCCTGGGCGACGTATCCTCCCGCCGCGGAAAAATTATCGGCATGGAAAACCGCAAGAGCATCGTGGCGATAGAAGCCCATGTGCCGCTGGCCGAGATGTTCGGTTATGCCACGGATATTCGCTCGATGACCCAGGGAAGGGCCACCTATACCATGCAGTTTCTGCACTATGAGCCTCTCGCTGCTGGCCTGGCTCAGGAAATAATGGCAAAAGATGCCAAATCTCAGCTGCAGGGTGTTGGAGAGTAACAGTTCTGTTCCATATAATTAAAGGAGGCAGCGATGGCGAAGAAGAAATTTGAGCGGACGAAGCCGCATGTCAATGTAGGGACGATCGGGCACGTGGATCACGGGAAGACGACATTGACGAGTGCAATCACGAGGGTGCTGAGCTTGAAGGGACTGGCGCAGGTCATGGACTACGATCAGATCGACAAGGCGCCGGAGGAGAAGGAGCGGGGGTTGACGATCGCGATAGCACACGTAGAATATGAGAGTGACAAGCGGCACTACGCGCACATCGATTGTCCGGGGCACGCAGACTATATCAAGAACATGATCACGGGAGCGGCGCAGATGGACGGGGCGATCCTGGTGGTAAGCGCGGCCGACGGGCCGATGCCGCAGACGCGTGAGCACATACTGCTGGCGCGGCAGGTGCGGGTGCCGTCGATCGTGGTGTTTTTAAATAAGGCGGACATGGTGGATGATCCGGAGCTGATCGAGCTGGTGGAGCTTGAGATTCGGGAGCTTTTGAGCAAGTATGAGTTTCCCGGGGATGAGATACCGATCATCAAGGGCAGTGCGTTAAAGGCCATGGAGGGCAGCAGCAAAGATATCAATGCGCCGGAGTACAAGTGCATCATGGACCTGATAGCAGCGGTGGACTCCTACATACCGGAGCCGGTGCGGGACATTGACAAGCCGTTTTTGATGCCGGTGGAGGATGTATTCAGCATCTCGGGTAGAGGGACGGTGGTAACGGGACGCGTGGAGCGGGGGCAGGTGAAGGTAGGAGAGGAAGTGGAGATCGTAGGAATCCGGCCGACGGTGAAGACAGTGTGCACGGGGGTGGAGATGTTCCGGAAGATACTGGATTCAGGGCAGGCGGGAGACAACGTGGGGGTGCTGTTGCGGGGGACGAAGCGCGATGACGTGGAGCGCGGTCAGGTATTGGCAAAGCCGGGGAGCATCACGCCGCACACGAAGTTCAAGAGTGAGGTATACATCCTGGCGAAGGAAGAAGGGGGGCGGCACACGCCGTTTTTCAATGGGTACCGGCCGCAGTTTTATTTTCGGACGACGGATGTGACGGGAGTGGTGACGCTGCCGGAGGGAGTGGAGATGGTGATGCCGGGAGATAATGTAAGCATGGCGATAGAGTTGATCATGCCGATCGCGATGGAGAAGGAGTTGCGGTTTGCGATCCGGGAAGGCGGGCGGACGGTAGGCGCCGGCGTGATCAGTGATATTATAGAATAAATGAGG
>Ga0209253_10002407_pt1 | contig 16586 bp, 15 predicted proteins | sample FrelakmetBRP12BR_FD_187145 | JGI IMG/M metagenome (GOLD analysis project Ga0209253, IMG submission 187145) | Freshwater lake sediment microbial communities from the University of Notre Dame, USA, for methane emissions studies - BRP12 BR (SPAdes)... | ecosystem: Environmental > Aquatic >...
GATGGTTTTGCAAAACCTATGAACCAGGCAATGCGCGCAAGTTTGGGTGAATATTTTCTCATCCTCAATCCCGACACGATCATCCTGCCGGGCGCATTGAATGAGTTGGTCGGATATCTGATCGCCCATCCTGATATTGGTATATGCGGTCCAAAAGTTTTAAATCGCGATGGAAGTTTACAAAAGGCATGTCGGAGGGGGGTCTCACGCCCATGGGCAGCTTTTAGCTATTTTTCTGGGTTGTCTGCCTTATTTCCAAAAAGTAAATTCTTTGGCGGCTATCTATTGAATTATTTAGATGAAAACACCACCCATGAAGTCGATGGAGTATCCGGTTCCTGCATGCTGGTTCGCCGGGTGGTTGTTGAACAGGTCGGATATTTTGATGAGCGTTTTTTTGCCTATCAGGAGGATGCGGATTTTTGCTTCCAGGCAAAAAAAGCTGGTTGGAAAGTTGTTTACCATCCCCAGGCTCAAATTATCCATTATGGTGGTCAAGGGGGGTCACGGGTACATCCATACCACGCTATTTATGAATGGCATCGCTCATATTTCCTGTATTACCAAAAAAACTTGGCAAAGGATTATTTTTTTATATTCAATTGGTTCTACTATATATTGATGGGTTTGAAGCTAACAGTGTCTTTAATTGCCAATGCATTACGCAAGGATAAATTCGCTGGTCCTCGCCGGGGATAAAATCAATCCTTGAGGATTTTCTATGCGTAAATACATCTCACCACATCAACTTTTATTGATTATCCTGGCGACTCTGCTGTTGTTATTAGCAGCCTTCTCATTCTACCTGTTACAGGATCCTACAGCACCATTGCCTTTTGTTCCACCGCCTCCATCCAGCACCATAACACCATTACCTCCTTCACCGTCATATACTGCTGAACTATCGGCAACCAGCATGCCAACCCGGCAAACCTCCTATACACCTTTTGCATCACCTGCTATAACAGAATCTGCCGCGCCAACAGGAGGGACCTTCAGCCCTCCAACATCTGTTACTGAACTAGGTGTTACCGGGACATTATCAACAGTGCCTGGTAGTACAAGCACTACATCCACAATTCAACCTGTTGCCACTTCCTCAGTATCCCCAACAGCGTCCCAGACACTCATGGCGGGTGAATATTTAGTCACCGGGCGGGCTGTCCAAAATGGAACTCCAATGGCAAATGCAGTCATAGAATTTTCAGATGATAATCCGGTGCGCAAATCGAATACAGACGCAGGTGGTCACTATTCATTCATCTCCCTTGCTCCTGGCACAACCTTCACCCTGGTCTTCGACCAGGATAATAATCCCCAGCTAACTCCAGATCCAGAAATTGCTCCACTTGCATGGATTGAAGGCACTCTCCCAACTGGTGTAAATACGATTGCACTACCCGATTTGGATGTGAGCCTCAATATCGAGGGCATGGTATTTCGATTGGTAACACCAGTGGATGGAGCTGCTTTTTCTGCCGCAGTCATAAGTCAAGCCAATCCGCTTCAATTCATCTGGGCGACTTATTACCTGGGTGATACATATTTTATCGAGCTTGGTCCAAATGGCAGTGATGAGCCAGCCTGGATTTCTGGAAATACGACTTCCACCAACATGATGTGGAATGGAACGTTGGATGATGGAAGCCATATCTCCAGAGGAGCTTATTGGTGGCGGGTTGGAGTGAATAAATCCCTGGGAATTTATAAGCTAATTGCCTTTACGCCAAAATGGGACCTTGTATTTAACCCATAATCAATCTTAGCTAATATAAAAAAGAGCGAGTGGCATTTAATTGCCCTCGCTCTTTTATTACTCTCGAAGTATTCTGGTACCGCATGTGATTATTAATTCATAAACTTACCACTTAACTGGTAAGTTTTGTTCTGAATTATAATTCCCCCATCTTATACACAATTTATTGGATGATGAATGACGAATAACGGTTGGATAGTTTGTGTTATTGTAATCATATTGTTGGTGTGTGCTTGTCTTTTTTGTTTTCTGATAAGTCTGGCCGGTATTGCTGGTATATCTTATATCTCGCCCACCCTATCTTTGAATTTACCCTTTCAATCTTACAACACAGGTTCTCCAACCCCCACCCCGGTTGTTATCCGTCCAACATCACAGGGATTGAAGACCACCCCCACACCTTTCTTTTCACATGCAACACCTCAAGCTGATCCGCCAGCTCCTGACTCTGTCATCACGCCATCTCCGTTGTCGGTTCCAACTGACACCCTGTTTACGCTTGAAAATACGATCATCCCGATTAATGATCCAATTGAGATTACTCATCGCCTATTAAATACGGATAATATTTCTCCTACTGTGAATCCCCCGTCTCCTCCGTATGATATCGGTGCCCAGGAGACTTTCTGGGCAGGAAATAATGATGATGAGAATTTTACCGTGCAAGCTACCCTTCGCTATATCACGGATCATGCCTATTTCTGGATAGAAGACGGTGTTCGTTATCATCAACGTGATTTGATCAAGCTTGCGGACACTTTTGAAAACAGCATTTATCCCACCAATCGCGCTTTTTTTGGAAGTGAATGGACTCCTGGAGTGGATGGTGACCCGCATATTTATATACTCTACGCCCATGGCCTCGGTAAAGGAATTGCAGGTTATTTTTCTTCTGCAGATGAATATCCCCCTCAGGTTAATCAATACTCCAATGCTCACGAGATGTTCTTTTTCAACGCCGATAATTCACCACTGGACGATGATTATACCTCCGGCATATTGGCTCATGAATTCCAGCACATGATTCAATGGTATCAAGACGTAAATGAATCAAGTTGGTTGGCTGAAGGTTTTTCAGAACTGGCAGTCACATTAAACAGCCTCTATGTTGGTTACTTTGATTCCCTTTATACCAGCAACCCAGATATTCAGTTGACCTATTGGCCGGATGATTTGTATGAAGATACTTCCCCGCATTATGGCGCAAGCTTTCTTTTTGTTACATACTTCATGGATCGTTTCGGTGAAGCTGTCACCAAGGCTTTAGTTGACAACCCGGATGATGATTTAAAAAGTGTGGATTCTACTTTACAACAACAGCTGATAAACGATCCACTCTCAGGAAAGCCAATTACAGCGGATGACTTTTTTTTGGATTGGGCGATCACAAACTACCTGATGGATGATGAGGTCGGGGATGGTCGATATGCTTATACCAGTTATTCCGCCAATCCACCAGTTGAACCGACCTTGACATTTTCTAATTGCCCAGTTTCAAACTTCACCACTGATGTTCACCAGTACGGTGCGGATTATATTCGCTTCAGCTGCCCAGGCAGTTATACTATTCATTTCGAAGGTTCTATTCAAACGCCTCTCCTCCCACAGGATCCTCATTCTGGGCAGTATGCGTTTTGGTCGAATAATAACAATGTGTCTGACATGTCTCTCACACGTACATTCGACTTCACCACTTATTCAGGACCACTCTCCCTCAACTATTGGATTTGGTATGATGTTGAAGATGGTTGGGATTGGGTATACTTAGAAGCTTCCACCGATGGTGATAATTGGAGCATTCTCTCTACCCCTTCCGGCACCGGTGAGAATCCCCAGGGAAGTAATTATGGATGGGGTTATACGGGTTATAGTGGAGGAAAATCCTCCCCGGCGTGGATATATGAATCAGTGGACCTATCGAAATATGCTGGGCAGAACCTCACCCTCCGTTTCGAATATGTCACCGATTCCAATGTGACCGGAGCAGGCTTTCTGTTGGATGACTTATCCATCCCCGAGATTGGTTATTTTGACGATTTCGAAAATGATGATGCCGCTTGGCATGCAGATGGTTGGGCACGTATTCAGAATGTCTTACCGCAAACTTATAAACTTGCGCTCATTTCTGCAGGAGATGTAACGAACATCCAATCCATCTCTCTGGCTTCAGATATTACAGCAGATATTCCCTTCACAATTGATAATTCAGTGGATAATGTCGTTTTGGTGGTTTCAGGCACCACTCGTTTCACCCGCCAGTCAGCTCCCTATCGTTTCAGTGTAAGCCAGCCTTGATTGATAAATAATAATGGGGCTGGTCCAATGCATGGCAGCCCCACCTAGTTCTGTACTAATGGATGGTATCAGCTCTTTTATTAATTTTCTTTTCTAACTGGTGTTCTGAGTGCCGCTAATTCCCGTTCGAGCTCCGCTCGGCGTTCTTCTGCAACTGATTTAATCTCATCCTTCACTTGGATGGATCGCTCCTGAATCTGAAACCGTAAATTTTCCCCAGAAACTGGAGCGAACAGGATTGCAATCGTTGCGCCAACCAACGAACCCGCAAAAATACCTAAAAAGAAACTAAATGCCTGTCTCATTCTGACCTCCTTTCAATATTTTCTACATTATCTACTGCTATTATAATATAGTCGGTTCAATTTTTTTTATAATATTTATTGTGAAGGTTATATATTTTATTCGTTTCACTGTATAATGAATTGGAAAATATAAATACTTAAGCTCTAACCCTCAATCCTATCAAGATTAACGAATACCGAAAGGAGGTTAAATTTGAAAATCGTAGTTTGCGTCAAACAAGTTCCAGATTCAGCTGCTAAGCTTATTGCCGTTGATGGAAAGGCGAATTGGGGCGATTCACCCCTTGTGATCAATCCGTGGGATGAGTACGCCGTCGAAGCTGCCCTTCAACAAGCGGAGGTTCACAATGGTACTGTCATTGCTTTAAGTATAGGCGGGGAAACCTCTAAAGAAGCCCTGAAGCATGCCCTGGCAATGGGATGTTCTGAAGCCATCCTGGTCTCGGATCCTTCATTATCCCAAGCAGATAGCCAGGTGACATCCCGTACCCTGGCTGCCGCTATCCAAAAAATTGGCCAGGTGGACCTGGCTTTTCTCGGTCGCCAAGCTATAGACACCGATACTGGACTCACGACTGCCCAAACCGCCCGTCTCCTTGGATGGCCTGCTCTCACACTTGTGGCAGTGATTTCGAATGTAGATCCATCAACACGCTCCATCAAGGTCCTACGTAGTGCTGAAGAGGGTAGGATTACCGTAAATGCCAAGTTACCAGCGGTGCTTAGCATCGTCAAGGATTTCGGCGAGCCGCGTTACCCATCTTTTATGGGTATCCGAAAAGCATCCCGTGCAGAAATTCCCATTTGGAGCTTAGCCGACATCGGCTTGAGCAATCTCCAATCAAATGTTTCCTGGATTGAAATATTCAATCCACCCGTACGCCAGATCACTACCGAGATCATCACAGGTGGCAGTCCTCAAGAAATTGCTGACTCACTGGCAGAAAAAATCCTGGCGGAGAAGATCCTATGAGCAAGATATGGGTTTATATCGATCAATTCAAAGGTGAGGCTTTATCTGCCTCCTGGGAATGTATTAGCGCTGGGAAAATGTTGGCAGAACAGCTCGGAGGAGGTGTTACTGCCCTGGTCTTTGGAAAAAATGTTGAGGTTGTCGCTGCAGAAGCTTTCAAATATGGGGCAGACGAAGTAATCCTTGCGGATGACCCTTCTTTGGAAGATTATCGTGCTGAGCCATTTACAGCCTTGTTTGCAAAACTCGCACAAGAATCAGCTCCAGAGGTTGTATTATTCCCCACCACCACTCGTGGGCGTGAGCTGGCTGCCATGGCTGCCATCGATTTGAATACAGGCGTCTTGACGGATGTGATTGGATTAGAGATTAAGGACGGTGCGCTGATTGCCACACGTCCAATTTACGCTGGTAAACTTCTTTCCAAGGTGTCGTGCCGAACCCGTCCCCAGCTTGTAACTCTACGTGGGCGCATTTTCCCTAAACCAGCTCTTGATCCCTCCCATACAGGGACTTTGACCAAAGTAGCACCAGTTATGCCTGAAGCGGACATCCAGACCAAGGTGGAATCGTATGTAGCTGGTGAAGGCGGTGTTAGTCTGACAGATGCTTCCGTGATAGTATCTGGTGGACGTGGGATTTCAAACAATCCCAGCCTGACTCCACCGGCTGGTCTCGATGAAAAACAAGCTGAAATTTGGAAGGCCCAGCAAGGGTTTGCTCTGCTTGGAGATTTGGCTCAAGTTTTGCATGCCGCAGTGGGTGCCAGCCGCGCCGCTGTGGACGCTGGGTATATCCCCTACGCCCACCAGGTTGGTCAGACTGGCAAACTTGTTTCCCCCGACCTGTACATCGCCTGTGGTATTTCAGGTGCCATTCAGCATCAAGCTGGCATGCGCACAAGCAAGATCATCGTTGCCATCAATCGCGACCCCGAGGCTCCTATCTTCAAGCTGGCGCGTTATGGCGTGGTTGGAGATTTGTTTACCTTCATCCCCGCGCTTACTGAAGCTTTTCGTAAGCGCTTGGGGAAGTAGTTCGATATCAACTCCCCTATCATCAATCTGGGCTGGGATTGGGGAAACTACATCCGCCACATCCCGGATGACCCGTTCGGGATGTGGCTTTTAAAAAACTATGACAGAAAAATTTTTGAATCAAAAGAGTATCGTACTCGGTGTTACAGGCTCGATTGCCGCCTACAAGGCAACTGACCTGGCAAGCAAGCTGACCCAGGCAGGTGCACTGGTGGATGTAATCCTCACACCATCTGCGACCAAATTCATAAGTCCACTTTCCTTCCAATCAGTCACCGGGCGACCTGCCTTTACTGACGAAGCGCTCTGGGGTGCTCAGGCTCATGTATTGCATGTTGGCTTAGGCCATACTGCGGATATCTTCGTTATCGCTCCTGCTACTGCCAATACCATCGCGAAGTTGGCTCACGGTCTGGCTGATAATCTGCTGGTTCTTGCAGGTTTGTCATTTGGACCAGGAACCCCGGATCATCCTTTATTGATCGCTCCTGCCATGGATGGTGGGATGCTAAATCATCCTTCCACCCAGAAGAATCTCGAGATACTTCAGCAGCGAGGCGCCCTCATTATCGGCCCTGAGATCGGGCACCTGGCTTCTGGTTTGGAAGCGCGTGGTCGTATGACTGAACCTGCAGACCTCCTGGATCACATCCGCTTCTTATTGACCCGTCAAGGTTCTTTGGAAGGTCAGCAGGTTGTCGTCACCGCCGGTGGCACCCAGGAGCCGATCGATCCAGTGCGGCTTATAACCAACCGTTCCTCTGGCAAACAAGGCTTTGCCCTTGCCCAATCGGCTTTGGATTTAGGCGCGCAGGTTACGTTGATCTCCACACCAGTTTCATTGCAAATTCCCCATGGCGTGAAACATATCGAAGTGAGGACTGCCGCCGAGATGGAAGAAGCAGTGTTGAATGCCTGCCAGCAAGCAGATGTACTGCTTATGGCAGCTGCTATTTCCGATTTTAAACCGACAAAGGCAGCTGGTCAAAAGATTAAAAAGGCTTCTGGTGTGCCGGTTATTGAGTTGGAACCAACCACCGATATTCTCTCTGCAGTATTCAACGCACGGCTTCAAACAAGCCATCCCAGGGTGGTAGTTGGCTTTGCAGCAGAGACCCAGGATTTGCTTACCAATGCCTCAGCCAAGCTCGCCTCCAAGCACCTGGACCTCATCGTCGCCAATGATGTGAGTAGTGCCACGTCTGGTTTCGGTGTGAATACAAACCAGGTAACCCTTCTTTTTCCAGACGGACGCATAGAGCCTTTACCCTTATTGACGAAATCTGAAGTCGCTGATCGGGTGATCACTGAAGTCGTGAAACTGTTGACCCAATAAGTCCGATCCTTCCATCATCCAGTAATCATGTATGGAGGTAAAGATGAAGTTAAAGAATGCCATAACGGATGTTCCTGGCATCCTTGTCGGGCATGCCCAGGATGAAGCCGCACTGACTGGTTGTACCGTCATCTTGTGTGAGAAGGGTGCTGTGGGTGGCGTGGACCAGCGCGGTGGTGCACCCGGCACGCGCGAAGTGGATGCCTTGCATCCTATGCACCTGGTTAACAAAATACACGGAATCGTCCTGGCAGGTGGTTCAGCTTTCGGTTTGGAGGCTGCCACGGGTGTCATGCGCTATCTTGAAGAGAGAGATGTAGGTTTCGACACCCATATCGTCAAAGTGCCCATCGTACCGGCTGCCATCTTGTTCGACCTCGGAATAGGCAAATCGGATGTCCGCCCTGATGCTGCTATGGGGTATCTCGCCTGTCAGAATGCCTCATCAGACCCTCCTGCTGAAGGTAATTTCGGTGCTGGTACGGGTGCCACGGTTGGCAAGATTCTTGGGGTGGGTCAGTGTATGAAATCCGGGATAGGTACTGCCAGCGTGGAGATTGGTGCTGGAGTAGTTGTTGGAGCCATTGTCGCCGTGAACGCCTTCGGTGATATCATAGACCCCTCCACCGGGAAAATTATTGCTGGGGCGCGCTCAAAAGATGTCGGACCGTTACATATTGGTGCTCCTGGCTTCTTCGCCGATACCATGCAGGTCATGCAGACCCTCATCGGGCGTACCATTCTGGGTTTTGGAAGTCGGGAAAATACGGTTATAGGGGTAGTTGCCACCAACGCCAAATTGGATAAGGAAGCCACGAATAAGGTCGCCCAAATGGCTCATGATGGATTGGCTCGCACCGTTCGTCCTGCCCACACCATGCTGGATGGTGACACCATCTTTGCCATCTCCACCGGTGAACACACTGCCGATATGAACATCGTCGGAGCTTATGCCGCAGAAGTATTCGCCCAGGCTATCTTGAGAGCGGTACACATGGCAAAATCAATCGCTGGAATCCCAGCAATTTCCGAATAAAAATATTTTAAACGTTAAACGCCTCTTTGAAATCATCGAGGCGTTTTACGTTTAAATGTTGGATTGAAAGAGGAGCGTCCTTTGCGACGAAACCTAGCGAACGAGGCGAGCGTGGCAGATCATTGATAATTCCAACCCTAACGATTGCTTGCCACCTACTCACGACAATCCGTCTACTCTTTTCAGGTCTTTAAATATTTATCAAACCATCTCAGGATGTGGTTTAACCGTGCGATCCTTCTATCGGTGCGCCCGGTGCGGGATAAACCGTGGAATTCATCCGGAAAGCGCACCATTTCACTGTCCACGCCCAGCTTCTTTAGAGCCACGAACACCTGCTCGCTTTGTTCGATCGGGCAGCGCAGGTCAAACTCGTTATGCAGTACCAGTGTGGGTGTGCGTGCATTTCCGATGTGAGCGATGGGTGAATGCTCCCAAAAGTTTTGTAAATCCTCAAAAGGTGGCTTATTCCCAAGGACTTGTTGGAAAGTCCAATTCATGTCACTTGATCCCCACATGGAGACGATGTTGCTTACACACCTCTGGGTCACAGCGGCCTTGAATCTTTGTGTGTGTCCGATGATCCACACCGTCATATATCCGCCATAACTGCCTCCCGTAACACCCATCCGCTGAGGGTCAATGTACGGTTGCTTCTCCATGAAATCCGCCCATGCCATCAGGTCGGCATAATCCGCCCTGCCCCAATCTCCATGGATTGCCTTGGCATGTTCCTCGCCATAGCCTCTTCCGCCGCGTGGATTGCTGAAGTAAACCACGTATCCATTTGCAGCTAGGTAATAAAACTCGTGCATGAAGAACTTGCCATACTGAGTCAGTGGTCCACCATGGATTTCCATGATGGACGGGTATTTTTTCGATGGGTCAAAGCCAGGTGGTCTTAAGATCCATCCTTGCAGGTCATTATTGTCCGGTCCTTTGAACCACACTTCCTCCACGCTTCCCAGGTCGATCCCATCCAATAGCTTCCTGTTCAACTGAGTTAGTTGGTGTTCTTTCCCACTCTTCATCTCGCGCACGAATATCTGCACCGGGTCGTTGAGCCGCCCATAAAAGTAAGCCAGGTGTTTTTGTTCCCGGTCAAAAGTAAATGATCCTACCACGCCGCCCTCTCCGATTTCATCCCGTAAGTTCCATCCACTTAAAGAGATGGACGAGAGTTTTGAGCTCCCATGCAGGACCGTGTTGAAATAGATCCGTTTGCCATCCATAGACCACGTGGGTGCCATTTGCTCTGGTGCGCCAACATCATTGATCGTGCTTGAGTCAATATGGATATCATACTTTTCTGTCAAATTACGGGCTTCTTTAGAGCCATCCACAGGTGCCACCCACAAGCTCGTATTTTTATACCACTCGCCCTCTCCCTCTATGCCGAAATAAGCCAACCACTTCCCGTTTGGTGAGAATGACGGTAAATTTTTCTCACCTACCGGTGCTTTGAGCTTCCGCAATTCTCCCCCTGCTGCTGGTATGATGAAAATATCCCATCGGTCTACATTCAGATCTGGGTTCTCGCTCCGGTTCGAAGTAAAAGCGATTTGCTTACCATCTGGTGACCAGGTGGGATTTTGTTCATCATATACCGGGTGGTCAATGAGTTGTTTTGCTTTACCTGCACGCGCATCGATGACCCAGATATGCGTTCGTTCATGCGGTAGGTAGCCATATCCATCCAGCTTGTAAAACAGTCGATCATAATGCCTGGCTACAACGCCTAGCTTCTTCTTTTGTTCGTCCTGCTCCCGCTCGAGCGCTTCCGCATCCAATTTTCGGACGGTGCACAATAACCTCTTCCCATCAGGCGACCAGCTCATATCACCGATTTCGCCATCGATCTTGGTGAGTCGGCTTGCTTCCCCACCTGTAAATGGAATTAGGTAAATCTGGGCAGGTTTTTCTTTATCACCTCGATCTGATAGGAAGGCAATTTGGCTTCCATCAGGTGACCATCGCGCACTCCCATCGTGTTGGCTACCGGTTGTGAATTGGCGAGGCTCTCCATTTCCGGTGGATGCCACCCACAGGCTGGTATATTTTTTCTCCGTCTTTTTATCAACTCGCTGAACGGTGTAGACTACATTTTTCCCATCGGGGGAGATGCTTACGTCAGCAACTGTATTGAATTGATACAGGTCCTCTGCTGTAATTGTCCGAAGATTACGTTTGATCATAATGCCTCCATGAGTTTTTACCATCATATATCGATTACACACATATTTTAACATGCAACCACTATGGATATGTCATTCACCCTGCATCCAATGGATGGACATTTGCTATCACCAATCATGAGAATCAAATTCTGGTATTCCCTTGTCATTTTAGACTATTATGGTCTAATTTGACTTTAATGGTGTGAGTATTCATTACTCCAACCACATCTTTATCCGGAAGTAATGTCTTATGGACCGTAATTCTCCATGTCTCTCCGGATCGATATTTATTATCAAGGAAGAAATAAATAGTTTCAATATCAAATCCCTCCCAGGAAATTATTGATCAGTTTGTTGGTAACGCCCATGGTAATTTCACTGTGGTAAAGGAATTATGTGAGACATATCCATCCATGATAAATGCAAACGCCACGTGGATTGAAACTGCAATCGAAGCGGCTGCTCAGACCGGTCAAGTGGATATTGCTAATTATTTACTTGAGCATGGTGCTGAATTTGATATCTGCACCGCTGTCATGCTAGGTAACCTGGGTCGAATCCAGGAATTATTGAAGGATGAACCAGGCTTGATTAATGCTCGTGGGGCGCATGGAATCCCCCTCTTATACTTCCCGGTCATCCGTGACCATAAAAAGATTTCCGATTACCTGCTTCAGCGTGGTGCTGACCCAAATGCAGCCTCACCGAGTGGGATAACCCCTTTGCATGGTGCTGTCATCTTCAACCGGTTCCAAATGGCACGCTGGTTGCTGGACCATGGGGTAGCCCCAAATCCAAGCTACGAAGGCAAGACTCCTCTTGCCTTGGCAATGGAGAAACATCTGTCCGAGTTAGTTGATATTCTGCGTTCTTATGGCGGGATAGAATGAGTGGTGATTATCGCCCCGTGAAGGTGTAATCCAATAACTCACTGTACGCAGGTCTTAAAAGGATTGAGTCCGTGTAACGCACAATTGCCGCAGCCTCAGGCAGTTGTATTTTTCCACCTCTAACAACCACTTGACCATCATTGAGTATATCTCGGTAAGTGCCATCAGGTAGGTTTACCATAATATAGCCTGCCTTACCGCTGGTATTAAAGATTCCATATAGGCTCCTGCCTGGGTATTCCCAGGCTGCCTGGATTGCTGGATCTGCCTGCATAACAACAAATGTACCACCAACCTGCGCTGGGTCCTTCTTTAATTTCACTAGGCGTGTCAGGAATGGCTGCAGGTTGTAATCAGCCCATTCCACCTTGTCAATTTCAAATAGCGAAGGGGTATGCTTTGCTGCAGATTCTTGTCCGCTATAGATCAGAAACGGTCCCTTGTTGAATGCTTCGAATGCAGTCCATGCCATGCCCTGAGCTTTGCTGGGTGCGATGCGCATAACTCGTGCCTGGTCATGGTTTTCTACACATCGCAACTTGATGTAGTTATCTGGGTAAATGCAATCTTGGAAGCGCAACATTTCCGTATATCGGCGAACCGGAACCTTGCCTTGTACAGCCAGCTGCCAGACAGGCCAGATATCATAATCGTATGTTATATCAAATGCTTTGTATAATTCACCATCCGAAAGTCCTGTTAGCCCATTGGATCTCCGTGCACCCACAAAGCTGGCATGGACAGATTCCGCCAACCAGATTACACTAGGTTTTATCTTTGCCACCTCTGCCCGGGCTTGAACCCAAAATTCCAACGGGACCAGGGATGCCACATCACATCGGAATCCATCAACTCCCATTTCCACCCATCCTAACAATGTATCGATCAAGTAGCTAGTGAGGTCTGGATTGGGATGCTTCAAATCGATTACATCACTCCACTCAGGTACAGTTGTTGCTGGGTTGCCATCCCCGTCCTGGTGGAAATATTCTGGGTGCTCTTCCACCAGTGTCGAATCATGTGATGCGTGGTTATACACAACATCGATCATAACCTTCATCCCCATCTCGTGTGCTTGTTGGACCAGGCGAATGAAGTCTTCCTTGTTGCCATATTCTGGATTTATTTCCCGGTAATCCCTGATTGAATAAGGGCATCCCAGGCTGCCTTTTTTATTTTTCTGCCCGATTGGATGGATCGGCATGAACCATAACACGTCCACTCCCAAGGTGTGGAGCCGGTGCAGGTCCCGCTCCACATCAGTAAATGTGCCATTTAATCCATGATTGCGTACATAAATTTCGTAAAATACTAGGCTACGAAAGCTGGAGGGGGTATCATTCGCCATGCTATGATCCTTATGAATTATTACCAGGTGCTTAGCTAAATACTATTGTACCCGATACCATACTGTCAATCATCATGGCATGGGTGAACAAAATAACCATTTTCTCTATACAATCTTCACATCTCAAAAGCGGTGCGATTTTCAACGGGGTGGAATATCCTAATGTTTCTTATCAACTGGTACAGCTAGGACATTCAATGGAAAACGCTTCAAAGCAAGCAGCTTTTTCTGCCTTTCTTCCATTTTCGTTCTAAAGAGTTTATATTCACTTGAGTAATTACTCACTGATTGATTTTTTTTAATAACGTTCGTATATCCTTTTCGAGAAAATACAGAAAAATGGGGATGGGTGAGTAAATACTCCCTTGACCTAGAACATGCGTTCTGGTATAGTATATCTGTAGAAAGAAGGGCGAAAATTATGACACCACCAGCAATTCGACAGGCACAAAGGTATACCTCCCCACCTAAAAGAGAAGAGTTCAATCTAAAAGTATGGGCGCTTGTGCGCCAGATTCCCCCCGGAAAAGTATGCACCTACGGTCAAATCGCTGCGCTCCTGCCTTCGCCCCCAGGTATGGACCCAAAGAGCTATAAGGCTTTCGGTGCCAGGTGGGTGGGTGGTGCCATGGCTGCTTGTCCACAGGATGTACCATGGCAGCGTGTAATTAACTCCCAGGGAAAAGTCAGCTTGCGATCCAGTGGAGGTGGAGCCCACCAGCGTGAGCTAATTGAATCTGAAGGGATTTTTTTCGATGAGCACGATCGTGTTGACCTAAAGAAATATGCCTGGTCTGGAAAAATTGAAAATTAATGATCGTCTCATGATTTAGGCATAAGCTTATCTTTGGAAGGTAAGGTACCAGGTTATTCGTTTCGATTTGTTTTTTGAGGTTCAAATCAAATGAAACCGAATCATCATTTCTCCGGTTTTGCCCCTGTCTACAAAGGACAACTCTACTATGAGGCTGCTGGTTCAGGTCATCCAGTCTTATTCATCCATGCTGGTTTTGCCCTACCTTTGAGCCCACCTTCAGCTGATCGTCTGGGTAAGATAAGTGTACCTACTCTCATTCTGGTTGGAGAATATGATACGACCAGTACGCTTGCTATGGCAAATAAACTTGAAAAAGATATCCCGGGTGCTTGTAAGATCATCTTTCCAGCTACAGCTCACATGCTCCCATTCGAACAGCCATAATGGTTCAATGAAGTAGGTATAAACTTCTTAAAAAAGGAGCTGTTAAATGTCGACCTTCCATCCCCTCACCCCTGATCGTTGGGAAGATTTCGAAAAACTCTTTGGACCTCGTGGCGCTTGTGGAGGATGTTGGTGTATGTACTGGCGGCTTTCTCGCACCCAGTTCAATGAGCAGCATGGCGAGCTTAATCATCGCAATATGAAGGCTCTAGTTGATTCAAACATCATTCCCGGAATACTGGCCTATGCTGGTGATGAGCCTGTTGGTTGGTGTTCCATCGCTCCTCGTGAAGAATTCTCTACACTTTCGCGTTCACGTATCCTCAAACCCGTGGATGACCAGCCTGTCTGGTCGGTGGTTTGTTTTTTTGTTGCCCGCAGTCAGCGTCATAAGGGGTTTACGGTTGAGCTTATAAAAGCCTCTGTCGAATTCGCCAGGGCAAATGGAGCCAGGATTGTTGAAGGATATCCTGTTGAACCTAAAGCAGGAAAAGCCCCCGACGTTTTCGTCTTCACCGGGTTGTCATCAGCTTTTCAGCAGGCTGGGTTTACGGAAGTGCTTCGTCGTTCTGAGTCTCGCCCCATCATGCGATATTATCTTTAGATCTTTAATCCATTAGGGAGGAAATATGATTATCCATCCGACTAGCCTGTTAGCTACTCTTGACGCAGCAGCTGAAAAACTTTTCTATCAAGAATCCTTTACTAATTCCCAGCGAGAGGAAATCGTTGCATTGATCCTTAGCCGTCAGTGTCAGAGCGGCGTCAACGCAGGATTCTTCATCCCGTTTACTGCAGAGTCTGAGGTGAAACTAAATTTATTTTCCGGCGAACAATTAAAAACCGACCTGGCTAGAAATCATATGCCTATGATTGAAGCTGTTCGAATACTTAAACTCCTTACCCCACAAGGCCAGGTAGTCACCCAGGCCATTCAGCTTGCAAACCAACGCATGAAAAAGATGTGCTATAGCTTTTTCTGTGCCAAGGGAGAATGCAAAGCGCTAACGATTGCTTTTTTGCGTTACCTGTCCTTGGATGGTACCGGGGATTCTGCTTCACGGATCAATACCCATTTAGCTAACCGGGCAGGTCATCGTGACGGGAAAGGCAGGTGGGATGGTTTTCCGTTTTTCTATACCTTATTGACCCTTTCTGAAATTGCTGACCCACTTGCGGCTCAAGAGCTTCAATATGCATCACTTGCCTGCAAAAAACTGCAGGCCCAAAATTGGCCTGGTGACCCAGTTTCTAAAAGGCGCCAAGAGATTATTGGAATAGTCCTGGTAAGGAGTTGAAATTATGTCCACCCGTTGTTTCTGGGCAACTACTGACGATCCACTTTATCTGGTATATCATGACCAGGAATGGGGTGTCCCGGTTCATGACGATCGTATATTGTTCGAATTTCTTATCCTGGAAGGCGCTCAGGCAGGGCTCAGCTGGTATACCATCCTGAGAAAGCGTCCCAACTATCAATTAGCTTTCGATAACTTTGATCCCTATAAAATTTCCCCGTATGACGAGAAGAAGGTAGCTGAGTTGCTTTCAAATCCGGGAATCATCCGCAACCGGCTTAAAATAAATGCTGCTATTCTGAATGCTCAAGCCTTGATTAGAATTCAGAAGGAGTTTGGAAGCTTCGATTCGTACATATGGGGTTTCGTTGGAGGTCAACCCATCATTAACGCCTGGTCCACCGGTCAAGAGATACCAACAGAGACCGAGATATCCCGAAAGATGAGCAAGGATCTTTTAGGTCGAGGTTTTCGTTTTGTCGGTCCAACCATTTGCTATGCATACATGCAAGCAGTGGGTATGGTGAACGATCACACCACCGATTGTTTCAGGTATCAGGAAATCCTTAACCTCAATCACTAATGATTCTATTGGGCACTCAGAAACCATCCCGATATAAATAAATCAATACCTAAGTGTTTAAATCATGCATCCATATTATTTATCCCCTAGTTCTTGGGGTTTTACACACAACCTGGAAATTAAACATTCAACCTTAATCCACTCAGACGCAATCAGTGTTTATTGGGCTCTCACTACTTCCGAAGGATTGGATTCCTGGTTTACGACTGGATCAATGGTAAATGCTGTTGCTGGTGGAAAAGTTCATTTTTGCTGGGTGGATTGGGGACCTGATCACCTCTCGGTTGAGGACAACGGGTTTGTTTTGGAGGCCATCCCACCGAAACGTTTTGTGTTTCAATGGCATCCAGA
>Ga0209253_10002408_pt1 | contig 16585 bp, 14 predicted proteins | sample FrelakmetBRP12BR_FD_187145 | JGI IMG/M metagenome (GOLD analysis project Ga0209253, IMG submission 187145) | Freshwater lake sediment microbial communities from the University of Notre Dame, USA, for methane emissions studies - BRP12 BR (SPAdes)... | ecosystem: Environmental > Aquatic >...
TGATCAATTCGGATGGGAAACGGCTGACATGGGAAAAGCCGAGGCTGCCCGCGCCATTGAACCGCTATGCATGCTTTGGTGCATCCCGGGTTTCCTGCGCAACGACTGGGTTCACGCCTTCAAGCTTCTTGCGTGAGGCTGGCGGGAGTCGTAACCCTGCGCTGAACCGGACGCCCGAACGGCGTTGCTGCGCTTGCCGTCCCTGCGCCGGTTAGCGCAAACGTATGGCGGCAGTGGCAAGGTCAGTGATCGCCGACCTCGGCGCCTGAAACGCTCGCGGCCACATCCCCTATACGCATACGGCAATTTGCCGAACTCGGACCTCCGCGAAGGTCCGGGCCGACTTGGCGCCGACGGGCGTGCGTAACGCAGCCGCCCGTCGCGCCGGTCAGTAGCCCAGCCGCCGCGGCAGCCACATCGCGAGGTCCGGCACCGCGGCGACCGCCACCAGCGCGACCAGCATCGCCGCCACCATCCACACGACCCAGCGCACGGTCGACTCGATGGTGACGCCGGCGATGCGGCTCGTCACCATCAGGTTGACCGCCATCGGCGGCGTGAACTGGCCGATCGCGAGGTTCATCGTCAGCAGCACGCCGAACCACACGGGATCCCAGTGGAACGTGCGCATGATCGGCACGAGGATCGGCAGGAAGACGAGGAAGATCGAGATCGCGTCGAGCAGCATGCCGGCGATCAGCAGCATCACCATGATCATCGCCAGCATGGTTGTTTCGCTCGCGGTGAAGCCGAGCAGCAGCTTCGCGAACGCGTCGAACGCGCCGAGCGTGGAACCGGCGTGCGCGTAGATGCTGGCGAGCGCGATGATGATCATCACCACGGCCGAGATCTCCGCCGACTCGACCAGCACCCGGTACAGCTTGGCGAGGTCGAGCGTGCGGTAGACGAAGAACCCGACGAAGAGTCCGTAGAACGCGGCGACGACGGCGGCTTCCGTCGGCGTGAACAGGCCGAGCCGCAGCCCGCCGAGGATGATCACCGGCGCGATCAGCCCCCACACCGCTTCGCGGAACGTGCGCCAGAAGCCGCCCTCCGCGGGCATCGCGTCGCGACCCCAGCCTTCGCGAATCGAGAAGTAGAGGACGGGAATGAGCAGCGAGAGGCCGGCGAGGATTCCGGGGATCATGCCCGCGGCGAACAGCGCCGGAATCGACGCCTGCGGCACCAGGATGTTGTAGACGATGAACGCCAGCGACGGCGGGATCAGGATCGCGGTGGAGCCGGCGGCGGCGATCAGGGCCGCGGAAAACTCGCGCGGATAGCCCTGGGCGGCCATCCCGGGAATCATCACCATCGCGACCGCGGCGGCGTCGGCCGGGCCCGAGCCCGAGATGCCGCCCAGAAACATGCAGACCAGGATCGCGACGATCGCCGGGCCGCCCGGCCGCTTGCCGACCAGCACGGACACGAAGCGCACCAGCCGCTCGGCGACGCCCGCGCGCTCGAAGATCATGCCGGCGAGGATGAACACCGGCAGCGCGAGCAGCGGATACTTGGCGATGCCCGTGTACACGTTGGTCGGCACCGACATGATGCCGAGCCCTTCGCGCAGGATCACGATGGCGCCGACGAAGCCCAGCCCGACCGCGAGCGGCGCGCCGAGCAGCAGCAGCAGCGCGAAGCCCCCGAGCAGGATGACGCTGCCTTCGGCGAGCATCTTCGGCTAACCCTGCGGCGTGCGGGAGAGCAGCAGACGCGCGAGGCGCCCGAGGATGCGCAGCGCGATCAGCGCGCTGAAGACGGGCAGCCACACCGTGTAGATCCACTGCGGCACGCCGATGCCGGGCGACGTGGTGCCGTACTGCCAGTCGTCGAGGAACAGGTACACGCCGTAGAACGCGAGCACGCCGAACAGGGCGAAGCCGCACAGCGTGACCAGCACCTCGACCCCGCGGCGGGCACCCACGCCGAGCTTGCCGACGAAATACTCCATCCGGATGTGCCGGTTGCGCGCGAAGGCCGCGGACGCGCCGGCGAGCGTCATCACGACCAGCAGGAAGACCGAGAACTCCTCCGTGAACGCGAACGAGGCGTTGGTGAAGTAGCGCACCAGCACGTTGGAGAACGTGATGACGCACACGAGCGCCATCGCGACGGCCGCAATCCCTTCCTCGACGCCGGTGCCGATCCGCGGGCGGTCCTCGGGGGGCGCGAGCGCGCCGGTCCCGAGCGCCCCGCCCTCGGACACCGGGCCGACGCGCACCGCGCCGGCGTCGGTCGCCTCGCGCGGCGCCGGTTCCGTCACTTCTTGCGGGCGGCGACGGCGACTTCCGCCTTCTTGACGAGGTCCGGGCCGACGGTCTGCGTCCACTTCTCGTAGACCGGGCGCGTCGCCTTCACGAACGCGTCCTTCTCGGCCGGCGTGAGCCGCGTCACCGTGACGCCCAGCGCGGCGACCTCCTTGTACATCGCGTCGTCGGCCGCGGTCAGACCCTTGCGCGCGAGCGCGATCTCCTGCTTGCCGGCGTCGATCGCCGCCTGCTTGACGATCTCGCGGTCCTCGGGCGTCCACGAATTCCAGACTTCCTTGTTGACGACGAAGATCAGCGGGTCGGCGAGGTAACCCCAGGTCGTCACGTACTTCTGGCCGACCGTGTTGAGCTTCGCGGCGGTGAAGATGTGCAGCGGGTTCTCCTGCCCGTCGACGGCGCCGGAGGCGAGCGCGGGCTGCGCGTCGGCCCAGCTCATCTGCGTCGGGTTCGCGCCCAGCGCGCTGAACGTGTCGTTGAAGATCGGCGAGCCGACGACGCGGAACTTGAGGCCTTTCATGTCGTCGGGCTTGCGGATCTCACGCTTCGAATTCGTGACTTCGCGGAAGCCGTTCTCGCCCCACGCGAGCGGCACGACCCCGGCCTTCTCGACCAGCGCGAACATCTCCTTGCCGACCTCGCCCGAGGTCAGGGCGTCGAGCCCCGCGTGGTCCACCGCCAGGAACGGCATCGAATACAGGTTGAGCTCCTTGATCTGCGGCGACCAGTTGATGGTCGAGCCGATCGCGAGGTCGATCGCGCCCTGCCGCACCGCGGTGAACTCGCGGGTCTGGTCGCCGCCGACGAGCGCGGCGCCGGGGTACATCTTGATGTTGATGCGACCCTTGGTGCGCTCGCGCACGAGGTCCGCCCAGATCTCGCCGCCCCGTCCCCACGGAAACGCGGGGCCGACCACGGTCGACAGCTTGTATTCCGGCTTGTAGGCGGTTTGCGCGAGCGCGGGCATTGCGGGCAGCGTCAGCGCGGCGAGCGCGACGACGAGGGTCTTGAGGGCGGTTCTCCGCATGGGTCGTTCTCCTTCGGGGCTGGGGGTCGGGGACGAAAGCTGCCGGGCGTCTTGGTCGCGCCTTCAGGCAAGAAGGGATTCTATCCTGCCGAGGATCGCCGCAGGGGAGACGCGCGCCTCGTCCTCCAGCGACGACGCGTAGCCGACGGGGATGCGCGGGGCGCCCAGGCGGGCGACGCGGATGCCTAGCGCCTCGGCCGCCGTCGCGGCGATCTCCGCACCGAAACCCGCGACCTCGACCGCCTCGTGCACGACGAGCAGACGGCCCGTCCGCGCGGCCGAGGCGAGTACCGTCTCGCGGTCCCAGGGCCACAGCGTGCGCAGGTCGATCACCTCGACGTCACGGCCCCTGGCGGCCGCCTGCTCCGCGGCGGCGAGCGCCGAGTGCACTGCCTTGCTCCAGCTGACGAGCGTCAGGTCGCGACCCGGCCGGCACACGCGGGCGCGACCCAGCGGCACGTGCTCCGCGGGGTCGACTTCCGCGCTCTCGCCCCACAGCTCCTTGTGCTCGAGGTAGGCGACCGGATCGTCGCACGCGATCGCCGCGGCGAGCAGCGCGTGGTTGTCCTGCGGCGTCGCGGGGGCGACGACGACGAGTCCCGGAACGTGCGCGAACCACGCTTCGAGCGACTGCGAATGCTGGGCGGCCGACGCGGTCCAGATGCCGGAAGGCATGCGGATGACGAGCGGAACGCGACCCTGGCCGCCGAACATGTAGCGGTTCTTCGCGGCCTGGTTGACGATCTCGTCGATCGCGCAGAGCGCGAAGTCGACGACGCGCATCTCGACGACGGGACGCAGACCGGTGAGCGCCATGCCGACCGCCGCCCCCACGATCGTCGCCTCCGAGATCGGCGTGTCGATGACGCGCCGGGCACCGAACTCCGCCTGCAGGCCACGGTACTGGCCGAAGATGCCGCCGCGCCCGAGGTCCTCGCCGAGCGCGACCACGCGCGGGTCGGCGCGCATTACCCGCGCGAGCGAATCCGCCGCCGCCGCCGCATAGGTCATCACGAGCGCCAACGGCCACCTCCGCAATCCTGGATCTCGGTGTACGCCGACGCGGCCGCCGCCGGGGCCGCCGACTCGGCCAGCGCGACGGCCGCGGCGATCTCGCTGCGCGCACCGGCCTCGAGTCCTTCGAGCTCGGCCGCGCCCGCCCCGAGGGTCGCGAGCGCTGTGCGGGCGCGCAGCAGCGGGTCGGTCGTGCGCGCGGCTTCGAGCTCGGCCGGGTCCCGGTACGCGGCCGGATCGACCGAGACGTGCCCCTTCACCCGGTACGTGATCGCGTGCAGGAAACGCGGCCCGTCGCCCGAACGCACCGCGGCGACGAGGCCGGCGGTCGCGGCATCGACGGCCTCGACGTCGTTGCCGTCCACGGTCCGCGCCTCGATGCCGTGCGCGCGCGCCCGTGCGGCGGCGCCATCGCCCGCGGTCAGCGATCCGGTCGGTGTCGTGGCCGACCAGCGGTTGTCCTCGCAGACGAAGAGCACCGGCAGGCGGAAGACCTGCGCCCAGTTCAGCGATTCGGCGAAGGGGCCGCGGTTGATCGCGCCGTCGCCGAAGAAGCACGCGACGATCTCGGTCGCGCCGCGGATCGACGCCGAGTGCGCGGCGCCCACCGCGATCGGCAGCCCCGCGGCCACCACGCCGTTGGCGCCGAGCATGCCGACGCCGAAGTCGGCGATGTGCATCGACCCGCCGCGCCCGCCGCAGCTGCCGCCTTCGCGCCCGTGGAGCTCCTGCATCATGCGGCCGAGGTCGCCGCCCTTGGCGATCGTGTGGCCGTGGCCGCGGTGCGTCGACGTGAGGTAGTCCGTGCGGCGCAGGTTCGCGCACACGCCGGCGGCGACGGCCTCCTGGCCCGTCGACAGGTGCAGCGGCCCGCGCACGGAAGCGGGCTTCGCGGCCGCCTGCTGGCCGAAGACCGCCACGCCGCCGCGGCTCGCTTCTTCCGCCGCGTCCTCGAACGCGCGAATGCGCAGCATCGTCGCGTAGAGCGCCGTCAGTCGCGCCCGCCGCGCGTCGTCCCGCGCCGCGCGCTCGCCCCCCGCTGTTCCCCCCATGAACTCGCTCTTTCTCCGTTTGTTTCGCGCCGACCGCGAAAGCTCAATCGCCGGCAGGCAGCCGATAGTCGCTGAAGGTTTCGCGCAGCTTGACCTTCAGGATCTTGCCGGTGGCGGTGTGCGGCAGCGCGTCGACGAACGCCACGTCGTCGGGCACCCACCACCGGGCGACCTTGCCCTCGAGGAATTTCAGCACCTCGTCCCGCGTCACGTCCTGCCCCGCCTTCTTCACAACGACCAGGAGCGGGCGCTCCTGCCATTTCGGGTGTGCGACGCCGATGACCGCCGCTTCGGCTACCGCCGGATGGTCCATGGCGGCATTCTCGAGCTCGATCGAGGAAATCCACTCGCCGCCGGACTTGATGACGTCCTTCGAACGGTCGGTGATCTGCATGTAGCCGTCGGCGTCGATGGTCGCCACGTCGCCGGTGTCGAAGAAACCGTCGGCGTCCAGGATGTTGCCGCCGTCGCCCTTGAGGTAGCCGCCCGTGATCCACGGCCCGCGGACCAGCAGGTGACCGAACGCCTTGCCGTCGCGGGGGAGTTCCTTCCCGGCGCCGTCGATGATCTTCATCTCGACGCCATAGACGGCGCGCCCCTGCTTCGCCTGCAGGTCGAGCCGCTGCGCCAACGTGAAGTCGCGGTGCTTCGGCAGCAGATTGCACACCGTGCCGAGCGGCGACATCTCGGTCATGCCCCAGGCGTGGACGACGAATGCGCCGAACTTCGTCTCGAAGCGCTCGGACATCGCCCGCGGCGCCGCCGAGCCGCCGATGACGACTCGCGTGAGGCACAGGTCCCGTTTTGGATCGAGCCCGGCCGCATCGACGTGCTGGAGCAGCATCAGCCACACCGTCGGCACGCCGAGCGCCAGCGTCACCTTTTCGTCGCGCATCAGCTCGTAGACGCTCTTGCCATCGAGCGCGGGCCCCGGCAGGACGAGCTTCGCCCCGCACATCGCCCCCGCATAGACCATCCCCCACGCGTTGGCGTGGAACATCGGCACGACGAGCAGCGCCGACTCGCCCGCCGAAAGCCCGAGGCCGTCGATCATGCAGGCGGCGTACGAGTGCAGCACGGTCGAGCGGTGCGTGTAGAGCACGCCCTTCGGGTTGCCGGTCGTGCCCGACGTGTAGCAGAGCGAGGACGCCGTCCGTTCGTCGAACACCGGCCACTCGTAGTCGCCGTCCTGCGCGCCGACCAGCTCCTCGTAGCACAGCAGGTTGGCGACGGCTAGCGCCGGCATGTGCGCACGGTCGGTCATCGCGACGAAGCCCTTGACCGATTTCATCAGCGGGGCGAGCTTCTCGACGAGCGGCACGAAGCTCAGGTCGAAGAACAGATACCGGTCTTCCGCGTGGTTCGCGATGTAGGTGATCTGCTCGGGAAACAGCCGGGGATTGATCGTGTGCAGCACCGCGCCCATGCCGGACACGCCGAAGTAGAGCTCCATGTGCCGGTAGCCGTTCCACGCCAGCGTGGCGATCCGGTCGCCCTCGCCGACGCCGAGTGCGCCGAGCGCCATGGCGACCTGCTTCGAGCGCCGATGGATGTCGGCGTACGTGCAACGGTGGATGGGGCCTTCGACGGTGCGCGACACGATCGCGGCGCCCGGGTGGTTCGCGTTCGCGTGCTCGATCAGCGACGAAATGAGCAGCGGGCGATCCTGCATCAAGCCCTGCATGGGAGCTTCCTCCGTTCTCTCGTTGCGCCGCCGCGGCACGGCCGTCGCCGGTCGGTTCCTGCGTCGCTGAAGTCCCGCAAACTGAGGCAGGCGGCGAGCCGTGTCAAGCGGCGCCGCAACCCGGGCGTGTGCGCGCAGAGGCATCGGCGGCGCCGGAGCCTTGCCGGGCGTGCGACGATCGCGGTCCCCGTGCGAGAATCGGCGTGTGCCCCGCGCGGCGGGGCGCGGGGAGGAAGGCGATGGACCGGAGCGAGGAGCGGCGTTACGAGGGCCTGAGTCCGTTCGAGCTCAAGAACAAGCTGGTCGAGCTCGCCAAGCACCGCGGCGAGCGGATGATGCTGAACGCCGGCCGCGGCAATCCGAACTGGATCGCGCTCGCCCCGCGCGCCGCTCTCTTCCTCCTGGGCGAGTTTGCCGTGGCCGAGGCGGGGCGGGTCGCGGTCGGTCCCGACTTCGGGGGCCTGCCCAGGAAGCGCGACGCCGCCCGGCGGCTGCGGGCGTTCCTCGCGGAGCACGCCGACGGGCCCGGAAGCGCGCTGCTGGCGCAGGGCATCGACTATGCGCGGGACGTCCACGGAATCGATCCGGACCTGCTCGTCGGGGAATGGGTCGATGGCGTCCTCGGCGACCACTACCCGCTGCCCGTCCGGATGCTCCCGCTTGCCGAGCAGCTGGTGCGCGCGCACGTCGCCGCGGAGGTCTTCGCCGGCGACGCCGAGCGGGGGCGCTACGACTTCTTCGCGGTCGAGGGCGCGAGCGCCGGCATCACCTATGTCTTCCAGTCGCTGGTGCACTCGAAGCTGCTCGCGCCGGGCGACCGCATCGCCCTCGGCGTGCCGATCTTCACGCCGTATCTCGAAGTGCCGCGCCTGCCCGAGTACCGCTTCGAGCTGGTGGAAGTCGCGCAGGAGGAAGCCCACGGCTGGCGCTATCCGGCGGCGCAGATCGACAAGCTCCGCGATCCGCGCGTGAAGGCGTTCCTCGCCGTGAATCCGTCGAATCCCACCGCGGTCGCGATGGACCCGGCGGCCGTCACCCGCATCGGCGAGATCGCGCGCGAGCGGCCGGACCTCATCCTGATCACCGACGACGTGTACGCGCCGTTCGTCGACGGTTTCCGGTCGCTCGCGGCCGTCGCGCCCGCGAACACGATCCTGCTCTATTCCTTCTCGAAGTTCTGGGGCGCGACGGGGTTGCGGCTCGGCGTCGTCGGGCTGCATGCGGCGAACGCGATCGATAGGCGGCTTGCCGCGGCATCCGGCGACGAGCTCGCGGCGGCGCGGGCGCGCTACGGCGCCATTTCCACCGCGCCCGAGCGGCTCAGGCTCATCGACCGGATGGTCGCCGACAGCCGCGCGATCGGGCTGAACCACACCGCGGGGCTGTCCACGCCGCAACAGGTCCAGATGACGCTGTTCGCGCTCGACGGGCTGCTGGACACGGCCGGAGCGCGCAAGCGCGTGGCTCGCGGCGTCGTCCGTTCCCGCTTCGAGCGGCTCTATCGCGGCGCGGGGATCGCGCCTCCCGCCGATCCGCTGCTCACGCACTACTACACGACGCTCGACGTGCCGGCGCTCGCGCGGTCGCGGTACGGCAACGCCTTCGCCGAATGGCTGGTGACGAGCTGCGAGCCGATCGACTTCGTGGTCCGGATGGCCGAGGAGCGCGGCGTCGTGCTGCTGGATGGCGGTGGCTTCGATGCGCCGAAGATGTCGGTGCGCGTGTCTCTCGCCAATCTGCCCGACGACGCCTACGAGCCGATCGGCCGCGCGATCGCCGGCCTGCTCGGCGACTACCACGCCCGCTGGTGCGTGGAGCGGACGGGCGGCGGCTGACCTTTGGCCGGGATCGGGAACATGAACCGAAAATTTCATCTGGCGCACATCGTCCCGAACCCGAAGCTGCACATCTTCTTCGGGTACATGGAGATCATCGAGACGGTTCAATGGGGATTGGTCAACCTGGGGCACGAGGCCACCTACGCGATCAACCAGCTCAGGAGCGACGCGGTCAACATCGTCTTCGGCGCGCAGATGCTGGGATTGCCGGGGGTCAAGGCGCTGCCGCCGGGCACGATCGTCTACAACCTCGAGCAGATGGCCGGGTTGACGCCGGGGGAGGTCCGCGAAAGCTCGAAGTATTGCGCCGAGCATTTCACCCTGTGGGATTACAGCGAGTTCAACCTGCCCACGTGGAATGCGTTGAAGCCGGCGCGTCCGGTGATTCACGTTCCGATCGGCTACGCGCCGATCCTGAGCCGCATCGAGAAACCCGCCCTGCAGGACATCGAGGTTCTCTTCTACGGCGGTCCGGGCGGGAAGCGGCTGCGCGTCTTCCACGACCTGTGCCAGAAGCTGGTGAAGGCCGTCTTCGTGCACGGGCTCTACGGGGCGTCGCGCGACAACCTCATCGCGCGGTCGAAACTGGTCCTCAACGTCAATCAGTACTCGCGCGCAGGCGTGTTCGAGATGGCGCGGGTTTCCTATCTGCTGGCGAACCGCAAGGCCGTGGTTTCCGACTTCTCGGAATCGTCGAAGATCGAGGAAGGCCTCCGCGAGGTCGTCGCTCTCGTGCCCGTCGACCGGATCGTCGAGGAGTGCCTGCAGCTCCTCGACGACGACGCGAAGCGGGCCGGGCTCGAAGAGGCGGGCTTCCAGTTCATGGCCAGGCGCGACATCAGGGCCATCCTCTCCGCGGCGATATGATCGGCCGAGGCAACGGACCTGACGCCGCTGGCGGCGAGTCGCCCGGCCGCAGCGCAAGCGGGATGACCGCCTGGTGCTCCGAAGGTTGCCCATGATCGAAATCGTCAGTGCGACGAGGTTGTCGGAAGCCGACTTCTGGAGCAAGTCTCCGCTGGGCTGGTCGCTGCGCCGCCTCGAGCGCGACGGCCGCCTGGCCGCACACGTGGCCTTCGCGAACCGTCGGGGCCTTCCCGACGTCTTCAACGAGCGCATCTCGGCCGCAGACAGCCGCGACCTCCTCGTCTTCATGCACGACGACGTCTGGATCGACGACTACTTTCTGGTCGATCGCGTGGTCGAAGGGCTGCGGGCCTATGACGTGATCGGTGTCGCCGGCAATCGGCGCCGGGTCCCGCGCCAGCCTGGCTGGGCGTTCGTCGACGGCGCGCTCACCTGGGACGACCGGGCGAACCTGAGCGGCGCGGTCGCGCACGGAACCCGCCCGTTCGGCGGGGTATCCGTTTTCGGACCCGTGCCCGCGGAGTGCGAGCTGCTGGACGGCGTCCTCCTCGCCGCCCGCAAAGGAGTGCTGCAGGAGAACGGCGTGTTCTTCGATCCGCGCTTCGATTTTCACTTCTACGACGTGGACTTCTGCCGCAGCGCGAGGCAGCGCGGATTGCGCCTGGGCACGTGGCCGATCTGCCTCACGCACCAGAGCGGCGGGGCCTTCGGCGCGAAGGCGTGGGGCGAGAAGTATCGCGCCTATCTCGAGAAGTGGGGCTCCTGAGACCGCTGCGGGACCGCCGCGGTCACGCCGCGCGCAGCCGCTGCACCGCCTCGTCGTGCGGGCGCTCGCGGAACAGGTCGATCGCCTCGTCGACGGTGGCCACCTTGAGCAGCCGCTCCTGCACCTGCGCGGGAGACCAGCGGCCGGCCTCGAGCGCGTCGGCGAAGCGCGCGGCCGCGGCGACGTCGTCGAAGAACTTGAGGAACATCCGCTCGAGCTGATCGCGGTCGCACGGCCCGAGCTCGAGGCGGAAGTCGACCCGCCCCGACCGGATCGCCGCGTCGTCGATCTGCTGCGGGTGATTGGTCGTCAGGAACACGACCGACCCCTCGTGCGCGGCGACGCCGTCCAGCGCGTTGATGAACCCGGAGTAGGACACCTTGACGCCCGTGTCCGCCTTGCTGCGCTGCTGGAAGAACGCGTCGACGTCCTCGATCAGGATCACCGAGCGCCGCGGCACGCTGGCGAGCAGGTTGCCGATCTTCTCGTCGGTGACGTTGGGCGAGGCGAGCGAGAGCACGCACACGTTGAGCGACATCTCGGAGGCGAGCGCGGTCACGAGCGACGTCTTGCCGGTCCCCGGCGGGCCGTAGAGCAGGTATCCGCGCCGCCACGGGATGCCCAGCGCCTCGTAGCGCTCGCGCGCGCCGAAGAAGCGGTCGAGGTCGGCGAGGATCGCCTCCTTCTGGCCGGCCTTCAGCACGACCGAGTCGAGCTTGCGGTTGTTGCCGAGGCGCGCGCGCGTCCACTCGTTGTTGTACGGGCTCGGCACGTAGACGGCGATGCGATTGAGCTCGCGCTCGATCCGGTGGTCCATCGCCGCGGTCACCAGCGCCTCGAGCGGCTGCTTGTCGCGCCCGAACGTCGACAGCGAGATCTTCTCGACGATGGAGACGGCCACCTGCACCTCGCGCTTCATCCACATGAGGCGACCGTCGAGGACGAAGACGTGGAAGCCCTCACCCGGCGAGAACCGCGGGGTGGGGCGTCCGCCCTGCTGTAGCTCGTCGTGCAGGCTCTGGTACGTCGAGCTCTGCTGGCGGACGATGCGCACGGTGAAGTTGTTGATCCGGCGCAGCGCGTCGCGGCCGTCCATGTACTCGACGAGCGCCGGGAACAGGATCTCGTCGCGGCTGTCGACGGTGAGCGTCGTCACGAAGAAGTGCTTCGCCCACGCCGCCACCTTGGCCGGGAGCTCGCGCAGCCACATCACGGCAATCCCGAGGAGCGCGAGAGCGACGCCTCCGGACACCAGCTGGTTCGAGGCGAAAGCGGTCTGCAGCGATTCGAGCACGGTCCCTCCCGGTTGACGACAGCCCATCGCGGGCCGTGCCATTAACGCGCAGAAGGCTCGTCCGGCTGACAGCGCTTGGAGGGGGCCCCCACGCTTGCGGCTGTCGCCGCTGCGCTGCCCCCCGAGGGACGCCTGCGCGAGCAGGGTGAAGCCAAGGCCCGAAGGGCGCGTCTGCGAGCGCGGGTGGCGGCCGACTCCACGACACAATACGGAATGCACATCCTCGCGGAGGCCGCCGAATTCGCGCCTTGGGACGGCCCTGCGGCGCTCATGTCGGGCGTCCGGCTGAAGCCGGACCCACGGCCACCGCGCCACGCGGTGCGACTGTTCAGCGTTCCTCGACCTGCCCGTCCACGTGCCGCGCGAAGCGCCGATGCTCGCGCGGATGCACGGGATCGGGGCGCTTCCAGGGCCAGCCCCCGAACTGGGTCCGCCGGTAGTCCGCGAAGGCCTGCTGGATCTCGGTTTGGGTGTTCATCACGAACGGACCGTACTGCGCGACCGGCTCGGCGATCGGGCGGCCCTGGAGCAGCAGGAGCTCGGCGGTGCCCTCGCCGCTGGCCAGCTCGACGGCGGCTTTCGCGTCGAGCGCCACCATCGATCCCGCGGGGACGCTCCGGCCGCCGATCGTCATCCCCGATCCCGCGAAGAAGTAGAGGCAACGACGGGTGCCGACGCCCTGCGCGGCCGGAAGCGTCCAGCGCGCGCCGGGCGCCATCCGGAGGGTCCCGATGGCGACGTCCGCGTCCGGCTGCGCGGCCCACGAGCTGGGCGGCGGTTCCGGCGCGCGAAGCCCGGCCAGGCGCCCCGCGATGCATACGACCTCGGTTGACCCGCCGCGCGCGTCGGTGAACACCGTGCGCGGGATGGTTTCCGCCCAAAGCATCCGGAAGTGCGGCTCCACCATCTTGTTCTTCGCCGGCAGGTTGAGCCAGATCTGGAAGAGCTCCAGCGGGTTCGGGTTCGCCGGGTCGACCAGCGGAAACATCTCGGCGTGCACGATGCCGCGCCCGGCGGTAAGCCACTGGACGTCCCCGGACCCGAAGCGCGCCGTCGCGCCGAGGGAGTCGGAGTGATCGATCAGGCCCCGCCGGACGATCGTCACGGTTTCGAAGCCGCGGTGCGGGTGCGCGGGAAACCCGGGGACCGTCTCGCCGTGGTACATCCGCCAGCCGTCCTTCCCGGCGAAGTCCTGGCCGAGGTCGCGGCCGGCGAGGGCGGCCGCCGGTCCCATCTGCTCGTTGCCGCTGGGATAAGCGTCGTCGTGGTGGACGCAGAACAGGAACGGGTCCGCGGTTTCCCACGGAAAGCCGAGCGGCTTGACGTCGAGGACGGGATCGGGGGGCATGGGGGCAGCGGCGGGTCGTTCGGGTGGAGTGGGCGTCGATGATGCACGGCGGACGGCATGGCAACAAGCGCTGTTTGGCTGTAGATTGTCCGCTGGGATGAAACGACCCCCACGCTCACTGTGTGCGGCAAAGCCGCATCCCGCTTCGCGGGACCAGCCTTCGGCTGTCCTGCGGCCTTCGGCCTGGTGTTCGCTGCCCCCCGAGAGACGCCCGCGCGCGCAGGGCGAAGCCAAGGCCCGAAGGGCGCGTCTGCGAGCGCGGGTGGCGGCCGACTCCACAGCAAGACGCGTTAGCCACGACCTTGCGGAGGCCGCGCAGTCAGCACCCTTCGGACGGCCGGGCGGGTGCTGACCCGGAATCCGCGGCATGGACACGTCCCGCTTTCACGGCATCTATCCGATCCTCTACGCGTTCTTCGACGCGGACGGCCGCCCGCAGCAGGGCCCGATCGCGGCCCAGGTCGACGCGGCGGTGAAGCATGGCGCCCACGGTGTCGCCGTGCTGGGTCTCGCCACGGAGACCAACAAGCTGAATGTCCGCGAGCGGCGGCGGATCATGGACTGGACCGCGGAAGCGCTGAACCGGCGGCTGCCGCTGGCGGTCACGATCGCGGAGCCCTCGGTCGCAGGGCAGATCGGCTTCGCGCGCGTCGCGAAGGACGCCGGCGCCGACTGGCTCATTCTGCAGCCGCCTCCGGTCGCCGGCCTCGCCGAAACCGAATACCTGCGCTTCTTTGGCGCCGTCGCGGACAAGACGGACCTTCCGGTGGCGATCCAGAATGCCGCGCAGTTCCTCGGCGTCGGGCTCTCCAACGCGGGCCTGCGCACGCTCAACCGCAATCACCCGAACGTCTGCCTGCTCAAGGGCGAGGCGCCGGCGCACGTGATCCAGCGCCTGATCGAGGACACCGAGGGCGCCTTCCGCGTCTTCAACGGTCGCGGCGGCATGGAATTGACCGACAACCTGCGCGCGGGCTGCGTCGGCATGATCCCGGCGCCCGAATGCTTCGACGTGCAGGTCAGGATCTACGAGGCGATGACGGCCGGGACGCCCGAAGGCGAAGCCGAGGCCGAGCGCCTCTATCGCGGCATCCTGCCGTTGATCGTGTTCATGATGGCCTCGATCGACACGTTCGTCTGCTACGGCAAGCGGATCACGGCGCGGCGGCTCGGCCAGGCCGAGGTGCTCGACCGCGCGCCGTGCCAGCGGCCGACCGAGTTCGGGCTGCTGATGGCCGAGCGCCTCGCGGCGGCGCTGCCGGCATTCTGAGTCGGTGCGCCATGGAAAACTTGCCCGGCTGCTCCGTCCTTCCGCAGTGGCGCGGCGGCTCGCCCGACGTTCGGCCCGGATGAAGCCGACGACAACCGCGATCCTCCTGGCGGCCGCCCTCGCCGCAGCGTCGCTCGCGCAGGCGCAGGCGCCGCCCGGGCCGGCGCCGTCGCGCGGCGAGCTTCTCTACGCCACGCACTGCATCGGCTGCCACACGACGCAGGTCCACTGGCGGCAACAGAAACTCGCGAGGGACTGGGCGAGCCTCAATGCGCAGGTCCGCCGCTGGGCCGCGAACACGGGGCTCGCGTGGAGCGACGAGGAGGTCGTCGACGTCGCGCGCTACCTCAACGCGACCCAGTACCGTTTCTCGACGCCTTCGGGGACGGAGCTGGGGCAGGGGCGCCTGCCGGCCCCGGTCGCGCGGGCGCAGTGAGCGCGGCCGCGGGGCGCCGCGACCGCCGCTACGCGGTCGCGACCACGCTGTGCCACCAGAGCCGGAAGTGCGCGCACAGGCCGCCGTCGTCCAGCTCGACGACCGCGATGCCGTCGAGCGCGAGCCGCGGCAGCGGATCGCCCGGCTCGCGGGCGAGGGCATTGGTGCCCGTGGAGGCCGCCCAGATGCGGAACAGCTCCTCCGAGGCCACCTGATACGTCACGTGCCAGTGCGCAATGCCGCCGCGCGGATTGCGTGCGAGCACCTCGTAGTCGAGCCGGATGTCGCTCTGCAGCTTGGTCCGCTGCCAGTACGCGGCGATCGCGGCGTGCCCCCGCTGCTCGGCAAAGGGCGTGTTGTGGTAGACGCCGTCCGGCGCGAACAGCGCGAGCAGTCGGTTCTCGTCGCTCGTTTCCCAGGCGACCTTGTAGCAATCCATGAACTGGACGATGTCCACCGTCGCCTCCTTTCAGTTGCGCGTGCGTGTCATGCCGGCGCCGGGCCGCTCGCGTCCTCGACGACGCCGCCGGCGACGAGCGCGTCGATCTCGGCGTCCGCGTAGCCGTGCTCGCGCAGCACGTCGCGCGTGTGCTGGCCCAGCAGCGGCGCCGGGCGCGTGATCGCCGTCGGCGTTTCGGAAAAGTGGATGGGGCAGCCCAGCGCCTTCGTCGGGCCGGCCTGCGGATGGACGAGATCGACGACCATCCCGCGCGCCTGCGTCTGCGGGTCCGTCAGGGCCTCGCCGATCGAGTTGACCGGGCCGACCGGCACGCCGGCGGCGTCGAAGGCGGCGATCCATTCGCCCTTGGTCCGCGTCGCGAGCACCGCGTTCATCGCCGATGCCAGCGCCTCGCGGTTGCGCATTCGCACCGAATTCGTGGCGAAGCGCGGATCGTCGCGCCACTCGGGATGCCCGAGCACGTCGGCGATGCGCTCCCAGTTCGCCTGGTTGGCGCCTCCGATGTTGATCCAGCCATCGCTCGCTCGGAACGCCTGGTAGGGCGCCGTCAGCAGGTGCGCCGAGCCGGTGGGCCCCGGCGAGACGCCGGTGGCGAAGTGGAACGCGGCGTGCCAGTAGGTCTGCTGCAGCGCCGCGTCCATCAGCGACGTGTCGACGAGCTGGCCTCGGCCGGTTCTCTGCTTGTGCACGTAGGCGGCGAGAATGCCCGCCGCCCCGAGGATGCCGGCATTGATGTCGGTGACCGGGTTGCCGGTCTTGACGGGCGGGCGGCCGGGCTCGCCGGTCACGGCCATCAATCCGGCGTAGCCCTGGGCGATGAGATCGAACCCGCCCTTCTCGGCGTAAGGCCCGTCGCGACCGTAGCCGGACACCGCGCAGTAGATGAGGCCGGGGTTGGCTTCGGACAGGACCGCATACGAGAGCCCGAGCCGGTCGAGCGTGCCCGGGCGGAAGTTCTCCAGCAGCACGTCGGCGGTGCGCGCCATGCGCAGCAGCACGTCGCGGCCGCGCGGATCCTTGAGGTCGAGCGCGATGCCGCGCTTGTTCCGGTTCATCATCAGGAACGGCGCCGACACGCCGTTGACGCAGGGGTCGCGATAGCCGCGCGCGTCGTCGCCGCCGGGCAGCTTCTCGACCTTGACCACGTCGGCGCCCAGGTCGGCCAGCAGCATGCCGCACGTCGGCCCGGCCATGATCTGCGTCAGCTCGAGCACGCGCATGCCGGCGAGCGGTCCGGGGTGCGCGTTGGGTGGTCCCGC
>Ga0209253_10002409_pt1 | contig 16582 bp, 13 predicted proteins | sample FrelakmetBRP12BR_FD_187145 | JGI IMG/M metagenome (GOLD analysis project Ga0209253, IMG submission 187145) | Freshwater lake sediment microbial communities from the University of Notre Dame, USA, for methane emissions studies - BRP12 BR (SPAdes)... | ecosystem: Environmental > Aquatic >...
CTGCCAACGCGCTCTTCAACGCCAGACGATGATCCGCGTCCTTCGTATCCACTCGATAGGTCCCGAACCCTAACCGCGACGTTGTCAGCCCGGTCGAACCAAACACGGTAAATCCATAGGCCAGTGATCCTGACGGGGACAGCCCCACCATGTTCGCCGCATAGGCCGCCGTGCCTTGCACCGTCGCATGACCAGGCAACTGTGCGCCACGCAACAGCGCCTCTGTTCGAGCGGTGGCTGTGCCGGACCGATGGACGCGAAGCGCCTCGGCGACGGCTTTCGAATCAGTGACTGGACGCTGACAGCTGAAGTTTCGACAAATGTACAGAGCCGGCTGCCCGGCGACCACCGACTTCCCCTGCAGCAACGGAAGCGTCGAGCTGGCGTTCGACTCCCTCGACGCGATGATCCGGTTGGGAAGATATACTTCCGCCACCGCTCGATAGAGCTCCTGGGAAGCCGCTTGCTGACAGTCTCCGACAAAGGCTAATTCCACCGGACCTTCCGTCAGGAAATCGACCACCGCCAGACTCTTGGCAAAGGCGCGAGGATAGCGCGTGATCTGCCTCCCGTAGGCGCGGATCGCGCCGACCGCCGCATCCCGCCAGTCCTGCCGATCGAAATGGCAGGCCAACCGTGCCAGCGCCGATGCCGCCACGGCATTGCCGCTGGGTGTCGCACCGTCGGCACCGTCACGGCCGCGAAGTATGAGCGTCTCGTGATTCCTGGCCGTCGTGAAAAAACCGCCATGCTCAGCATCCATAAAGTCGTCCAGAAGACGATCCGCCAAAGCTGAGGCCTCCTGCAGATACCGCTCAGAAGCTCCGGCCTCATAGAGATCGACGAGCCCTTCGGCCAGATAGGCGTAATCTTCTAGATACGCATCGAGATGGGCCCGGCCGGCACGCGACGTACGCAGGAGCCGTCCATCGGATTGCATATGGATGTTCAAGAGGAAGTCAGCCGTTTGACCAGCCGCATCGCGATACCGCGTCTCGCCGAACACCCGGGCCGCTTCCGCCATCGCCGACAGCATCATGCCGTTCCACGCCGTAAGAATTTTATCGTCGAGGCCGGGAGGCACACGTTGCAAGCGGGCACGATAGAGGAGGGGCTTCACCCGGGCGGCGGCCTCCAATAACTCATCGCTGGTCAGATTGAGTTCCTTGGCAACGTCGGACAAGGGCCGCAGACGATTCGGAATACTGGCATGCTCCCAGTTGCCCTTTTCCGTGATGTCGTAGAGTGCGCAATACCGCCGGGCGTCTTCTGCATTCCCCGCCGCGGCTTGCACCTCAGCCGGTTGCCACACGAAGAATTTCCCTTCGACACCTTCGGAATCCGCATCGGTCGCGGAATAGAATCCGCCGGTCGGCCCGGTCATTTCTCTCAGCACATAGTCCAACACCTCGCAGGCCACGCGGCGGTAATCCGGATTCTTGGTGACCTGATAGGCTTCGACATAGACGCGAGCCAGCAGCGCATTGTCGTAGAGCATCTTTTCAAAATGAGGCACGAGCCAGCGGGCATCGGTGGAGTAGCGGGCGAACCCGCCTCCGATGTGGTCATAGATGCCCCCGGCCGCCATCATCTCGAGTGTCTTCGTCACCATCGCCAGCGTGTGCGCGTCGCCGGATCGCTGATAGCACCGGAGCAACAACGACAGTCCGGCCGCCGGTGGAAATTTCGGGGCTCCGCCGAACCCGCCATACGTCTTATCGAAATCTTCTTTGAATTGAGTGACGGCGTCATCCAAAACAGATTCACTCACAGAAATCGGGGAGGGGATCCGGCCTTCGCCTTTCAACCGCTCCGTCATTTCTTTCGCTTGGGTCCGGACACCCTCCGCATCTTTCTCCCAGTAGTCGGCGATCTTCTTCAACAACGTGCCGAACCCGGGCCGTCCCCAGCGATCCTCCGGAGGGAAATAGGTGCCGGCAAAAAATGGCTCCTGATCCGGCGTGAGAAACACGGTCATCGGCCAGCCTCCCTGACCGTTATTCATGGCCACCGTCGCTGCCATGTAAATCTCGTCGAGATCCGGCCGTTCCTCCCGGTCCACTTTTATGCAAACAAAATGGCGATTCATGATCGCGGCAATCGCCTCGTTCTCAAACGACTCTCGTTCCATCACATGGCACCAGTGACAGGCCGAGTAGCCGATTGATAAGAGGATCGGTTTGTTCGATGACCTGGCGACAGTCAGCGCCTCCGGACCCCACGGATACCAATCAACCGGGTTATAGGCATGCTGAAGGAGATAGGGACTCGTCTCGGTATGCAGGCGATTCGGATTGCGATCAGATGTCGATGACATAATCGCACCGTAGCATCGGCGCTTGAGGAGGGTCAACGTCGCAGGCAAGAAAAAAGGCCTACGATCATGAAGATCGTAGGCCTTTTGACATATTCAGTCAGAGGCACGGATGGCCGACACCTCAGCGGTGTCAGTCGATCAGTGGCCGCCCTTCTTCTCTTCCTTCTTCTTCTCTTCGCCGAACACGACGTGGCCGCCCTTCTTCTCTTCCTTCTTCTTCTCTTCGCCGAACACGACGACGTGGCCGCCCTTCTTCTCTTCCTTCTTCTTCTCTTCGCCGGCGAAGGAAGGCGCGCTGAACGTCACTGCAATTGCGACTGCCATGATTGCCATCAACATGCTCTTCATAACTGTTCTCCCCCTGATAGGTGTTGAAAGTTTGGAATGAGTGCCTGTCACGATCAGGCAAATTTCTTTGCACGGTAAGCCAATAATATGGAGAAAGTCAACTCCCTCAGTCACAAAAACGATATCTTCATCCCCATTCCACTGCCGGCCGGATTAGCCTTGCCCTCCGAGGTCGGATGAGAGATGTGATAGGCTGTTCAGTGAGATCTCACTGAGGCACCTCGATGGCTGAAATCGGCCCCTATTCCAACTATCGGCTCACAGTCAGACTGGAACTGGCCAATACACCCGGCATCTTCGCCCGTGTGGCCGCTCTCCTGGCAGAAGAGGGAGCCAATCTCGGCGCCGTCGATATTGTCTCGGCGACCAAAACTCAGATGGTTCGGGATGTCACCTTCGATGTGCACAATGAAACCCATGGCGAGAAGGTGTTGGCCCGTCTGAGCGCCCTTCCTGATGTGACCGTGCTGTCGGCTTCCGACCGGATATTTCTCTTGCACCTCGGCGGCAAAATCCGCGTCGAAGGGAAAATTCCGATCAATACCAGAAACGTCCTCTCGATGGTCTACACCCCGGGCGTCGGGCGAGTCTCTCAGGCTATCGCACGGGATAAATCCAAGGTCTATGCGTTCACGAGCAAGAGTAACAGCGTCGCGGTGGTGACGGATGGATCTGCCGTGTTGGGACTCGGCAACCTCGGCCCTGAAGCGGCCCTGCCGGTGATGGAAGGCAAGGTGATGCTCTTCAAAGAACTGGCCGGAATCGACGCCTGGCCGTTGTGCCTGAACACGCAGGACCCGGACGAGATCGTCCACATCGTCCAAGGGATTGCGCCGGGATTCGGCGCGATCAATCTCGAAGACATCAGTGCACCCCGTTGCTTTGACATTGAGCGAAGGCTGAAGGCATCGCTCGATATCCCGGTGATGCACGACGATCAGCACGGCACGGCAGTGGTCATTCTCGCCGCCCTGACCAACGCGCTCCTCGTCACAGGAAAACGAATCGGGGATATCCGCGTGGTCGTCAACGGCCTGGGCGCCGCCGGTACGGCCTGTTGCCGGATGTTGCTGGCAGCCGGCGTCTCGCATCTGCTGGGGTGCGATAAAGAAGGCATCATCCTGTCCGGCAACCCGGAGGAACTCCACGCCTGTCGAACCGATCTGACGGCCTGCTTGACCCGTGAGAGGCCGACGGGAACCTTGCGCGATGCGTTGACAGGCGCCGACGTCTTTATCGGTCTCTCGGTCGGTAACATTCTCACCGCGCAAGACCTCGAACTGATGGCTCCCGAGCGCATTGTCTTCGCCATGGCGAACCCGGATCCGGAAGTGTCGCCGGAACTCGCCGCCTCGCACTGTCGCATCTTTGCCACCGGGCGATCCGATTTTCCCAATCAGATCAATAACGCGCTGGCTTTCCCCGGCATCTTCCGTGGCGCTCTCGACGTTCAAGCCATCCAGATTAATGAGGCCATGAAACTGGCAGCCGCCAAAGCCATTGCTGATGTCATTCCCAAAAGCGCGCTCAGCGAGGATTACATTATTCCAAGCCTCTTCGACAAGACGGTCGTCCCGCAGGTCGCTCGAGCCGTTGCAGCGGCCGCGCGCGAGAGCGGCGTGGCCCGCAGACGAGCCCAAGCGAATGTCCAACCATCCCCGGAATGACTCGCGCGATCCAACCGGCCGTTACCTGAGCGCCCGCACAGCCCCACGCCTAGCAGACTGCGGAAAAATTCGGTATAGGCGAAAAGTACGGTTGAAATACTCCGTAGGGCATGAAGGCCTCACTCGCCTTAGGATGCTCAAAAAGGCGGTCCAGCAAGGCCGCAACCGCATCCTTCTGTCGTTTAACTTTTCACTTGTTACGTGTCACCTGTCACAGTTCCAGGAACGCCGCTGGCGGACTTTTTTCAGCATCCTGCTAGACAAAGACCCTCTACTGGCCGTGAATCACACTGTGCTACAATACCGCGGCCGGTGGACCGGCCGACCATGCCTTTTACACAGAGCAAATTCATCAGGTTTCAGCAGGGTATGCGTCAACGGATCGATTCGCTGCGTCTCAAAACCGAGACCAGTCTCGAACTCGCCGTCGATACGATGATGGAATCGCGCGTCGATAGTTTCTTCCGGGTCGAACAGGGGCTGGAAGAAGTCATCAGATCGCTGATTGAAATCGATGACGAGCTCGGCGTCGTCCGTGACCTCTCCGGCGCCATGCGCCTGGAATCGCGTTTGGAGTTTGTCGAAGACCGCTGGGATGAGTTCGACAGCGAAATTCGAGAACGGCCGCGGCGGCGGCGCAAAAAGGTCAGCCTCGCCGACATGCTCAAAGCCGCCAGCGGGAGCGGGGATCTTTCCCAAGGCGGCACCGGCGTCAACAATGCGATGGACGCCTATGCGATCATGGGCGTCGAGTTCGGGAGTTCGCTCGCGGATGTGACCGCCGCATTCAGACAAAAGGCGAAGCAACTCCATCCCGATTCGAACCATGGCGATCGGAGCTCCGAGCCCGCGTTGCGCCGGATGCTGGAAGCCTATCAGTTCTTGAAGGAATATTTGAGCTTGAGCAACGTCGAACCGATGCGCCAGGCCGATCACCCTTATCGTCCGACCGAGTAGGAGAGAGAATCTTCGTGGACTCCACACAATACATTACGACTTCAGATGGACTTGAGCGTTTATGCGATCACCTGGCTACCGCGTCACGTCTGGCCCTCGACACCGAATTTGTCGGGGAAGAGAGCTTCGTGCCCCGGCTTGAACTGATCCAAGTGGCAACCGAAAGCCAATCCGCCGTCATCGATTTTCCTGCAGTCCAGCATTCATCGGCGCTTCAACCATTCTGGGAGATCGTCCGCAACCCGGACGTGGAAAAGATTGTCCACGCCGGCCGGCAGGACCTCGATCTCTTTGCCACCCACGCCGGTACGATTCCCAAGCCGTTTTTCGACACCCAGATCGCCGCCGCCATGGTGGGTTATGGCGCGCAAGTCGCCTATGCCAATCTGGTCTTGCGCGTGCACGGGAAAAAACTCGCGAAGGCACATACCTTCACGAACTGGAGCGCACGGCCGCTGTCGACCGATCAGCTGGCCTACGCCCTGGAGGATGTTGACTTCCTCCTGGCCATTCACGACCACTTGCGCGGACGCCTCAGCAAACTCGGGCGGAGCGAATGGGCACACGAAGAATTTTCCAGACTGGAAACGGTGGTCGGCGACACACGCCGCGAACCGCAAGAGCGCTACCAACGCATTCGCGGCTGGGACAGCTTGAAGCCCAAGTCTGCCGCCGTCCTGCGGGAGCTGGCAGCCTGGCGGGAGAGTGAGGCCAAACGGCGTAATGTGCCGCGCGGGCGCGTGATGCGGGACGAAGTCCTTCTTCAGCTCGCCCGCCATCCACCCCGATCGGTCGATGAATTACGCGCTGTTCGCGGCCTCCATGGATCGGAGGCTGATCGGCACGGCGAGACGATTCTGAAAACGATTCAAGCGGCCATGGCGCTTCCCGCTTCCGCCTGGCCGGACGTACCCAAAGACCGCAAGCCCGAACCGGAATCGACCGGACTGGTGGAACTCCTCCAAGCCGTCATGAAGGCTCAGTCCGCCGATCAGGAAATCGCCCCCACCTTGCTCGCGACGACTGCCGACCTCCAGGCGCTGGTTGATGGCCGGGCGCAGGGTACTCTCCCGGACCTCCCCCTCCTGCGAGGCTGGCGGAGAACCTTGCTCGGAAATCTGCTGCTTCAGGTCTTGAACGGGGAGGTGGCTGTGAAGATCGACTCTACCTCCGGACGGCTGACCTGGTCCTAGTAGCCCGCAATCACCAGCCGCAGGTTGTCCAAATCAGGACAGCCTGATGGCTTCTCCCTAGCCCCGCGTGACATCACCGGAATCGAACAAGGTCCAGCACTTCTAACACCTTAGAACTAGGCATGTTTTCCAGACCGCCTCCTCACTATTTCGGCCTTCTTTGGTACGATTCTCGCTCACTCCTGTTCGGGTTCATGATGTGAGAACACCCCAATGGCCGTCTCAATGCTCAAACGTGCCTGGCAATTGCTCGCTCCAGGGGGATTCGTTCTGCTCTTGGCCATCGGCTTCCTTCGGCCACACGGCCTCCCTGCATGGGCCCAGGGACCGATCTCTGCGCTTCCCGTCATCGTGCTGGGATTCGGCATCGTCTTCGGCTGGTATCTCTCCAGCAACCGTCTGATTCTTTCGCTATTGGTCCTCGTCTGTCTCGACCGTGGAATCTTCTGGTTTCCTCCAACCGATTCGAGCCCGGGATCGCCGGGTCCGGTTCTATTTGCCGTCGCTACATTCCTGGCACCAGTGAACCTGCTCGCCCTCGCGCTGGTCAAAGAAGGCAGTGTCTCAAGCTGGAGAGGACTCGTCAGCCTACTCCTCATCTTGTGTCAGCCCCTTCTTGTCTTGTGGCTATGCCTATCGGAGCAGACCAATCTGACCAGCCTGCTGACCACCACGTTTCAACTTCCCCTCATATCTCTCCCGATTTCCGAATGGACGCCGCTGTCGCAACCGGCCGTGCTGGCATTCGGCAGTGCCCTGGTATTATTGACCGCCAAGTTCCTGCTCTATCACGACCCGCTCGACGGCGGGGCGGGCTGGGCAATTCTGACGACATTCCTTGCGGTTCACGGCATCCATTATGGGTGGAACCCCACCAACTTCCTCTCTGCCGCCGGCCTTACCCTCTTCTTCTCCCTCGTGCAGGCGTCGCACCAACGAACCTATCGCGATGAGCTGACCGGCGCATGGGGTCGCCTGGCCTACGATGAAACCGTCGCGAGGCTGAGAGAGAAATACGTGGTGGCTATCGTCGGGGTGGATCAATTGAAACAGTATCAGAACCAGTACGGGAAGACTGTCGCGGAACAAGTGCTGCGCCTTGTGGCGCCGAAGATCATGGCGACGGCAGGAAGGGGAAAGGTCTTTCGGCTTACCGGCGAGGAGTTGACCGTCGTGTTCTATTCCAGAACAGCAATACACACCCTCGCCACACTTGAACACATTCGTAAGACCGTCGAACACACGACGCTACGACTTCGCAAACTGACTCGCGTCTGGGAGGGGAGCCGCTCGTCTACATCCGGATCGGCCGACATCGATCTTCCCGTCACGCTCAGCATTGGAGTCGCAGAACCGACACCGCCACATCTTTCACTCACCGTTGTGACTAAAGCGGCCTATCGCGCGCTCTACGAGGCGAAAGGGGAGGGTGGCAACATCGTCAAACGCGGGAATCTTCAGATCCCTTCGGCTAACACAACTCCAAGCCATACCGGTCGCATCGTCGCCTACAGTGAGTTCGAGACGTGACCCTCAGAGGAGCGTCTTCACCGTCTCCGCCGGTCTGGCCAATACTGCCTTATCATCCTTGACCACAAGAGGACGTTGAATCAGATCCGGATACTTGACCATCAGATCCAGCAACGCGTCATCCGACAGCTCCTTCTTCGCCAGTCCCAGTTCCTTGTAGATATCCTCTTTCGTCCTGAGCGCGTCCTTCGGAGAGAGCCCGGCCTTTTTCAGAATCTTCTTCAACTGATCTTTCGTAAACGTCTGTTCGTAGTAATTCACCGCCGTGAACGGCGTCCCGCTATCCTTCAGCATCTGCACCGTTTGTCGGCACGTGGTACATGTCGGCTTATGATAAATCGTGATGTCGGCCATTTTTACTCCTTATGAACAAACCTGCCTTGACGCCATTTTTTCTGCTATGGTAGACAATTCGGAATTGTTACACGTTCATTGCACCACACCATACTATGCCACTCGTCGGAACAAGTTCTTCAGGTCAATTTGCCTGCACCGCTCCCAACCTGCACACGTTACGTGAGCTACGCACCAAGCGGAAAGGCCAACCGGTCTTCGTCCTGGGGCACATCCTGGAGCGAAAAGGCCAGGAAGCTACCTTCGAGGTCTTTAATGACCGGATCGCCCTGGTCAAATTCCCGGATGGCGCTGTCATCGGCTACGATCCCCTCGAACTTCTCCTGCCGACGGAAATCGACGACAAGGGTGTGGCCTACTTTGAAATTCGCCCCTGCGCCCAATGCGGCATTCTCTTCCCGTTGACTATCGCCGAACGGGATGCTGAAACTGAACCTACCGAGTGCCTGGGCTGTCGCGCCTAAGCCGCACTAATCGATTAACGGCGCTATCTCCAACGCCTTCTTGAGCAAGCAATCACCAGCAAATCCCTGCAAGGCCATCGGCAACATACTCCCGTCGACCACCCGCACCGAGGTCACTCGAAAGCCTTCGCCGGAGCGCTGGCCTTCAAGTCGCATCGCATGGCAAATTTCGAGCTTCTTCCAAATCAGATTACTGACGATGGCCTCTGAGGCTAGTAGCTTGGTGTCCGTGACGGTCCCATCGATCGCAATCTTTGCCGAGATTCTCGACTTGTCTTTGGGCGTTTCGCTCACCACCGCGTACGCCAGCTGATCCTCCTGAGCCTGCAGGCTCCCAATTCCCATCAAGCCAACTCCCATAAGAACCACCCCCGCGATGATCACCGTGCGTACCATTTAGGGCCTCCTAATCCGACCGGCTGGGCGACATATCCGCCCCTTTTCCCGGACGAGGATCGCCATGATTCAGGGTGCTGGTACCAATCACTTTCTGCGAAACCGACGGCGGTGGGGGAGCCACAACCGCACGATCCCGCATGCGCCAAAACACAATCGCCGCAGGCACCAGGACCAACAACCCCAGAATCAGCATCACACGAAACACAAACGCACCTCATTTCCGCTGCGCCTCGCGCAGCTCAAAGACAGTATGCCAATCGTCATGTATCAATTCAAGAATGACCAACCTCGGACGGCCTGCTCATGATACGATAAAAAACTGATAAGGTCGCTGGTTCACCATGGAGATCGCCCATGCCGCACGATTTTATGCCGGGCTTAGACGGCGTACCGGCCGCTACCTCCTCAATCAGTGATGTGGACGGCCAACGGGGACTACTCGAATATCGCGGCATCAGAATCGAAACACTCTGTGCCCGGTCATCCTTCCTCGAAACATCGTATCTGCTCCTCTTCGGCCGGCTCCCCACGCAGCCGGAGCTTGATCGCTGGACGAGCGACATCACCCATCATCGCCGCATCAAGTTTCGCATCAACGACCTCTTGAAGTGCCTGCCGGAAACCGGGCACCCGATGGACGCGCTGCAGGCCGCCGTCGCCGCGCTCGGCATGTTCTATCCTGGCCGGCAGGTCAAAGACGCGGAGAACAACTACTGGTCGGCGGTACGGCTTATCGCCAAACTACCGACCATTGTTGCCGCTTGGGCCAGACTCCGGCATGGCAACGACCCCATCCCGCCGCAAGACGAACTCGAATTTTCCGAGAACTTTCTATACATGCTGACGGAACACGCACCGCATCCGCTCTGGAATGACATCTTTGATGATTGTCTCATCCTCCACGCTGAACATACGATGAATGCTTCGACGTTTACGGGACTCGTAACGGCCTCGACGCTCGCCGATCCTTATACAGTCGTCGCCTCCTCGATCGGTGCCCTGAAGGGACCGCTCCATGGCGGAGCGAACGAAGAGGTGATCCACATGCTTCGCGAGATCGGCAGCCCTGAACGAGCTCGGGCCTATGTGGAGAAGAAGCTGGCAGGCAAACAGAAGCTCATGGGATTCGGCCATCGTGTCTATAAAGTAAAAGATCCTCGCGCCACGATTCTTCAAGGACTCTGCGAGCGGCTCTTCAAAGAATGCGGATCGTCGCCTCTCTATGCCGTGGCGCGGGAGGTCGAACGAACGGCAGAAGAGATCATGCAGGGGAAAGGCATTTACCCCAACGTCGATTTCTATTCCGGCATTCTCTACGACCAGATGGGCATCGACACGGACTTGTTTACGCCGCTCTTCGCCATGGCCCGCGTGTCAGGATGGCTGGCCCACTGGCTGGAACAGCTGCGGGAGAACAAGCTCTTCCGCCCGGATCAGATCTATTCAGGAGAACACAATCGCCCCTATACGCCTCTGGAGCAACGGTAGCCTCCCCCTCACCCCTTGACTCTCAAAGAGACGCCCTTATCTATCCTCCAGACAGAAGGACAGACGCGGCGCCGGCGTCAGGCACGACAAACACTACACATAATCCGTATGGAGGTATGCCATGACCGCACTGATGCGTTGGGATCCGTTTCGCGAACTGGAAGAGATGTCCGATCGACTGAATCGAATGGTGACTCGTCCTGCAACTAGAACCAACGGGAAGGAATCCTTGACCGTGGCTGACTGGATGCCAACCGTCGACATCAGCGAAACCGACGGCGAATACGTTATCAAGGCGGAGTTGCCGGAGGTCAAAAAGGACGATGTCAAGGTTACCCTGGAAGATGGCATCCTGACCATCCAGGGTGAGCGCCGCCGGGAGAAGGACGAGAAGACGACTAAATATCATCGAGTCGAGCGATCCTACGGCAGCTTTGCTCGAAGCTTCAGTCTACCGGATCAGGTCGACGAAAACGGCGTCAAAGCCGACTATAAAGACGGGATGTTGAATCTCCGGATCCCGAAATCGGAAAAGGCCAAGCCTCGAGCTATCGAGGTCAAGGTCGCATAAGATCACGACAACTCTGTATCGTATGAAAGGCCCGCTCCGGCGGGCCTTTCTTTTTTCCCTGCCAGCACCGTTCTCTTCCTCCCATACTCTTGAGCTTCTCAGCCGCAAACGTTTAAGATGCGCGCTCCGTTACCCACATGATTGCCTAGCGAGGAGAGACGCGCATGAAAAAGTCATCAGGAACACAACCCCCACACACCCGCATTGAACGCGACACCATGGGCGAGTTGGCCGTCCCCTCGGACGCCTACTATGGCGTGCAAACCGCACGCGCCATCGAAAACTTCCCGATCAGTTCCTTACGCATGCCGCGCTCCGTGATCCGGGCAATGGGGCTCATCAAGCGTGCTGCTGCCAGCGTGAACCATTCGCTGGGGCTCCTGGACAAGAAACCGGCAGAGGCGATCAAAGTGGCTGCCACTGAAGTGGTCGAGGGAAAACTTGATGCCGAGTTCCCGGTCGATATTTTCCAGACCGGTTCCGGCACCTCCACCAACATGAATACCAACGAAGTCATTTCGAACCGGGCCACCGAACTCCTGGGCGGTTTACGCGGCAGCAAGTTGGTACATCCCAATGATCACGTGAATCTCGGGCAGTCCAGTAACGACGTCATTCCTACTGCCATCCATATTGCCGCCGGCGAATTGATGCAGCGGGAACTCATCCCGGCACTGACTCGTTTGCACAAAGCGCTCGCCCGCAAGGCCAAAGAATTCGACAAGATCGTCAAGATCGGCCGCACTCATTTACAGGATGCCACGCCGGTGCGGCTGGGGCAGGAGTTCGGCGGGTACGCGCGCCAGATTGAGCTCGGCATCCAGCGCGTGAAGCGCGCGCAGGACGCCCTGAGCGAAGTGGCCCTCGGCGGCACCGCAGTCGGTACCGGGTTGAACTGCCATCCCAGGTTTTCCGCCAAAGTAATGGCGATCATTTCGAAAGAAACCGGCTGCACCTTCAAGGAGGCCAAGAACCATTTTGAAGCCCAGTCGGCTCAGGATTCGCTGGTCGAAGCAAGCGGGGAGTTGCGGACGATCGCCGTGAGCCTGATGAAGATCGCCAACGATGTGCGCTGGCTCGGCTCAGGCCCGCGCTGCGGATTGGGAGAAATCAATCTACCGGAGACACAACCGGGCTCGTCGATCATGCCGGGGAAAGTGAATCCGGTCATTGCAGAATCCGTCACCATGGTCTGTGCCCAGGTCATCGGCAACGACGTCACTGTGACGGTTGGTGGACAGGCGGCAAACTTCGAGCTCATCGTCATGCTCCCAGTGATGGCCTACAATCTCCTGCAATCGATTGAGTTACTTGCGTCAGCTTCCAATAACTTTGCCGAAAAATGTATCGACGGCATCAAAGCCAACGAAGAGCGCTGCAAGAGTCTGATTGAGGAAAGTCTGGCGATGTGTACCGCCCTCGCACCGGAGATCGGCTACGAGGCGGCCGCAAAGCTGGCAAAGGATGCTTATAAGTCCGGTAAGACTGTCCGTGAGATCGCACAGGAGCAAAAGGTCCTCTCCGACAAACGCCTGGCTGAATTGCTCGACCCCTGGCGCATGACCATGCCGGGCGGCCCGGTGGGGAGCGCGGGGGGCTGAGGAGTCGGCCTTTAGCTATCCTGCCGGTGTAGTGGCATCCGAACGGGCTTCCCAGAATCGGGAAATGAGTGTGACCGCGAAACGGAGGATGACTTGGCGATAGTGTGGTCGGGGACGATCTTCCTCAGCGCCTTCTTACTGTTTCTCGTTCAGCCGATGATGGCAAAGATGATCCTCCCCATGTTGGGGGGGACCCCAGCAGTCTGGAATGCGTGCATGTTGTTCTTTCAAACCACGCTCCTGGCTGGGTATGGCTATGTCCATCTGCTCAATTCGTGGGTAGCTCCTCGCCGCCAGGTATTTGTGCATCTGGTTTTGCTGGCTGTCCCGTTGCTGTTGCTGCCCATCGGCTTGCCTGCGGGATGGACCTCTCCCGATCAGGCCAACCCTATGCTCTGGGTGCTCCTTCTCTTGACCCTGTCGATCGGCCTTCCCTTCTTCATGCTCTCCACAACGGCCCCGCTCTTACAGAGGTGGTTTTCTTGGACCACTCACCCGTCTGCTCGAGATCCCTATTTCCTGTATGCGGCGAGTAATGCGGGCAGCATGGTGGCATTACTGGGCTATCCATTCATAATCGAACCCTGGTTTCCCCTCAGAGGCATACAAGAACTGTCGCAGACGATGCTCTGGAGCATCGGGTATGGAGTCCTCGTTGCCCTCCTTGGGACATGCGCGTGGCTCCTCAGACGCGTACACGTAAACGGAGCCGCGGCATCGACGTCCAGATCGGATACTCAAACAGGCGCGCCTCCTTCGTCTCTGCCCATGCTTACTCGTCTTCGGTGGATCCTCCTGGCCTTCATTCCCTCGAGCCTTCTGTTGGGAGCGACAACCCATATCACGCTCAATGTCGCGGCGATCCCGTTGCTCTGGGTCGTCCCGTTGGCGCTGTATCTGCTGAGCTTCATCATTGTGTTTGCAAAATGGTCGGCTGCCAACCACCGGGCCATGGTAATTGGCCTCCCGCTGGTTTTGTTACTTATGGCCTTCGACGTAATGCCCGCCGCACCAGCCTTGCCCTATTGGATGAAACTCTTCCTCCCTCTCGTAGGATTGGGAATGGTGGCCATGGTCTGTCATGGCGAACTGGCGAGAACCAGGCCGTCGACGGACCGACTCACGTTGTTTTATCTCCTGATGTCTGTCGGGGGAGCTCTCGGCGGGGTCTTCAATGCGCTGATCGCCCCAATGATCTTCACGGACATCTATGAGTACGAGATCGTCATGGTGCTCGCCTGCTTTATTTTGCCACCATTAGTGGAAAGGGATTGGCTCCGGACTGCGCGATGGTCGCCGTATCATTGGTCTGTAGGAAAGGGATGGAAAGGAGATTGGGTCTGGGTGTTTGGTGTGGCGATCGTAACCGGCTTCTTCATCTGGTTCATTCGCCCACTGAAAGACCCGGCTTTTATCTTGGCATTGGCCTGCACAGGGCTACCGCTGTTCCTCTGCTATGCCACTGTCGGACGGCCAGTTCGCCTGGGGCTGAGTCTCGCAATCGTCCTGGTGATGGCGAACATGGTCAGCACCCGGTTCGGGGATCCGGTGTTGTATCAAACCCGCACGTTCTTTGGCGTCTTGAAAGTCGAATATACGAAGGAAAACAACACGCGCCAGTTGGTGCACGGCACGACCAATCATGGAATCCAACGTGTCGAACCGGAGGCCCGGCGTGAATCCGTGAGCTATTTTCATCCTACCGGTCCTTACGGGCAGGTGTTTGCGGCATTTAGCGGGCCGAATGCAAAGAAGAAAATCGCCGTCACAGGATTGGGCATCGCGGCGTTGGTGAATTATTGCGAGCAGGGGCAATCCTTAACGTATTACGAAATCGATCCCGCGGTTGTGACGATTGCGCAAGACCCCACGCTCTTTACGTATTACAACGATGCCCAGGCACGAGGGGTTGATGTGCGAGTGGTAGTCGGTGATGCACGACTGAAAATGCTGGAGGCTCCCGACGGCGCGTATGACATGATCATCCTGGACGCATTTACCTCCGATGCGATCCCTGTTCATTTGCTCACCCGCGAAGCCATGGAAATGTATCTGCAGAAGCTGACTCCTGGTGGACTTCTGGTGGCTCACATCTCAAATCGGTACCTGGCGCTTGAGCCGGTGTTGGGCAATCTTGCGCAAACGCTCGGGCTTGTGGCTCTCAAGCAATTTGATTTTGCGAACGGGGTGCCCTTTAAGTCCGGAGCCGATCTGGTCGTGATGGCGAGACAGCGTGAAGCACTAGGCCCCCTCGCGACAGACCCCCGGTGGACACCTGTGGACAAGGTCCTGTCCGTTGGGACCTGGTCAGACGATTTCTCAAACGTGGTGCGCATCATCAAATGGAGCAACTAGAACGTATGAATTGTTTACTGGAGCGCCTTTCGGTCTTCTCTCGTTTCCAGGCTGGGTGATCGAGGGAGATGACTGGTGGGTTCTCAGGAATACATCTGACGGAGTGATCGCGAACGACAAACTCCCCGAACAATCGCCTGCCAAACGGCGTCTCCTCGCTCACTTCCATCCTCGATTACTTCATCTTTCCTTTCCTTGCTCAATCTGACAAGGCGGCGGCGATGAATGCCCAGAGAAGTCGCGAATCGCAAATTACTCCAAAACTTTGACACCCCAAAAGTCTCTATGCTAATGTCCGCGAAACTGTTGGGGTTCTAGTCACTTTTCTATTCACTTTTCCAGGGAACATCGCATGAGCGCACAGGGTAAGCATGTGGTCATTGTGGCCGGAGCCGGACCAGCCGGAATGGCTGCTTCAAATATGCTGGCGAAAGCCGGTCATGACGTCATCATATTAAATCGCGACATCAAGTTCGGCGGACTGGCTGAATACGGGATTTTTCCGGCCAAGCTGAAATTGCGGGGCGGACTCAAGAAGCAATATTGGGAGATGCTCGAGCAGCCCAATGTCCACTATTTCGGCAACGTCTCCATTGGTACAGGGAAAGACCTCACCGTGGAAGATGTTCGCGCCCTCGGCGCCAGCGCCGTCGTGTTTGCAATCGGCGCACAGGGCACCAAGGCGATCGGCGTGGAAGGGGATTCGGCACAGGGCGTATTCCATGCCAAAGACGTGGTCTACCACTTCAATCGATTGCCCGGATTCGGCGACCGGCCGTTTGAGGTCGGGAAGCATGTGGCCGTCATCGGGGCTGGCGACGTCATGGTCGATATCGCCCATTGGTTGATTCGCTATAAGAAGGTAGAGCGCGTCACCGCCATCGTGCGCCGCGGCCCCCTGGAACGAAAGTATAACCCAAAAGAAATCCGGTCTGTCTGCGCGAACATGGATGTCGAGGGCATTACCAAAGAAGTTGCGCGCATCAAGGACCGTCTCGCAGCGGTCGGTCAGAATGCCGACGAGGTCTTGAAAGGTCTGACGGACGAATTCACCAAGTGCGAACCCGCCGTCAGCAGCACAAAAATGGGGTTCCAATTCCTGGCGTCCCCCAAGCGTATCCTGGTCGACGGCAACAATCGGGTGCGCGGGCTGGAAATGGAAGACAACAAGCTGGAGCCCAAGGGAACCGACACGGCCGCAGTCGGGCTCAAGCAGTATTACGAATTCCCCTGCGACGCCGTCGTCTTTGCGGTCGGGGATAAGGTCGACGAGACCGTGGGACTTCCCTATAAGAACGGAATCTTTGTCACGAATCCCAACAAGACGAACAACGACCC
>Ga0209253_10002410_pt1 | contig 16581 bp, 12 predicted proteins | sample FrelakmetBRP12BR_FD_187145 | JGI IMG/M metagenome (GOLD analysis project Ga0209253, IMG submission 187145) | Freshwater lake sediment microbial communities from the University of Notre Dame, USA, for methane emissions studies - BRP12 BR (SPAdes)... | ecosystem: Environmental > Aquatic >...
CAGGCCAGGCTCCGTGAAGGATCTCGTAACGGCAGGAAAAGACAAGATTCTTCGCACTGCTCAGAATGACATTATTGAGGCGTTTGCCTGCCGGTCTAATAGATTAATGCGCTGTTACCTTTCCTGATAATCAGCTCGTAGATTCCCACGGGTATGCTTGTGGCACTCTGCCGGCCGAGTCGATCTAAGTCACTCTGCTATAATGCAGGTGTAGTTTACATAGACCTGCATGGTAAAATACGCAAGAGGGAACAAAAGCTTGATCATTTACAGAGCACATACGTTGTCCGAAAAAAAGTTGAGCGATGTTTATGTCGGAAATGGGGATATAGATCCGTTTTTCATGCGGATCTTTTCGTCTTTCGGCATATTATGTTTGTTAGTCACTTTTTGCCTTATGTTACTTTCGGGCTGCAGCAAGAAAGAACCGATTCCGCCCGCTGAACAAAAAAAAGCTCCGGTGCAGGCTCTGACAATAGGCCTTGTCCCCGAACAGAACATTTTTGCACAGATTCAACGGTATGAGCCGCTTGCCGGATATCTGTCAAAGAAAGCCGGGGTCCCGATAAAACTGAAGGTGCTGCATAGTTATAATGATGTCATAAAGGATTTTGTTGCATTGAAGCTGGACGGAGCTTTCTTCGGCAGCTTCACCTATGTTGTGGCACATTCAAAGGTGGGGGCACAGATCATCGCACTGCCTGAACTGCTTGACGGCAGATCAATGTACCATGCCAACATCTTCGCAAGAAGAGACAGCGGGATCAAAACTGCAGCAGACATGAAAGGCAAGCGGTTTGCATTTGTGAACAGGTCGACGACTGCCGGATATATCTACCCTCTGATATATTTCAAAGAGAATGGAATTTCTGACTACAATAAATACCTCGGAGAGGTTTATTTCACCGGAACCCATTCGGACACAATCTATGATGTCCTAAATGGGAGTGCCGACATAGGCGCGGCCAAGAGCAGCGTATATGAGAGGCTGGCAAGCGTAGATGTAAGAATCCGGAATGATCTCTTGCTCATAGCGAAATCCAAAGATGTGCCGGAAAACGGTCTTGTCCTCAGAAAGGACCTTGCTGATGAAATAAAAGACAGGCTGAAAGGTGCATTGCTCGGGATGGATACCGACCCTGAGGGAATAATTGTATTAAGGTTTTTAGGCGCGCGAAGATTCATCGCGGCTAACGATGAAGATTACAAAACCGTTTATGACTATGCAAGAATCCTCGGTATAGATCTCTCCAACTATGATGCACTCGACAAATAAATGAAAAAGAAGATCATCATCGGCCTGAGCATTTTTGCGCTCATTTTCTTCATCGGCGGTATTTATATTATTACTACGGTTGCGATGACCACCACAAAACTTAGCCGGCTTGTCACGCTTCACCAGGTAGAAATTCTGAGGGAGCACCTTTTGCTCAGCATCAAAAGGGTTCAGACGAACCTCAATCTGAAGGATACACGTTATGCCCGGAGTATCGAAGAAACCGTTAAGGATGTAGGGAATATGAGCAGGGTTGCAGACTCCTGCGTTCACTGCCATCATTCCGAGAAGGTTACGGAAAGGCTTTATGACCTGAAAAATCATGTTGCATACTACAGGGATGCGCTGAGCAGAATTTACACCATCCATGCCGGGCAAGCCCGAACAGCGGCCGCTCAGGACCAAGCCTACAAGGTCGGCGAGGCACTTACAGAAAAGGTCAGCAACATCATCGCAATTACGAGCAGCAAGGTTGCAGCGGAGACAGAGGCAGCCATGAAGGAAATTTCCAAGACAAAAATAATCCTTTTCATTCTTGTGGCTATCGGCCCTGTTATGGCCTTGGGACTTGTCTTTATTTTTATACGGGGGTTCACAAAACCTATTGACTCACTCCGCACCGCGATACGGAAAATAAAAGGAGGAGATCTTGATCACAAGATACAGGAAATGCCGGACGAATTCGGTGAGGTAGCCTCGGCCTTTAACGACATGTCTGCTTCTCTAAAGGAGCATGTCAACAAGATAGAGGTCAGCGAAAAACGCTATCGAGCCCTTTTCGAAGGCGCCGGCGATACAATCTTCATTATTTCCCTTGAAGATGAAGACAAAGGGCGGATTATCTCTGCAAATCAGGCGGCTGCCATAACACACGGCTACACAATCAATGAAATGCTGGAGATGAATATATCTGACATTGACACACCCGAAAGTGCCGCGAGAATACCTGAAAGAATTCAGAATATACTGGATGGAAAATGGATACATTTTGAGGTCGATCATCGCAAAAAAGACGGTACCGTATTCCCGGTAGAGGTCAGCGCAGGGCTACTCGAACTCGGTGGCAAAAAGCACATTCTGGCATTCAACCGGGACATCACTGAACGTAAACATACTGCAGAGGCTCTTCAGCGGACAGAGCAGCTGAGGGTTGCGGGCGACCTTGCAGCAGGACTGACCCATGAGCTCAAAAATTCCCTTGCTGGTATCAAGATAGCCATTGAAGTTTTGCTTGATGAACTGTCGCTTGCTGAGGAAGACCGAACCGTTCTCATGCGTATGATCCATGAGATACGGCGCATTGAGCTTCTTATGAGAGACCTTCTCAATTTTGCCAGACCGTCGAAGCCGCAGTTCAGTTTTGTGAATATCAATGCTATTCTTGATACTTCTATATCGTTCTCATTAAGAAATGTGCTGGAAGGAAAGAATGAATCCGGCCGCGTAAGTCTGATAAAAAATCTTGATCAGAACCTCCCAAGGACAATGGCCGATCCCATGCAGCTTCAGCAGATCTTTATGAATCTTCTCCTTAACGCGGTTGAGTCCTTGCCTTCAGGAGGTTTGGTAACAGTTCAGACTGCCTATGATGAGGCAGCACATTCGATAAAAATAGGCATATCTGATACCGGCAAAGGTATCAGTGAGGAACTCATGGACAGAATTTTTAATCCCTTTGTAACTTCCAAGCCTAAAGGCACCGGGCTGGGGCTGCCTATCACAAAAAGGCTCGTCGAACAGCATCAGGGCACAATAACTATTGCAAATAACGCCGATGGTGGAGCGACGTTCAGCATTGTTCTTCCCGTGAGAACTATTAATGAGGTTGAGATCACATGAATAAAAAAGCAAAAATATATCTTGTTGACGATGATGCCCTTATTGTCTCTATGCTCTCCCGGGCTTTAAAAAACGAAGGGTATGAGGTCAGGAGCGAGTCCGAAAAGTTCAGTTCGATCTGCGACACGATCGCTTCCTGGTCTCCTGATGTCATGTTTCTTGATCTGAAGCTGCCCGGAACAAACGGGATGGATATTCTGAAGAAAATAAAAGCCGGCAACCTGAGCGTACAGGTGATCATGCTCACATCTGATGACAGTCTCGAAACAGCTGTCAACTGCATGAAGCTTGGGGCGGTTGATTACGTGACAAAACCGTTCAATATTGATGAGATAAAGATTGTGGCTGCCAACATTATCGAAAAGGTGAGCCTCAAGAGCGAGGTCAAATATCTAAGAAAGATGTATTCAACGTTATTTGATAAGGAACTCATCGGCAGGTCGGAACCTCTGCTTAAGCTGAAATCAACGATCGAGAAGATAGCGTCTTCCCGCGTTTCGAGCGTACTTGTAATAGGTGAAAGCGGAACCGGCAAGGAACTTGTTGCACGATATCTGCACCGGGCCATAAACGAGGGAACGGATATGGCGTATGCGCCTTTTATCGCGGTAAACTGCAGCGCCCTGCCTGAGACTCTTCTTGAGAGCGAGCTTTTTGGATATGAAAAGGGTTCGTTCACTGATGCCAAGTCGGACAAGAAGGGCATATTCGAGATTGCAAACGGCGGGACAATTCTTCTTGATGAGATAGGAGAGATGAAACTCGACCTTCAGAGCAAATTTCTGAGGGTGCTTGAAGAGAGGTCAGTCAGGCGGATTGGCGGACATGTGGAACTGCCGATCGAGGTGGTGGTCATCGCCACGACCAATAGGGATCTCAATGAAGCAGTAGAAAAAGGGGATTTCAGAAAGGACCTTTTTTATCGCCTGAACACCTTTTTTCTTCGGGTCCCTGCTCTCAGGGATCGGAAAGAAGATATCCCGTTACTGTCAAATCATTTCCTGAGCCAATTTGCTGTGCGCTACAATAACAAAACGATTAAGGATATCGCTCCTGAAACAGAAACTCTCATGAGAGAATATAGCTGGCCCGGAAATGTGAGAGAGCTCAAAAATGTTATAGAAAGGATCGTAGTGCTCGAAAATACCGAGATGATCCTGCCTGAGCATCTCCCAAAAGAGTTACTCAAACAGACTGTAGCGGAAGGCAGGCAGTCAGAAAAAAAGTTTGTTCTGCCTGAAGAGGGGATATCCCTTGATGAACTCGAGAAAGACCTGATACTACAAGCCCTTAACAAGACAAAATACAACAAGACACTTGCGGCCAAACTGCTTAATATCAGCTACGATTCGCTGAGGTATCAGATAAAGAAATTAAATCTCGAAGATGACTTGTGAGAGGTTATAGCTCTCCGTAATTACTTATTAAGGTGACCCCTGCACGATACATATAACTGTCATCTGTCTGTTTGCTCCATTTTACTATCCCCTGGCTATCTCGTCCATTATCAGATATCGTTATGAGATGGCCCGATTCAAGGGGATAGAACGTCTTGAGACCGTACCCTGATTCAGAAATGTCAAGAATACTTCCTTGAATATTAATAATGACCGGTAAGCCCTTTTCGATCAACGTGACCTTAAAATCGGCTGTCTTGTCAACAAGCTGTCTCTTGCTTGGCTGCCTTTTCTCGGCAAACCATTCTTCACCTGTCTGCAACGAAGCCTTCGAAAGCTCAGCAACTGACTTGATCTCAGAAATATCGAACGGTTTGATAAGATGACAGAAATAGCAGTCATCAAGCTCTTTTTTAATGCCCTCATCCATGGCCATATCAGTCATTAGCACGACCTTCGTACCAGGTGACAGCTTCTTGATATTTTTCAGAAGGGAAATGCTCTCACTCTCGTGGGGATTCATATCAAAGAAACAGACGTCATAGTGGCATGAACTTATTTCACGAACTGCATCTTCGCCAGTCAGTACCACCTTCACCCCAGAGAAATAAGGATGCAGGGTTTTTGAGATCGCATAGTGGAGCAGCTGATCATCACCAATTACAAGAGCTTTTCCCATCGGGCAAAAGACTTGCAATTAATATACCACTAATTACCCTACGGAGGCCTATGCGATAAAAAGTAATAGTTTCTCTAACGCAGCTGAATTACAGGGAAATTAAAATAAGTAAAGAGAATTATAGAATTATCGCAAGGTCTTGTCAGTATGGTTAAAAAACCAAAACGACTGTAAATTTTCCCATAAGTTACGAGGCTGTTTTTACATTATGCGGGTGTTCGGTTTCTCAAAAAAAGGGCTACTTCTTTATCTTGTCCTTATCGTCCGGTTTTTTTATGGGCTCCGGAGCCTTTCCCGGGGTCTTTCTGTCGTAATTGTAAGGCTTATGGCATCCAGGGGAACAGCTACCGCCGGTCTCGGTCTTCACATACTTTAAGGGGAGCAACCACTTGCCAAAGGGAACACTGTCAGCGATCAGCTTGGGATTATTGCTGCCATGTATATTGTGGCAGAACTTGCAGCTTCTTCCCTTCTCTTTCCTGTTGATATGTAAAAAGTGGAGGTTCTTTTCTCCGTCTCTGAACCCTGTGGCAAAGGATGTATCAGGGAAACGGAGAAGATCACGGTTGTGGCAGCTGAAACATAAGTCATATTCCTTCTCGGTATATGGCGTATAGTCTCCTGAGGGAAATCCCTTCACAAGGAGTTCTGCATTCTGTGAGCCGTGGGGATCATGGCATGGAGTGCATACCCCTTTATTGATCGGCCCATGGAGCACCTTTGTATTTTTCTTTATGACATCCTTATGGCAGCCAAGACAGAGCTCTTTCCCGGTCGTTAAAAGGAGTTTTTCATTATTGCTGGCATGAGATGAGTGGCATGAGGCGCATCCTTTTTCGGTCTTTATAGGTGCATGCGGCACCTTTGATTTTTCTGCTTTTTCTGCAATCTGGGGATGGCACTGTGCACAGAGCTTTTCTCCTTCAGCTGAAAGCAGCTTCTTATAGGCAGCGCCATGCGGATTATGACATGAGGTGCAGCCGCTGAGCAATGCAGGATGCAGGCCCTTTTTCTTCATCTCCTCCTGCATATCAACATGGCAGGTGAAACAGAGCTCTCCGCCCTCCTTGAGCAATAAGCCCTTGTTGTCGGACTCGTGGGGAGAGTGACAGCTGAGGCAATCCCCTGTTGATGCAGGACCGTGGAGATATTTGTGATCCAATTTGTCCGGATGACAGGTCAGACAGAGATCCTTGACAGGTTGCACCAGGAGTTTTGGTTCCTTTGATGCATGCGGGCTGTGGCATGATGTGCACATCCCATTCTTAACAGGGGAATGGACATTACGCTTAGTCCCGACAGCAGGGTGGCACATGGCACAGAGTGCCGGAGGCTGCTGCATCAGTTTGAAGGATTTTTTCCCTCCCTGCGGATGTGGAATTCCCAGCGCCTCATGGCAGCTTTCGCATGATTGCGCAGCCGGCGGGTGCATCGTGCCCTGAAAGAGTTTAGAATGGCATGCGCTTGTGCTGCAGCCTTCCTGAGACTCTGCCGGCGTATTAAGCAGAAGAAGGCCTAACGTCACCAAGGCAAACAAAACAGTTAAAAGAGAAACTTTTCTTTTTAACATACGCATTATCTTACCAAAAACATCTCATATTAGAAAGCTCAAAATCCTCATTGCTTATTTCAGAAATATTTCTATGGATACGATAAATTATTGTGCTGCTTTCCGTGACAGGTCAGATTGCAGTTGCCGGAAAAAGTTCCAGAATCATTGAAAATCGGATAGGCATATCCAAGCTTGGTCACCACCAGGGTATCAAAGTTAATAAGATTTGTATGCGATCCGGTAGTAAAATTATCCTTGATGCCATGCGGGTCATGGCAGGCTGAGCAGGTGGCGCCTGCTGCCAGATGGCCGCTGTGACCGCCTTTGTTCGAAGCGTTCTTTTTAAAACTGTCATCACGCAAAATGCTGTCCCTGTTATGGCAGCGATAGCAGAGGCCGTAATTCTGATAACTTTCAGAGGTGTTCTCAATTATCTCATAGCGTCTTTTCAGTATGGGAGCGAATGACGAGCCATGGGGCCCTTTCGACCCTGCGTCATCACTGTGACAGTCAGTGCAGGAGATTCTGCTGGATGAATTTAAGCCTACCGGAGCTTCCGTGTCAGGGCTCGGAGGAGACAGGCTCGGGATATTCAGGTTCTTACCATTTGCGGCAACCGGATGGTAGGAGGGATTCAACGGGTCGAATTGAAATCTTATATTCGATTCAGATATCACCCGCGATACAGAGAGGTATACTGCTGAGTTAAAATCAGCATGGCATTTAAAGCATATCTCGTATTCGTAGGTTGCGGGGGAGGCGCCGACACCGCCAAGAGTGACACCGCTCACCCGTTCGAGTCTCCCGGAGACAAGAGGAGGGCCCGCCGGATTGCTGTTTACGGCATGAGCATTATGGCAGTCAACACACTCCACATGGCCGGTGACAAACGGAGACATTCTGGTCTCGGACGGATCATGTACCCCTGTTGTCGCCTCGATGGGGTGCGTCGAAATTTTGTTCTGGAATTGGGCCTTGATATTTTTAGCTGCTACAGATCCATCGTGACAGTGATAACAGTTGTCCTCTTCCCTGAGATAGAGGAGGATCCTGTTCGGCCCTCCGGCTGAATGGGGCAGATGACAGCTCTCGCACCCATATGCAGCCACTGTCGACCAGCCTGTCCAGTCTTTCCCGGGCAAAGGGAGAGGCAATAGCGCGGCTGAAGTCCTGTGCGTCGAGAGCTCCCATCCTGCTTTTATGTGGCACACCATGCATAATCCGGAATAGGCATTGTCCATAACAAGGAATTTGCCATGGGTGTCGTCATGGGCGTCGTGACAGGTGGAACAATGGATAAACCCGGCGCCGTAAAAGACCAGCCCCTCAGGCAGAAAAGGCACAAGTTCGGGGTTCGGGAGCGCGTCATAATAAGAAAACGAGACCGGATGGTGATTAGAAAGATTGGTGCCGATATATGATGGCCTGATAGAGGTAATCTGTCCTGAAATCTCAAGCCCACCTGCCGGCCGCAGCACTGCTCCGAGTGCGAGAGTGCCGTCATGACAGCTCAAACAGAGCCTCGAAGGGCCTGTAGGCTGCGAGACTGTAGCGCCCATGGTTGAACTCGTGTAGGGGATATAAACCGTGCCTTCCTGTATCTCTTTATTCCACAGAGGGGTCTTCGGTGCGGCATTATGGGGAGTATGGCAGAAGATGCAGATCCGGGTCTCTGAGAAGGATTTCAGCTCCCCCGGCCCGGTCAGGGAAAGATTATGCTTGGTGTTGATAATCCCTACATGCGCGCCTGCGGCAACCGGCAGGACGAGGAAGAGAAGACAGAAAACGGAATAGAGGACAAAACGGAAAGGAGAATGCTGTCTGGTCATCGGTTACCCCCCATGATCTCAAAGACCTGGACCCTCTGGTTGTAGGTGTCGCATACAAAAAGCCTCTTTTTTTCGTCGAGAAACATTCCGGAGGGCAGCCAGAACTCGGCCGGCCCGCCTCCCCGGTTGCCGACAGTCAGCAGGAAATCACCTTGTTCATTGAAAAGCTGAATATTGTCAAAGAGGCTGTCGACAATAAAGATAACGCCGTCTCTATCGGCCACGACTCCCTTGGGCATTGCAAAGTCACCTGAGCCGACTCCGTGATGTCCGAAGGCGGCCACAAAATTACCCAAGGAATCGAATATCTGTATCCTGAAGTTTAGAGCGTCCGTGACATAGATCCGCCCTGCAGGAGACCAGAAGATATGCGTCGGGAAATTAAACTGGCCTTTTTCCTTGCCCCTCTCACCGAAGGAAAAGACGGTCTTCCCCTGCTTATCGACAGCGTATATCTTTTGAGCGACTGTATCGACAACATAGAGCAGCCTGCCGGCAGTGTTGTAGGCAAGACCGGTGGGCCTTTGGAATACGGTCCCGTCCACGTTCCCGAAAGAAGAAAGATACTGTCCCCGGCTGTCGAAGCTGAAAAGCTTTCCGCTGCCGGAATCCGCAATATAGAGCCTCAGCTCCTCATCAAAGGCAAGCCCCACAGGGGAGATGAACATCTCCTTGTCCGCAGAAGAAAGTTTCTGATGCCGTTCCTCCGACGGGACGTAAAGGTGCACGCACTGACAATCCGCACTCGCTATCGCGATCCGCCCGTCTCGGCCCGTGGCAACTGCGATCGGCTGTGCAATCTTCTCAGCGCCTCTGCCGAATACGATTGTTTTGAGCGAGGTCCCTGTCTCTTTAAATCCTCTGATCGTCATGACCTGCTGAACCCTTGCCTCATTCGGAGCCGGCGGCCATTGAATCCGTGAAGCGGGATGCTGGATCTCCATAGCCCATTTTGACGCGCAACCCGCTGTCAATAGGGCTGTCGCTAATAAAAATATGTGAACGCGCTTAACCATCTTCAGACGAATAACCTCTTTCCTTTCATGATAGCTTTCAGCGAACAAACTGACAAGCCTCCTGCTCATAGCCGATTCACGTCTCACGCTTAACCATTCACATTTCACTATTCACTGCCTTTCGCGTCCATTATCTCAATCTTCGCCCCTTTTTTCAATTCAGATTCGAACTCCTTCAACCTCTTGCTTCTCGCCTCGGCTATCAGCTTCACATCAATGTTCCTTCGCACTTCGTCAAGGGTCTTCTGTCTCTCCGGTATATATTCCTTCAGCTTGATGATATGGTAGCTGTCGGATGTCCTTATCACACCGGAAAGCTCATCGGCCTTGAGCTTCTTCGCCTCTTCATAAAGCTCCGGCTCCTCTTCCTTCTTGAGGTCAATGTCCCTCACAAGAAACGTGCCGTCAGGGACAAGTCTCAGCGGGTTTTTCTCCTCGGCGTCATGTATCTTCTTCAGCACCCCTTCAGCTTTCCTTATGGAGTCCGCGTCGTCCATCTTCAGAAAGAATACGACATCAAGAACAGAGACCTTTTCAGGCTTACGATGCTTCTCCTTTTCCTTTTCGTATTCCTGCTTCAGTTCATCTTCCGTAACAGTGACCTTTTCGGAGACTTCCCTTGCGATGATCAGCTTAAGGGTGTAGCTCTTAACGAGAATTTCCCGCAGGCCCTCTTCGGTCAACGACACCTGTTCGAGGAACGCGCTGAATCCGCTCTCTCCTCCGTAACTCGTCTTTGTCTTTTCTATCGCTTCATCGATGGTCTTCTGCTCCACTGTCAGACCCTCGGCCTTCGCCTTCTGCCAGGCAAGCTCCTGAATTATCAAACTGTTCAGGGCTTTGTTCCTGAGCTCTTCCGGCCTTTCCTTACGTTCCTTGTTCTCGAGCATATTCTTCATAACTTTTATCACGGAATCGTTCGTTATGACAACTCCGTTGACCTTCGCTGCAACGATATTTTTCGCATCTTCCGCGTCAGCTCTTCCTGCAAAAGTGAAGCCTGTAAAGAGCGAAAATAACATCAGAAGCATGACAGCTTCATGCATCCATATCTTCTCCTTGAAATAGTCTTCGTACATCGCCTTATTCATCTATAAATCCGCCTTTCCGGTTTTGTCTGCTCGTTTGGGTCTTTCTCATTTTGTGCCGGTAACTACTCCCCCTCCCTGGCTTAAGGCCCCTACTGTTGGCGGCTCCGTCCGGCCTACTGTTGGTGAGGGGAGGGGATTGTGGGGAGGGTGTCCTATAAAGCCTCTCCCTTATTGCGTCAAGAACTCCGCTTGTATTCGTCAAAACCTCATTATCCCAAAAATGCACATTAACCCTTTTGCCATTGATTTAATCACCCTCTCCCTACCCTCTCCCCTTAAGGGAGAGGAACTTTATCCACCCAAACCAAAAAAGGGACTAAAAGAACTGTCTCTTGAATGTCAGGAAAAAAAAGCTGGATGTCAGTTCCTGTCTTGTCGAGATGCCTTCTATGTTAGACCGGCTTGCCCTCCCTGCAAAAATTATTTCCGTGCGTCCCGTCCTCAATGAAAGACCGGTATTCAGGGCATAGGTCTTTGTAGTTGCCAACGCATTGCTCTGGTTATAAGAGAGGCCGAGCGCGATTGCCAGTTTCGGCGAATAAAAGCTCTTTTTGATCCGAACCTCAGCCCCGTATTTGGTCTCTGTGTATCCCGCCGTGGTACCGGACACGCCCATAGGGTAATCGGTGCTTGAATAACTGAGTTTTGCGAAGAGATTTGCAGATGGCGATAAATCTTTATTGTAATTCACTTCGGATCTCACTGCCCGGAAGGGATTGACATTCGACGTGAAGTTCTCGTATTCAGCCAGAAACATAAAAGGCTGTTTCTGCACCTGGAGGCCTACTATCAGATCCGTGCTGTCTTCTGGTATGCCGTTTAACGTGCCTGATATCAGTTTCTGCGTGGTCCTGTAATAACTGAAATAGGGGCTGAGAAGATTCTTGAAAAGCTCAAACCGCACGTTAGCCCCGTATGAAGTCGTATCAATCCTGCTATCTTCTAAAACGCTGGAATAGGCGACCCGGAACGAATACACAAAGGCCGGAGCAAACAGACAATCCGTAGTCTGGCAGACCCCGGCAGGGACAGAAAGAATCGTGATGAGAAAGCTATTGCCGCTCGGAGTCACTGTGTAATTAAGGCCCCGCTTGAGTTCGACAAAGGTCGGCAGATCCCCCGGAGGGACGACCGTCGAGACCATGACGACTATCGACGACTCATTGGCCCCCTGGTTGTTCAGGCTGAAGGTGTCGGTAATGGTGAAGGTGCCGGCCGTGGCAGTATGGAATTCGTTCATTATGATCGGCTGACCCTTCCTCTTCGTCTGAATCAATCTGTAGTCAGCCCCGGCACGCATCACGCCAACCGGTATTCTTTTTATATAGGCGAAATTCAGGGTGTTGGTCGTGGTCTCTATTTCACCCTGGGGGAATTCGGACACGAGATAGGCAAGAGTGTAGAGGGATCTAAGGCTCGTGTAGAGCTGGTGGCTGAGCTCCAGTCTTGTCTCACGGGTGCTGACCATTGTCTCCGGAAGATTACCACTTTTTGTGGTGTCCTCGTAGTACCGGTTTTCAAGGGTAGCCCCGAAATTCAACGGGAGCTTCTGCTCCAGCCTCTCCTTCCAGTAGAACGACCTCACGTCCAGTGGTACAAGATGAGACCCTTTCTGCGCCTGATTGGTAAGCTCCACATCGCTTGTAAGTTTCATATTCTTCACTTCAAATATGTTCTTAAAATAAGAATAATCTCTTGAGGTTGTTTCGTTTAAACTGGTAGTAGTGTTGGTATTCTGATACCCCGCTGAAGTGGTAAAGGGGCCAATGAACCAGATTCCCATAGCAGAAAAGACATCTGATTCGGACGAGGCAGGGCTTGTATCAGTTGTCTGGTGGGTATATGCGAGAGAGCCTGCATAAGGTTTTTTGTCATATTTCAAGACTGCGCCGTAGGACGTATTCACCGGTGTTACCCCGCTCAATGAGGCCCTCACCAAGGGGGTCCGGCGGACGGTAAAGAGCTCGAGGTTGTAAGGGTGAGTAGGGAGCAGATACATTCTGAATTCATATTCAGTTATCGGGTCAGTGCTCATCGGAACTTCTGAAAAGGTGCTCGAATACTTCTCTTCCCTGAGGCCCGCTGCCAGGTTCAGACGGTACGTGATAAAATTCGGGTGATAGACATAACCGAGCGTGTAAATGCTAACCTTCTCTTGCAGGGTCATGTCCTTTATCTGAGTGCTTCTGCCGTTTACCGTGTTTTTATCGTTCTGAAACCGCGCGTCTATTTGCAATTCCCCGTAATAGTCAAGGAGTATTGGGACGAACTGTCTCGCATCTGCAGACGAGAGAGAGGGAAGCGCTATGAGGGCTATTATAAAGACAATGAGCAACCGCCTCATATCTACCACAAACAGCTCATATCAGGGATAGATAACAGTATACGAGATATCATAATTTTAAAATACTACCATATGAGATGTCATAACTCCAATAAATATAGGCATTTTCCGTGCCGAATCAAACTCGTTGAAGACGTCACCGCAAGGGCACAGAGTCACAGAAAAATAACCTGTAACCCCTGGTCGCCTTTGGCGCTGCCAGAGGCGGGTAACCTCTGTGGTGAAAACGTCTTTTTCAATTACGGAAAACACACTCTATCGCTCCATGAGTAGTCCAGATCATAATACCATCCATTTGAGAGACATTACATTAGCCAGGGGGGTCACTTTAACAGATATTCAATGTCGGAGCTGTGGGCATCGTGGCAGGTCGTGCATTGTTGGTCCTGAGCTCCCTGGTGGACCTCACTTTTCAGGGTTGCGGCCTTGTCATGGCAGTGGAGGCAGAACTCTTTCGGTTCAGAGACAAGGAGAAAGGAATAGGCCGAGCCATGAGGCAGATGACATACCCTGCAGCCGCCTGATGCGAGCGGCCCGTGGACGTACTTTTTCGCGATATCCATCGCATGGCATTTGAAGCAGAGCTGATCAATAGGCAGGACGAGCTGGTTCGTATTCTTCACGTGACACCCCGAACAGTCTTTCGCTGCATAAGGGCCATGTTCCCTGTATATCCCCTTTTTGAGTTCTCCGTCTTGCTTCCCCCGGCGTTTTTTCCCGTCCCCTGCCATTGCCCGGGCAGCCTCCTCTTCCGGCGTAGGCACGCCGTCAAAGAAAAAACTGAGCACCGTATAGCGGCTCGTACCCTCGCAGCCTGCAAGGAAAAAGAGAGCGAGGAAGCAGGACAATGCCATAATCAATGCCTTCATGAATTTAACATTAGTTCTTTCTCATTTTGCACGGTATTACATTTTGCATTTTATTTTTTTCTCAGTTCACCTTCTGGACGTCCTCCATCTTCTCCGGCGTCTGCTCCTTCATCATTTTCTCAAGCTTCTCCCTGAGGTCCTTCTGGAGCACCTCATCCGACGGGTAGGTCTTCCCCTTCTGCTTCCCGACCCCGTAAATATTGACGAGTTTCTTCTCGAACTGGCTTGTCACAGCAAGAAGAAACTCTATCTCGAAATCCGGGGCAGCGTACTTCCGGAAGAACTCGATATTGTCATGGTCGACAGCTACCTGTGCGGGGAGATAGAGATCACCCGGTTTTGTACCACCGCCTCCGAAGTAAAGCAGCAACTGGGCCTTGTTATTGAATACCTGCACATTATTTAAGGCAGCATCGACAACGTACATCCTGTTCGCCCGATCAAAAGTCAGGCCCCTCGGCCGGGCGAAGTGCGCAGGGTTTGCGCCGATCTTTCCGATGGCCGCCATGAAGTGGCCATCCCGGTCGAATTTCACCACCTGGAACCGTCCTGCGTCCGACACATAGAGGTAGCCTTCGCTGTCGAAGGCAAGGTTTGTCGGGAACGCCAGCATTTCTGTCGCCGGCCCCTGCCTGCCGAATTCCTTGAGAGAGGCGCCGGTCTTTTTATCGAAGACCTTTACCAGGGCGTTCTTCATATCAGTAACATAGAGACGGTCTCCGTAAACTGCAACGCCGGTAGGCTTCCAGGCTCCGGGCAGACCTACGGCATTAACATAAGAATCCGTTTTGTCGAAGATGACCACCTGTCCCCTGACAGGGTCTGTCACATATTTATTGCCTTCGCTGTCGACAGTGATATTCAGGGGCTGAAGAAGTTTGCCCGGCCCCTGCGCACCCGGAAGCTGAGTCATGGTCTTCTTCTCGAAGTCGAAGACCATGACTGTCCTGTTTGTATCGCAGACATAGAGCTTGTTTTTATAGAAGGCGGTACCGTAGGGTTTGTCGAGACGCATATCTTTCCTCTTGCCGACCACAAACCTGTCAAAGGTTGATTGTGACTCCCCCAGGTCTTTCTCACTCGTCAGATAGGTGAGATACTGGATACGGGGGAGTTCAGGTGCTGGAGGAAAGAAAGCGATTCCCTCAGGCTTTTTTGGGGGGGCAGCGCACCCTGCCACGATGAGAATGAGAGAGACCACCCCAATCAGTTTCTGCTTCATAAGAGTACTCCTTTTATCAATCAAATTTTCTGTGTGCGAGATCTTGATGTTGTATTATACAGTGATGAGTCGTGGTTGTAAATTCGTCTGAGTCAAGCGACTTTTTCGGATTTGATTCCCCTTTAGCAAAGGTAATCAAAGGCATAAAAAAAGGGGGAATGGAATCCATTCCCCCTTTTTTGTAGATGACTTCTCTACTATTTAATATGACAGGTTAAGCAGAATGCGCTGTTGGTGTCTTCTACCCAGGTCAATTTTCTGCCATCGTTCTGTGAGTTGTGAACATCATGGCAGGTTCCGCATTCCATCTTGCCGCCCCAGAGGAGATCGCCGATTGACTTGCCGGTTGCGCCCATTGCGGTAAGAGGATCTGCGATTTCAGTGTCAGCGCCGCCTGTTGCTGATGAAACTGAAGCATAGTCAAATCCGATCGGGTGGTGGTTGGAAAGGTCGCCGCCGAAGCCGATTGATGCCCTTGAGGTGTTGAGCATGAAAACGTCTGCGCCCTGATGTCTCTCTTCTGCAGCTGCAGGAAGGAAGCCATACTGGTTGACTGCAACGCTACCATCATGGCAGCTCAGGCAGAGAAGTGATACGCTGCCGGGAGTTGTTGCCAGAAGGGTGGAATCTGCGAAATGCTGAGGATCTGAAGGATCATCTGCACCGTTATCATAAAGGGTCCAGCTCGGGGTGGTGGTGATTGCATGGTTCCAGAGAGGAACATAACCTACAGGGTTTACGCCTGCAAGTGCATCAGCAGGTTTTAAGGAATGGTGAGGTGTATGACAGTATATGCAGATTCTGTTAAAGCCAGGGCCTGCAGCCTGCTCTACGCTGTCACCATAAGTGCTTGCAGCACCTGTGCTGCTCAGGTCATGATACGAAGCTGTGATGCCAGTGCCAGGTGCTGTGCCGGCAAATGCAAGTGCTGCGCCGAATACTACGAATGCAACGGTCAACATTAAAACAGTAAGTCTTTTCATACTTTGTTTCCTCCTAAAAATTTTTAACGGTTTTTTCTGTCATAAATACAGAATTTCTATCCTGTGCTACTCTTTCGGCTTCCCAGTTACCCCTAACACGGGAGCCACAACTACTACTCTGGCAGACTCCTAAATTTCTATAAACTGTTTATATATTAGCAAGCCCTGTACCAACATTTCAAGTAAACTGCCAAAAGACAGTGGCGTCCCTGTAAGACTATAAATAATAAGCATTATTTAATTCAGCGGCTGTTTCCGTGTTATGCCTTATGGGTCATTAATTGTCGCATGTTAGGTGAAATTGCCAGATTGAGCGGCAATATGCCCACTTCCACTGAATACAGCACAGAATGACAGGTCACCGCAAAGACGCAAGAGATTCTTTTTTCCCCGGCTTTGCCGGGTTATTAACCCGGCAACTATAAGTGTCATCCTGAACCCTTCGCTTTGTCCTTAAAGGACCTACTTTTGGTCACCCTGAGTG
>Ga0209253_10002411_pt1 | contig 16579 bp, 14 predicted proteins | sample FrelakmetBRP12BR_FD_187145 | JGI IMG/M metagenome (GOLD analysis project Ga0209253, IMG submission 187145) | Freshwater lake sediment microbial communities from the University of Notre Dame, USA, for methane emissions studies - BRP12 BR (SPAdes)... | ecosystem: Environmental > Aquatic >...
GAGTTAAGGAGTTTTGAGTGTTGGAGTTTTTTAACTCCTAAATTCCTCAACTCTGTAACTTGTAAACCTAACCCGGACAAACCGGAACCAAATTTAACCGCAAAGACTAAAAAAAACAAAGAAGATTGAATTTGGAACTCGATTCGACTGAGCTCATCGCAGGCAGGAACTCACAAAGGTAAAAACAAAAACCGCCTGATTTCTTGAGTTCCAGATTTTTAATTTTTCTTTCCATTTTTGCAAGAAAAGTAGTCTTAAGAGACTAACAGCGCAGAGCGATGCAGGATGACCGTCCATGTCTAAGATGAACAGAGAAGAACTGGAGAAAATTAAACAGCGGTTTAAATCTCTTGTCACGGTGCGGGAGGGCACTGCCCGGGTCACGGTTATTGTTCATATGGGGCCGTGCGGCATTGCCGCCGGCGCGCGGCCGGTGCTCAAGGTGTTTATAAAAGAGCTTGAGGCGCGGGACGCAAGCGATGTTATCGTCACGATTTCTGACTGTGCCGGCCGCTGCAGCCAGGAACCCGTGGTAACAATACACTGCGGAGCAGAGCAGCCGGTGGTTTACGGCAAAGTGAGCGAGGAAACAGCAAAGGAAATTTTTTCCCAGCATGTTATGGGCGGGAAGGTTCTGGAACACTATAGAGCAGAGGAAGGGGCGGAGCGGTGAAGTATTACAGGAGTCATATGCTCGTCTGCGCAGGAACCGGCTGTGTTGCAAGCAAATCACTGGCAGTGAAGAAGGCCCTGGAGGAGGAGCTCGTTAAACGCAACCTGGAAGACGAGGTCCTGGTTGTGGCTACCGGGTGCAATGGTTTCTGCGCTGCCGGACCGGTAATGGTGGTCTATCCGGAAGGCATCTTTTATCAGCGGCTGAAGCCCGAGGACATGGCCCAGCTGGTGGAAGAGCACCTGCTGCAGGGCCGGCCGGTGGAACGGCTCATGTTTACTGATCCGGCCAAGAAAAAGACCATACCGCGCATGCACGACATTTCCTTTTTCGGCCTGCAGGAATTGCGGGCGCTGCGCAACCGGGGTATTATCGATGCGGAAAAGATCGATGATTACATTGCGCGCAACGGCTACTTTGCTGTTGCCCGCGCGTTAATGGAGATGTCTGCCGAGCAGATCATCAGCGAAATAAAGGAGTCAGGCCTGCGCGGGCGGGGCGGAGCAGGGTTTTCCACCGGCATGAAATGGGAGTTCGCCGCGAAAGCTCGGGGAGACATAAAATACGCGCTGTGCAACGGCGATGAGGGCGATCCGGGGGCGTTTATGGACCGCAGCATTCTGGAAGCCGACCCGCACGTGGTGCTGGAAGGCATGACCATTGCGGCAAAAGCCATCGGCGCCCATGAGGGGTATATCTATGTGCGGGCCGAGTATCCCCTTGCGGTGAGCAGGCTCAGGATCGCCATAAACCAGGCCCGGGAATACGGCCTGCTGGGAAAAAACATTTTAGGCTCGGGCTTTGATTTTGATGTGGAGATCTATCAGGGGGCCGGCGCCTTTGTCTGCGGCGAGGAGACCGCGCTCATGACCTCAATCGAGGGCAAGCGCGGCATGCCGCGGCCGCGGCCGCCGTTTCCCGCCTATCAGGGGCTGTGGAAAAAGCCCACCATTCTCAATAACGTTGAAACCTACGCCAATGTCCCGCCGATCATTCTCAACAGCGCGCAGTGGTTTAACCGCCTCGGAACCGAGGGCAGCAAAGGAACCAAGGTATTTGCCGTAACCGGCGCAATAAACAATATCGGGCTGGTAGAGGTTCCCATGGGCACCCCGCTGCGCACCATCATCTATGACATCGGCGGCGGCATACCCAACCGCAGAAAGCTGAAGGCAGTGCAGCTGGGCGGGCCCTCCGGGGGGTGTGTCCCGGAAAGCCTGGTTGATACCCCGGTAGATTTCGAATCGATTACCAAGACCGGCGCCATTATGGGCTCCGGCGGCATGGTGGTTATTGATGAGACCTCCTGCATGGTTAACCTTGCCAAGTTCTTCCTTGAATTTACCCAGGACGAATCATGCGGCAAGTGCACCCCGTGCAGAATCGGCACCAAAGTAATGCTCGACATCCTGGAAAATATCTGCGCGGGCAAGGGCGCTGAAGGCGATGTGGAGACGCTGGAAGACCTGTCGGTGACCATCAAGAATGCCTCTCTCTGCGGGCTGGGGCAGACTGCGCCCAACCCGGTGCTCACCACCATCCGCTATTTCCGGGACGAATACGATGCGCATATTAAAGATAAGATCTGCCCGGCTGTTTCCTGCACTGACCTGATCAAGTTTGAAGTGGTTTCTGATCTGTGTAAGAAATGTGGAAAATGCGCCAAGGCATGTCCGGTGCTGGCGATTACGTGGGAGAAGGGTAACGTAGCATGCATCGATAAAGCGATATGTACCAAATGCAAGACCTGTATTGCAACCTGCCCGTTTAGAGCTATTGCATAAAAAAGGGATACGGCACATGATCCGGTTAACAATTGACCATCAGGAGGTCGTGGCAGAAGACGGAGCAACAATTTTAGAAGCTGCAGCCCGGGCCGGGATACGCATCCCCACCCTCTGTTATCATGAAAAGCTGCAGCCCTTTGGCGCCTGCCGCATCTGCGTTGTCGAGGTCGAGCAGATGAAAGGGCGGCTCACACCCTCCTGTTCTACCCCGGTAACCGAAGGCATGGTGGTGCGCACCAGCTCCGAGCAGATTATAAAAGCGCGCAAAACCGTGCTTGAGCTCCTGCTCATCCAGCATCCCCTTGACTGCCCGTGGTGTGACAAGGGCGGGGAGTGCCAGCTGCAGAATCTGACGTATGAGTACGGTGTGAGCCGGAACCGCTTTAAGGATAAAAAAAGCGATCACCCCGTTGATTACCTGTCCCCGCTGGTGGAGCGCAATACCAACCGCTGTGTTCTGTGCGGCATGTGTGTGCGGGTCTGTGATGAAGTGGTGGGCGCCAGCGAGTGGAGCATGGTGAACCGCGGCATCAGCACCAGGATTGCCACTGATTTTGACCGGCCGCTCAACTGCGAATTCTGCGGCGAGTGTGAAAACATCTGCCCGGTCGGCGCCCTGACCAACCGCATGTTTAAGTTTAAAGCGCGCGCCTGGGAAGTAGAGAACGTTTCAACCGTCTGTTCCTTCTGCAGCACCGGCTGCGCGATAAAACTTTCGCTTAAAGACGGCCGCATTGTGCGGGCCCTGGGCGAGGAGGAAGGCGCGGCCAACCAGGGGAGCCTGTGCATAAAAGGGCGCTTTGGCTATGAATACGTCATGAGCGGGGAGCGCATCAGCCGCCCGCTGGTGCGAAAAAACGGCACGCTCACCCCGGCAACCTGGGAGGAAGCACTGCAGGCCGTTGCTGAGGGGCTGAAAGCAATCAAAGAGCAGGCAGGCCCCGAGGCCATTGCCGGACTCTGCTCCGCGCGACTCACCAATGAAGAAGCATACCTCTTTCAGAAGCTGCTGCGAGCGGTCATCGGGACCAATAACGTGGATAACTCCGGCGGCTATGCGCACCGGGGCTATTCTTCGGGGCTGAGCCTGCCTCCCCTTGAGTTCAAAGATCTGCAAAACAGCGACCGGTTTCTGGTCATCAGAAGCAATGTCTCTGAAACCCACCCGGTGGTCGGGTATCAGGTGAATGTTGCGGTGAAACAAAAGGGAGCGCAGCTTATCGTTGCCGACCCGCGCCGCATAAAACTTGCACGCTTTGCCCAGACGTATCTCGCACATAAACCGGGCACCGAGATTGCCCTGTTAAATGGCCTTGCCCACACTATTTTAACAGAGGGCCTTGAAAACCGGGAGTTTGTGGCTGCTGAAACTTCCGGCATTGAGGAGCTGAAAAAATCGCTCGCCCAATTTACCCCGTCCTTTGTTGAGCAGGCAACCGGCATCGTTGGGAAGGATTTAGTGGAAGCGGCCCGGAGGTTTGCTTCCGGCACGAGGGCCGCTATCATCATCTCGGCCGGGATGGGTTTTTGCGGAGATGATGCAGCGCTTGCCCGCAGCGCGGCAAACCTGGCCCTGATTACGGGAAATGCGGGCAAGCCCGGGGCCGGCGTTCTGTTCCTGGGCGAGAAAAGCAACTCCCACGGCAGCGTTGATATGGGTGCCGTGCCGGATCTTTTGCCGGGCCCGCAGGAGCTGGCAGATGAGGCGGTGCGGCAGACCTTTGCCAAAGCCTGGGGCGCAGCTATTGCAGCACAACCGGGACTTACCTGCGAGCAGATTATCGCGGGAGCAGAGCAGGGCTCAATTAAGGCTCTCTACTGCGCAGGCGAAAACCCTGTGCAGTCCTATCCTGACACGAAAAAAATAAAAACCGCCTTCGGTAAGCTGCAGTTTCTGGTGGTGCAGGAGCTTTTTTTGACTCCCACAGCACAGATGGCCCATGTGGTCCTGCCCGCAGCAAGCTTTGCGGAGAAAGACGGGACCTACACCAACGCCGAAGGCCGGGTGCAGCGATTAAACCAGGCCCTGCCGCCCTGCGGTGAAACAAAAAGCGACGCGGAGATATTCTGCAATGTGGCAAAGGCCCTGGGCAAAGACCTGGGGTCCTGGAACCCGGCTGCGGTAATGGCAGAAATAGCAACCCTTGCCCCCCGCTATCATGCGGTCAGCTACGCGACGCTCACGGTCAAGGGTCACCGGCTCTCAGAAGCGGCCGACCGGGAGGCATTGGGAGCTGACGGCGCGGCCCGCTTCTCTCTCCGGCCGGTTGACTTTATCGCCCCGGAGGCACCGTCAGCAGAGTTTCCGTTTACGCTTCTCATCGGCGCAACACTGTTTCACTGCGGAACCGTAAGCACCAGGTCAGCCGCAATCTGTTCGGTATACCCGCAGGCAAGGCTTGAGATAAACCCCGGGGACGCACGGGCGCTTGATATCAGAGACAATGATACGGTTCAGGTTTCATCAGCCACGGGCGCCATGACCATAACAGCCAAAATCATTGCCCGGCAGAGCCCGGGAGCCGTATTTATACCGTATCACTTTTTAAGCCCTGCGGCCCAGGAACTCGCGAGCGCAACGCAGCTGCAGACCCGGGTGAAAATAGAAAAAAGAACTGAAACCAGTCTTTAAGGATTCACGTGATGAGCTTACTTGCAATAGGGATAGCGCTGGCAAAAGTAGTGATCGTGTTTGTCTGCCTGCTCCTCTGTGTCGCCTATTCGACCTGGCTGGAGCGCAAGGTTCTGGGGCACATGCAGGTGCGCTGCGGCCCCCTGCGCGTTGGCTGGCACGGGCTGCTGCAGCCGATCGCTGACGGCATTAAGCTTTTTTTTAAAGAAGATATTGTGGTGAGCAGCGCCAATAAATTTCTTTATATACTGTCGCCCATGATCGTCATGATTGCTGCCTGCGCTTCAATTGCCGTGGTGCCGTTTGGCGATTATATAGACGTGTTTGGGGAGAAAATATACCTGCGGGTGGCTGATGTGGACATCGGGGTTCTCTATATTTTTGCCTTAAGCTCGCTCAGCGTCTACGGCATAACCCTTGCCGGCTGGTCGTCAAACAGCAAATATGCGCTGCTGGGGGGGCTCCGGGCTTCCGCGCAGATGATCAGCTATGAGCTCGCCACCGGGCTCTCTATTATCGGCGTGCTGATGCACGCGGGAAGCCTGCGGCCCACCGATATCGTGGCCGGGCAGGATATCTGGTACATCGTGAAACAGCCCATCGGCTTTCTCATCTTTGTAATCTGCGCCTTTGCGGAATGTAACCGCAACCCGTTTGATCTGCCGGAAGCAGAAAACGAGCTGGTGGCCGGCTTTCATGTGGAGTATTCGAGCATGAAATTTGCGCTCTTCTTTATGGCAGAATATGCGCACATGATTGTGGTCAGCGCTCTGGCAGCAACGCTCTTTCTGGGCGGGTGGCGCGGCCCGGTGCTGCCGGGCATTGTGTGGTTTATGCTGAAGGTGTTTGCCATGATGTTTTGCTTCATTTGGGTGCGTGCAACCTTTCCCCGCTTTCGCTATGACCAGCTCATGAAGTTCGGCTGGAAAGTGCTCTTCCCGGTGGCGCTGCTGAACATCGTGGTGACGGGCATTGGCATGGTGATATGGGGATAAGAAGAATAGAAGGAGAAACCAGATGCTGTGGCCTTTACTGAAGGGACTCTCTGTTACCTTAAAATACTTTTTTACCCGGCCCGTAACCATGAAGTACCCGGAAGAGCGCTGGGAGGCAGGGCCGCGCTGGCGCGGGCGACAGCAGCTGCTGTGGGATGAGGAAAAGGGGCGGGAAAAGTGTGTGGCCTGCTGTTTGTGCGCCACCGTATGTCCTGCCCAGTGCATCCGCGTGGAAGGGGCGGAGAATGAGCGCCACGAGAAATATCCCGCAATATATGAAATTGACTTAAACCGCTGCATCTTCTGCGGCTTTTGTGTGGAGGCCTGCCCGGTGTCCGCGATTATTATGACCGGTGCCTATGAGCTCGCCGAGTACACGCGGGACGGCAGTATCTATGGCAAAGAGGCGCTCTTGCAGGAGCCGCAGCTCCCGAAAGGTGCCGAGCGGTCGACAACGTTCAGCCTGGAGAGCCGGCTCTCCGGGAAATAGGCAACAGGAGAAACCTATGGAGCAGCTGCTGTTTTGGTTATGGGGAGGCATTGCCGTCATCTTTGCGGTCATGATGATACTCAAGCGCAATCCGGTGCACAGCGCGCTCTGTCTGGTGGTGGTGTTTGTGAGCCTGGCCCTGCTCTATGTGCTGCTCGGAGCGGAGTTTTTAGCAGCAGTTCAGGTGATTGTGTACGCCGGTGCCATTATGGTGCTGTTTTTATTTGTCATCATGCTGTTAAACCTTGATGCGGAAGTGCGCAGCCAGGGCTTGTCCCGGGTGGCATTCAAAGCCTGCAGCCTGGTCGGCACCGGGCTGCTGCTCCTGCTGCTTCTGGGCGGCGGGGCAGTGAAGGCGCTGCGCGCAATGGCGCCGGAGCAGGTATCCGGCGTGCCGGGCAATACCCAGGCAGTAGCGGAACTACTGTTCACCAAATACCTGCTGCCCTTTGAGGTAACATCAATACTGCTGCTCGCGGCTATTGTGGGCGCACTGGTGCTTGCCGGAAAGCGGGACTAACAAGGAGTCGTTATGGTTGGGACAACCCAGTATTTAGCACTCGGAGCAGTGCTCTTCAGCATTGGCGTGGCGGGAGTATTTATCCGGCGCAATGCCATCGTCGTATTTATGTGCATCGAGCTCATGCTTAACGCCGTTAATCTGACCTTCATCGCTCTTGCCCGCAGCCAGGGCAGCATTGACGGTCAGGTGTTTGTGTTTTTTATCATGACCGTGGCCGCGGCTGAAGCAGCGGTGGGCCTGGCAATCATCTTGAGCCTGTACCGGCGGCGACAGACGATTAATGTGGATGAAATTGATTTATTAAAATGGTAAACGCAGGCAAAACCATACAGGGTCGGGAGACACCATGATAGATAAAATTTGGCTGGTGGTACTGTTTCCCCTGCTGGGGGTTGTGATAAACGGCCTGGCAGGAATCAAGCTTCCGCGAAAAGTGATCGGCGCCATCGGCAGCCTGGCAATTTTGGGATCATTTATAACCGCCTGCCTGATATTTGTGGAAGTGGCCGGCCGCGGCAGCGCAGATCGGATTTCCGAGGTGGTGCTGTTTACCTGGATAGGGTGCGGCAGCCTGCAGGTGAATGCGGGCTTTCTGGTCGACCCCCTGTCCCTGGTGATGATGCTCACGGTTTCAGGGGTGTCCTTTATCATTCATGTCTATTCCACCGGCTATATGGCGGAAGATGAGGGTTTCAGGCGCTACTTTACCTATCTCAACCTGTTTGTCTTCTTCATGCTGATTCTGGTTTCCGCCAACAGTTTCCTGCTCATGTTTGTGGGCTGGGAAGGCGTGGGCCTGTGCTCCTATCTGCTGATCGGGTTCTGGTATCAGCGCCAGGCACCGGCTGATGCCGGCAAAAAGGCCTTTGTGGTAAACCGGGTGGGAGACTATGGGTTTCTGCTGGCCATGCTGCTCATCTTTGTCACCTTTAACACCCTTGATTTCAACAAAGTGTTTGCCGCCGCGCCCCAGGTGCTGGAAAAGGGCGGGCTGGCGGTGACGCTCATGACGCTGCTGCTCTTTGTGGGGGCGTGCGGCAAGTCAGCGCAGATTCCCCTGTATGTGTGGCTGCCTGATGCCATGGAAGGCCCGACGCCGGTCTCGGCCCTCATCCATGCAGCAACCATGGTCACTGCCGGTGTGTATATGGTCGCGCGCTGCGCAACGCTCTATAGCCTGGCGCCCATCAGCATGGAGGTCGTGGCTATTATCGGCTGCCTGACCGCGCTCTTTGCCGCCAGCATCGGGCTGTTGCAGAACGACATCAAGCGGGTGCTGGCCTATTCCACCATCAGCCAGCTCGGGTACATGTTTCTGGCCTGCGGGGTGGGCGTGTTCACGGCCGGGATTTTTCATCTCGTCACCCATGCGTTTTTTAAGGCCCTGCTCTTTCTGGGGGCCGGAAGCGTGATGCACGGCATGTCCGGCGAGCTTGACATGCGCAAGATGGGGGGCCTGAAGACGAAGATGCCCTGGACCTACGGAACGTTTCTTATCGGCACCCTGGCCCTGGCAGGCATTTTCCCCTTTGCCGGGTTCTTCAGTAAAGACGAAATCCTCTGGGCCGCGCTGCAGAAAAGCCCGGTGCTGTGGCTGGGCGGAGCAATCGGGGCCTTCATGACCGCATTTTATATGTTCCGGGCCGTGTTCATGACCTTTCACGGCGAGAGCCGCATCGAAAGCCATGTGCATGTTCATGAAAGCCCGGGCAGCATGATCCTGCCGCTGTGCGCTTTGGCGGTCTTGTCTGTTGCGGGCGGCTGGATCGGACTCCCGCTTATTGCGGGGGGGAACCAGTTGAAAGAATTTCTCCAGCCGCTGTTCAGCGTTGCCGGACATGCTGCTCCGGCAGCGCATGCTGTGCATGAGGTCGGACTCGAAATCACCATGATGATCGTGTCCCTGGGAATAGCGATCTCCGGCATCGGGCTGGCGTGGGTCATGTATATAAAGAATCCTCTTTTACCGGAAAAGCTCTCTGCGCTCTTCAGCTCGCTCTACCGGCTGGTCTATAACAAGTACTTTGTGGATGAAGCATACGATGCCCTGTTTATTCAGCCGATCAAAAACAGCTCACTATGGCTCTGGCGGCGGTTTGATGAAAAGGTACTAGATGGCGCGGTGAATGGAACAGCAGCGCTGGTGCAGGGTGCCAGCGGGGCGCTGCGCAGGCTGCAGACCGGCCAGGTTCAGGAGTATGCCCTGGGGATCGTCGGGGGCGTGGTGGCAATCTTTTATATCATCTTTTTCTTAACCTAAGGATACCCTTTCAGCGGCAGTTATGAGAGGCAGGAACACATGGGATTAATCAGCTTACTTATCTTTTTACCGCTTGCGGGCGCTGTCCTGATTGCGCTGGGGCCGCGGGAAAAACCAGGGCTCTTGAGGGGCATCGCTCTCACCACCAGCGTGGTAACCTTTCTTTTATCCCTGGGGCTGTTTACCCGGTTTGTGGCAGGAGAAGGCGGCTTTCAGCTGGTGGAGACGCGTCCCTGGGTGCCGGGGCTGGGGATAACCTACCGGGTCGGCATAGACGGGATCAGCCTGTTTCTGGTGCTGCTGAGCACGCTCTTGTCAGTGGTGGCAATGGCTGCGAGCTGGAGCGACATAAAGGTGCGGGTCAAGGAATTCATGATCTGCCTGCTCTTTCTTGAAACCGGCATGATCGGCGTATTTGTTGCCCTGGATCTGTTCCTGTTTTATGTTTTCTGGGAAGTCATGCTTATCCCCATGTATCTGCTCATCGGCATCTGGGGAAATCCGGCGCGCCGCATCTATGCTGCAGTCAAATTCTTTCTTTTCACCATGTTTGGCAGCCTGCTGATGCTGGTTGCGATTCTGGTGATCTATTTCTATCACGGCAAAACCACCGGCATGTACACGTTTGATCTCATGTCCTGGTATAACCTGAAGCTGCCGCTCTCGATGCAGATCTGGCTGTTTCTCGCCTTTGGCCTGGCCTTTGCGATTAAAGTGCCCATGTTTCCCTTTCATACCTGGCTGCCGGATGCCCATACCGAGGCGCCGACCGTGGGCAGCGTGCTGCTGGCAGCGGTGCTGCTTAAAATGGGGACCTACGGGTTTTTGCGCTTTAACCTGCCCCTGTTTCCAGAGGCAACCGTCATGTTTGTGCCGCTTCTGGCAGGGCTTTCTCTGGTGGGCATTATTTACGGCGCCCTGGTTGCCATGGTGCAGGTTGACGTCAAGCGGCTGGTGGCTTTCAGCTCGGTGAGCCACATGGGGTTTGTGGTGCTCGGGATCTTTGCTCTGAATGTTGAAGGCATGACCGGCGCGATGCTGCAGATGCTCAACCACGGGTTCTCAACCGGAGCGCTCTTTTTAATCGTCGGCATGCTTTATGAGCGCCGCCACACGCGCATGATTGCAGATTTCGGCGGCCTGAGCACGGTGATGCCGGTATTTGCCACCTTCTTCCTGATAGTTGCCTTAAGCTCCATAGGACTACCGGGACTGAACGGATTTGTCGGAGAATTTCTGGTGCTGCTGGGTGCATTCCAGGCGGAACCGCTGTGGGCAGTGGTGGCCGGACTGGGAGTGATACTGGCGGCAGTGTACATGCTGTGGATGTTTCAGCGGGTCATGTTTGGTGAAGTTGACAAGGAAGAAAACCGGGGGCTCAAGGATCTGAACATCCGGGAGGCAGCACTGCTGCTGGTAATGGTTTTTTTCATTATCCAGTTCGGGGTGTATCCGAAACCCTACATTGACCGGATCGAGCCGTCGCTGAAGCTGGTGCTCAAGCGGGTTGAAGAGCGCACGACCGCGCTGAGGCCGGCAGCAGTGCCGATTGCCGGGAAGCCCGCTGCGGCAACAGCGCCGCAGAATCCTACAACCCAGCACCATAACTAACGGGCTGTTGAAAAACGCCCATCTGCGGCGTTTCCCTCGTCCTTCGTCGTTGCGGCGTACCCTGAAGTACGCCTCACTTCTCAGGATTTCGGGGGCCTTGCATCTGGGCATTTTTAAATAGCCCGGGAAAAACAACTTTTTCAACAACCTGCTAAAGGGAGAGTGTGCAGATGGGAATTGAGATCAGTACCGCCATGTTAAGTATTATCGGGCCTGAAGTGGTGCTGGTGTTGGCAGCACTGGGAATCATGATGACCGATTTGTTTGTCAAAAGCGATTCGGAACAGCCGTTTCTTATGTGGATCGGGTTTGTCGGCATGCTCGGGGCGCTGGCGGTGAGCGCCTCTTTCTGGGGCAAGGAGGCTGCGTACGGTTTTTATGGCATGGTGGTGGCGGATAACTTTTCCGCGTTTTTTACCACCCTGTTTTTAATTGCCGGAGGACTGACGCTTCTTATGAGCAGCGGCTATGTGCGCGCTCAGGGGATCGCCGCCGGTGAATATTATACCCTGACGCTTTTTGCCACCACCGGGATGGTGCTTATGGCGCAGAGCACAGACCTGATCATGCTCTTTCTGGGCCTTGAGGTGTTAAGCGTTTCCCTGTACGTACTGGCAGGCATGGCGCAGGACAGCACCCGGAGCGCGGAGAGTTCGCTGAAATATTTTATGCTGGGGGCTTTTTCCACGGGATTTCTGCTCTATGGTATAGCGCTGCTTTACGGCGCGTGCGGCAGCACCCGTCTTGCCGACATCGGCAGCGTGCTGGCCCAGAAGCAGATATTGCGGGAGCCGATGCTTCTGGCAGGAATGGGACTCCTGCTCACCGGTTTTGGCTTTAAAATCGCCATGGCGCCTTTTCACATGTGGGCGCCGGATGTATATGAGGGAGCTCCCACTCCCATTACCGGATTTATGTCCGTGGGCGTAAAAGCAGCTGCATTTGCAGCTCTGCTGCGGGTATTTGCGGGGAGTCTGGCAGCCCTTAGCCCACACTGGAAAGAGCTTTTATGGATTGGCAGTGTGCTGACCATGACCATCGGCAATGTGGCGGCGCTCCGGCAGACCAATATCAAGCGGATGCTCGCCTATTCTTCAATAGCCCATGCCGGCTATATCCTGATCGGCGTTGTGGCCGGGGGCGCGGCGGGCACCGGAGCGGTGCTCTACTATCTGCTGGTCTACACGCTCATGAACATCGGCGCATTTGCGGTGGTCATCGCCATCGAGCAGAAAGGCGAAAAGAATCTTAATCTTAGTGCGTATGCAGGCCTTGGTTCGAGGCATCTGGCGCTGGGTGCAGCCATGGCAGTCTTCATGTTTTCTCTGGCGGGAATTCCGCCGTTCAGCGGGTTTATGGGAAAATTTTATATTTTCAGTGCCGCGGTCAAAGAGGGATATATCGGGTTAACCATAATCGCGGTCCTCAACAGCCTGGTGAGTGTCTATTATTATCTGCGCGTAACCGTGATGATGTTTATGCAGGAGCCTGAATCCGGGGCTGAAGAGGCAGCTGTTTTCCTGTACCCGGCACTCGCCGGCGTATTGCTTATCGCTATTTTTTTCACCGTGCAGATGGGCCTTTTCCCTTCATCCTACCTGCAGTTAGCGCAAGACTCCATTAAAATGTTTCTCTAACCGGCTGTTGAAAAACACCCATCTGCCGCGTTGCGCTCATCCCTCGTCATTGCGACGTACGGTAACGCACGACTCATTCCTCTTGATTTCGTGCGCCGTGCATCCGGATGTTTTTGACCAGCCGGGAAAAAACAGCTTTTTCAACAACCTGCGAACAGACCGCGCAGCACCTGCCGCGAATTGGCCATGAATTTTCCGAAAGAAAACGGTTGTGTTTTTCCGGAAAATTTGATATAGGTAGTATTCGTATAAAAAACGACAGGGGCCATCCTGAGAGAAACCGACAGATTCTACCCGGCACGAGCTCAGGATACACCACTAGCAGCGCTTCCACTTCACGCAACATTCTGTGTATGTATTTGATAGTGCATGACTTCGTAATCTAGAATTGAGCCTTTCTATGCAGAAAAGAGAGCAGTGTAATACAGCAAAAAAAGAAGCACCAGATAACTGCATGATTGCGGAACAAAGGAGGGGTCCCATGTTTAAAGTAGGAGATAGGGCCGTTTACCCGGCACACGGCGTTGGCGTCATTGATGCAATCGAGACGAAAACCTTTTCCGGTAAAGAGCAATCGTTCTATATTCTGCGCCTGTTCAGCAATGGCATGACCATTCTGATTCCCACTGATAATGCCATCCAGGTAGGGCTGCGCGGCATCGCTTCGGATAAAGAGGTGACCCGGGTTTATAAAATACTCAGGGAAAAGGCCCTGCCCTCTGACTCACAAACCTGGAATAGACGGTACCGGGAATATATGGAGAAAATCAGGACCGGCTCAGTATTTGAGGTAGCATCGGTGCTGCGGGATCTTTTATTGCTGCGGGTGGGCAAGGACCTCTCTTTTGGTGAGCGGCGCATGCTCGACATGGCCAAGGGGCTCCTGGTGAAAGAGCTGTCGGTGGCGCAGAAGAGCACGGAAGAACGCGTAGAAAAACATATTGAGGCGCTTTTTGAACAGAGGAGCTGCTGAGCCTGACCTATCCCGTTTCACATCATTCCCCTGAAAGCTTTTTTCCCGCGGATACCAGTAAACCTATTTTTAACCATACCCCTGCACAAGATTCAGCAGCGAACTATCCTCCAACAGTACTGTTTTATATTGCACCGCAGCGCTGACAGCGCCCTATTATTTATGGCCGGTAACCAAATCGAACGCCGGTACCGCACACAAAAAACCGGCGGGGAACGATAGAAGGAAAGAAGGTGAACAGCCTATGCATACCGTTGTTGTACGCGTGCTGTTACTGCTGGTTTGCAGTTGCAGCGGGTGGTTTTTAGGCATATCCGTTTTCAGCGACATGCCGGCTGCCGCCGCCTGCGCCGCAGCAGGAGCAATGTGCTCTATAGGGGCCATGGTGTGGGGGCAGCGCCTGCGCGGGACGCCGGTGAAGATTATCATATCCGGTGCCCTCGGTACTATTATTGGACTTGTCATAGCTAATCTTTTTACCTATTCCCTGGTATCATTTCGCGATGACCGCGGCCTTCAAACGCTTCTTTTTTGCCTGATTATAAATGCCGTATGCGGCTATCTGGGGATGGCTGTCGGCGGCACCAAAGGGGAAGAGCTGGATGTGTCCGGATGGCCGGTTCTCGGGCGCACGGAAGCCGGCGGGCAGAGCCTTAAGATTCTTGATACGAGCGTGATTATTGACGGCCGCATCGCCGATATCTGTGAAACCGGGCTTGTTGAAGGCACCCTTATCATTCCCCAGTTTATCCTGCGGGAGCTGACCAGTATCGCAGACTCAGCAGATTCGCTGAAGCGCAACCGCGGCAGGCGCGGCCTGGACGTTCTTAAAAAACTTCAGAAACAGACCAGCATCGAAGTCAGGATTATTGACCAGGATTTTCCCAAGATCAGGGAAGTGGATGGCAAGCTGGTGGCGCTGGCAAAACAGATGAACGCCAAGGTTATGACCAATGATTTTAACCTGAACAAAGTTGCAGAGATTCAGGGCGTTGCCGTGCTGAACATCAATCAGCTGGCCTCTTCGGTGAAGCCGCTGGTTTTGCCCGGGGAAATCATGAAGGTCTATATCCAGCGGGAAGGCAAGGAGCAGGGCCAGGGAGTAGCGTATCTTGATGACGGCACCATGGTTGTGGTTGAGAACGGGAAGCGCTATCAGGGCAAAGAGATTGATGTTTCGGTAACGAGCGTGCTCCAGACCACTGCCGGACGGATGATTTTTACCGCGGTAAAGGGTGAGAACCCGGGAAACATTTTCCCGCCGCAGAAATTGTAATGACCATTTGCGTCTGGATACTGCAGGATGAATTCTGACTGCTTAGTGCTTCGATTCGCAACTGCGGTGACGTATGGAAGCCAAAGAAATGCCTTGCAATGCTCACTCAGCACTAAGTCGTGAGTGAGTAAATTCGACATCGAATTTATGTATCGAAGGACTTAGGAACTCAGATTAAATTAGTCTCATGAAAAATATCGCCCTGATCCCCGCAGCCGGCAGCGGCAGCCGCATGGGAAGCGCTGTCAAGAAACCCTATTTGCTGCTTGCTAACCGCCCGGTGCTCTACCATACTCTGGCAGCCTTTGACAGAGCACCCTCTATAGACCGGATCATTATTGCGGTCGCGCCCGGCGAAGAGGCCGGTTGTGAGGCGGAAGTGGTGCGAAAATTTCTGTTTAAAAAAAAGATCACCATAATAGCCGGAGGTGAAGTGCGGCAGGAGTCGGTCAGACGCCTGCTGGAACAGGTGCCTCAAGACACCTCTCTGGTTCTCATTCACGACGGCGCGCGGCCCCTGATAACGGTTGATTTGATAGAGCGTGCGCTTGCGGAGACAAAAAAGTGGCTGGCAACGGTCGCGGCAGTTCCGGTCAAGGATACGATACAGGCCACGGATGAGGCCGGCTTTGTGCAAGAGACCCTGCCGCGAAACCTGCTCTGGTCTATTCAGACACCGCAGACCTTTGAGCTGCAGCTTATCCGGGAAGCGCATCAGAAGGTCCTTAAAGACGGGTTTATCGGAACCGATGAAGGTTCGCTGGTTACGCGGCTGGGCCGGCCGGTGAAAATTATCATGGGAGCGTATGATAATATAAAAGTGACTACACCGGAAGACTTAATCATTGCAGAAGCGCTTTTGAAAAAAAGAAACGGATGAACCGCCGCGAGCGCAAAGATAAAAGTTTTTGAGTTGTCGAGTCAAAGAGTTGAGGAGTTGAACTCTTTAACTCTTAACGCCTGAACTCCTCAACGGGTCTTTTGCTGAATAATGGAGTGTTTGATGAGAGTTGGTATTGGCTATGATGTGCACCGGCTGGTAGCGGGTAGGAAGCTCATCCTGGGCGGCGTTGAAATTCCTTTTGAGAAGGGGCTGCTCGGCCACTCGGACGCGGATGTTTTGCTGCATGCAATTGGCGATGCAATCCTTGGCGCTCTTGGCCAGGGAGATCTGGGCCGGCATTTCCCGGACACGGATCCCCGCTACAAAGACATAGCAAGCGTGAACCTGCTTGAACAGATTCAGGCCATGGCAGAGCAGAAAGGCTTTTCCTGCGCTAATATTGACGCCACCATTGTTGCCCAGGAGCCGAAATTATCCCCCTATGCAGCGGCAATGGCAGAAAAGATCTCCTGCAGCCTGAAGATTGATAAAGAAGCGGTTAACATTAAAGCTAAAACTACCGAAGGCCTCGGCTTTGAAGGAAGCGGGGAAGGAATGAGCGCCTATGCCGTGGTGCTGATGAAAAAGAACTGAATCTGGAACTCAGAAACTCTAAATTTTTTCTATTTTTTACCTCTCACCAACAGTTAAAAATTCGGCCTTCACGCAAGGCTTCATTCTAAACCCCTCAATAATAGCTCTTCTGCATCAACCATTTTTTAAAAATCAATGAACATCGAAAAACTTAATTGAGGACAGGCAATAAATATAATTTTTTGTTTTTTGTAATATCATATTCATGATCCCCAATGACCCCCAGGAAAGCATAGAGGTTGTTG
>Ga0209253_10002413_pt1 | contig 16564 bp, 16 predicted proteins | sample FrelakmetBRP12BR_FD_187145 | JGI IMG/M metagenome (GOLD analysis project Ga0209253, IMG submission 187145) | Freshwater lake sediment microbial communities from the University of Notre Dame, USA, for methane emissions studies - BRP12 BR (SPAdes)... | ecosystem: Environmental > Aquatic >...
CTGGCCTTGCTGCACGAGAAACACATTATGAATAAAAGTGTGGCGATAAACAAGCGCTTCATAATAGCATCCGACCTATTTTAACAACGGAAAAAAGTAAAGTAAAGCCATGTTCCGATCGTGTTTATTCACATATTTTTATCCTGTAACATTGAAATATTTTGTATAATAAAAAATGCCACGAACAAAATTGGCCGAACAGCATGAATATAAATTCTGCTATCCCATTACCCTCCAGCCCAGAGACATCAACTACGGCGGTCATCTGGGTGTCGACTCCTTGGTATCGATTGTCGGCACTGCACGGGCCTACATCTTTAAATACGCAGGTTTGAGCGAGGGCAACCTTGGTGACGGCAGAACCGGAATCATCATGACGGATTTCGTGGTCAACTTAAAGGCGGAGGGGTTTATGTTCGATAACCTTGAGGTCTATACCCATATCGGGGAGCTGACAAAAAACGGCTTCCGCTTCTTTCACAAGGTTACCCGTGGCGATTCTGTCATTGCATTAGCCGAAATGGGTTTTCTTACTTTTGATTACGCTGCAAGAAAGGTAATATCAGTTCCAGAGACATTAATGAATGCACTCGGGCTACCTCGAAGCGCCTGATCTGGATCCACAATTTTAGAGTCTCGTGACCTGTCTACCCTGAGCTTAGGGCCCTTGCATGCAAGATAAGCAAAGCAGCATAATAAATGTGAAATATTGCATAACATCAAGGAGGAAGAAAAATGCCAGAAAAGCTGAATACAAATCATATCGACCATATCAGTATAGCTGTCAAAGATCTTAAGAAGGCCGAAGAGGATTTCAAGCATGCTTTTGGATGGGAAGTTGATGGACGTTATTCTGATCATGACGAGAAGATCAATGTGGCTTATTTCATGATAGGTCCAACAGCCCTAGAGATTATGGAAGATATGGATGGGACGGGCGAGGTGGCCAAGTTTATTGGGAAGCACGGTGAAGGGATTATGGTCCTTTCCATCAATGTGGATAATACCTTTGAATCACTTGAGCTTCTTAAAAGAAATGGGGCAGACCTACTCGATCAGAAACCAAGGTTTGCTAAAGAACTGAACAGATACTTTGCTTTCCTGCGTCCCAAACAGTGCCACGGGGTGTTAGCCGAGTTTATTGACGGAAAATATTAGCTTTCCGATTATATTACCCATTTTATGCAATGCACGAAATGGGTAATATAAATTTATTGGTGTAATGGTAAGGCGCCCGCCTGTAAGTGCAGAAACGGTTTCCCAATTATTTGAACTTATGGTGGTCCTTGTTCTTTTCGTAAAGGATCTTGAGGCCATTCAAGGTGATGAATTCATCCACTTCATCGATTGATGATGATTCACGATACATAATGCCCGAGAGACCGCCAGTTGCTATGACATAGGGATCTGTTTTGACTTCCTCTTTCATCCTCTTGACGATGCCATCTACAAGCCCCACATACCCATAGACGATGCCGGCCTGCATTGCGTGGATCGTATTTTTCCCTGTAACGGTTTTTGGCTTCACCAGTTCAACCCTCGGGAGCTTTGATGCCCGCTCAAAGAGTGCCTCAAGGGAAATCATAATGCCGGGGGCAATTGCCCCACCTGCATACTCCCCTTTGGGGGTGATGTAGTCAAAGGTTGTTGCCGTTCCAAAATCAACGACAATTAGGGCTCTTTTGTGTTTCTCATATGCCGCAACGGCATTGACTATCCTGTCGGCGCCAACCTCCTGGGGATTCTCATAGAGAATCGGCATACCGGTCTTGATGCCTGGTTCAACAAGTATGGGGCGTATGCCCACGTATTTCCTGCAGAGGACTTCAAAGGGGATGAGCAGCGGCGGTACCACGCATGATATAATTGCTGCATCAATTTCATTCAGCTTAATCTTTTCGATATACAGGAGGCTGTTGAGAAGAATTGCATACTCATCAATGGTTTTATGGATAACAGTGCTCAGTCTCCAATGGTTCACGAGTTTGCTATCATCAAATACCCCGAATACTATGTTCGTGTTTCCAATATCAATTACTAATAACATGGTAAAATCCCCTGTAAGTTAGTATATCGCATTAAAAACTCACGTCTCCCGCGATGATCTTCTTTGTTTTACCGTCAATATTAAGGAGCATTGCTCCATCCATGTCAATCCCTTCAGAAATCCCTTTAAAAGACTCACCCATCTGGGTTATTTCAAGATACTTGCCTTTTATCTTTGCCCTATCCTCCCAGATCAGGCATATTTCCTCTGAGCCTTTTTCCCTGAAAATGTTGTAATACCGCTCGAGGTTCGTCAGTAGAATACCACACACCTGAGCCCTTTCAAACGCTTTTTTTGTCTGCACCAGGAGGGATGTGGCCTTATCTTTAATCTCATCATCGACCTCATGTTCTCCCATATTGATGTTGAGACCGATACCTACGATGACAAAACGGACCATGTCGGCTTCTGTGGAAAGTTCGAGCAATGTGCCGCAGACCTTTCTGCCCGCAATCAGCACGTCATTGGGCCATTTGAGGATTGGCTCTACATCGGTTATAGCCGTGATTGTGTCATATACAGCAAGAGAAGACAGGAATGTAATTGGATATACATTTTGTGGAGGGATGTGTGGTCTCAACACAATGGAAATATAGAGATTCTTACCTACAGGCGAAAACCACTTCCGTCCAAGCCGGCCTTTCCCGGTCTTCTGGGTTTCAGCAATAATACACGTACCCTCAGTTTCGCCCCCGAGGGCGAGCCTGAAAGCATAGGTGTTTGTTGAGTCTACCACGTCCTTATAGATGACCTTTTTCCCGATAACTTCAGTTTTGAGATGCTGTTCAATCTCCCAGGCATAAAGCTTGTCAGGGGTAGCGACCAGGCAATAGCCCTTGCCCTTTAACTTGCTTATCGTATAGCCCAGTTGTTCGAGGTGGTTGATATGCTTCCAAACGGCAGTCCTCGAAATGCCCATGTTGCCTGACATGTGGTCCCCGGACACATAATTCTTGGCATTCCTCAAGTATATCAGAACTTCTTTCGATCTATCCATTCTCGATCTTGTCGTAATGGGAAAAATACATGGTGAAGGAGGCCCTGCCCTGAGAGAGGGACCGGACATCTGTCGAGTACCCGAACATTTTCGTAAGGGGTGCGTTGGCCTGCACAACGGTGATCTTGTCATTGTTAACCAGGTTTGTAACCTGGCTCTTCCGCGCATTGAGGTCCCCGATAATATCGCCTAAGAATTCATTTGGTACTGTAACCGTGAGGGACATGATTGGAACGAGGAGAATCGGCCCGGCCTGATGGCATGCATCCCTGAAAGCCTCATAGGCTGCCATTTTTAGGGTAAGCCTTGCAAACTCAGGATTGTTGAACGAGGCGTCATGGATGTAAATCTTCACATCTGTAACAGGAAAGCCTTTGAGGGTGCCGATGTTAGAAGCCTCCATAACACCCTCCTCGATGGCCATGAGGTAGGGAAAGACAAGGTGTTCTTCTGATATTTCGCGTTTCAGGATAATGCCGGCGCCTCTCGTGTTGGGCTTCACAGTAAGGGATACCCAGCCTTTGCAGGTTATATTATTGATAACCTTTTCAAATGTATACTCAATTGATGCCTTGCCTTCTATGGCTTCCTTATAGACGACCTGTGGTTTTCCCACATGGAGATCAATGCCGAACTCATCTTTGATCCTTCTCACGATAACGTCGAGATGAAGCTCGCCCATACCGGACACTACTGTCTGGTATGCGTCTTCATCTGCCTTGAGAATGAATGTCGGGTCCTCATAAGATATCCTCTGGAGGGCAAGAAGAAGCTTATCCTGGTCAACGTTTCTTTTGGGCTCCACTGCGATTGAGATTACGGGCTGGTAGATTTCGATAGGCTCAAGAAGGAGAGGTTTTGTCCTTGTGAGGGTTTGGCCGGTGGTGGTCTCCTTAAGACCAACGATCCCCACAATCGCCCCGGTGTGTGCTTCTTCAATCCGGTCCCGGTGATTTGCATGCATTTTGAAGATTCTCGATATCTTTTCCTTCTTGTCAAGGTTTACGTTATAGATCTCGTCACCTACCTTGATGGCGCCAGAGTAAATCCTCACGTAGGTGAGCTTTCTTCCCTCGTCCATAACGATCTTGAAGGCAAGGGCAGCAAGGTCCTCATCGTCACGGGCTTCCCTCTGCTCTGTTTCTCCCGTCCGAGGATTTGTTCCATGGACAGGTGGAACTTCCAGTGGGGATGGAAGATACATCACCACGCCGTCTAAAAGTGGTTGGATACCCTTATTCCGGAGGGCTGCGCCACACAGGACCGGAACACATTTCAGGGCAATCGTGCCTCGCCTTAAGGTGTTGTGGATCATTGCTTCATCGATTTCTTTTCCCTCTAAATAAAGCTCCATCAACTGGTCGTCGAGGAGAGAGCATTTCTCCAGCATTTTTTCTCTCTGTGAGCGAGCAAGCTGTTCATACTCCTTCGGGATTGCAATATGGCTATAGGTAGCGCCAAGGTCATCCTCATTCCATACCAGCCCCTTCATGGTGATGAGATCAATAACCCCGAAAAAACCGTCCTCCCTGCCGAGAGGTATCTGGAGGGGAATGGGGTTTGCGCCAAACTTTTCCACAAGCATGTCAACAACGTGGAAGAAGTCAGAACCTACCCTGTCGAGCTTGTTTATAAAGGCGATGCGGGGAACTTTATACTTGTCGGCTTGGTGCCAGACAGTTTCTGATTGCGGTTCTACCCCGCCCACACCGCAAAAGACGGCAACCATGCCGTCAAGCACCCGGAGAGAACGTTCAACTTCGATGGTGAAATCCACATGGCCCGGTGTATCGATGAGCTGGATTTCGTTATTTTCCCAGTAGAGCGTTGTCACAGCAGAGGTGATAGTGATACCTCTTTCCTGCTCCTGGGGCAGGTAGTCCATGATCGTTGTGCCTTCGTGGACTTCCCCGATCCGGTGTGTTTTGCCGGCATAATATAAGATGCGCTCGGTTACCGTGGTCTTACCGGCATCAATGTGCGCCGCAATCCCTATATTCCTGATTTTCCTGAGTCTCAGGGCTTCTTTTTTCATAACCGTAAAGATATAGAATTATTGACCTCTAAAAGTCAATACCTATAGGTGTGAAGATTCTTGCCCAGTATACAAAAAAACGCTTGACAAAGCTTGGCCTTGCGAGTATAAATGTGAAAAGTGGTAAAAAGTGTTATAAGGTGGGATAATGTTCGCTGGTAGGTATGAGTACGCCATCGATGACAAGAGCAGGGTAAGTATTCCGGCGAAGTTCAGGGAGGCCCTCTCCACGAACTACGATATGAGGCTTATCCTGACAAACCTCGATGGCTGCATTGTTGGCTATCCCTACCAGGAATGGCTCTCCATACAAGATAGAACATCAAGCCCCGGGGCAATCAGAAAAGAGACGAGAACATTTCTCAGGTATTTTTACTCAGGAGTTTCTGAATGTCCCATAGACAGGCTTGGAAGGATTCTTATTCCTCAGGCGCTGAAGGCCGATGCCGTGATCAGGAAGAATGTAGTGATCGTCGGTATGGGTAAGAAGATTGAGATATGGGCGCAGGAGCGTTGGGATGAACTGGTGAAGAAAGCAACCGCTGACCCTGATCAGATAGCAGACATTGTTTCTGAACTTGGTCTTTGATGGGCGTTGCTCACATACCGGTTCTCCTTGATGAAGTAGCAGACAATCTGGCAAGCGTTACTGGTAATCTGTTTGTAGATGCAACAGTCGGTGGGGGTGGTCACTCTTCTTTCATCTTGGAAAGATACCCTGGCCTGAACTTGGTTGGTTTGGATGTAGATGAGGATAATCTGAAGATAGCCGAGGAATGGCTGAGGGATTTCGGGGGTAGGGTAACATTGATCAGGGGAAATTTCAGAAATCTCAAAGAGCTGTTAAAGGGCGCAGGCATTAACTCCTTTGACAGCATCCTCTTCGATCTTGGGCTTTCCACATTTCAGATTTCAGGAACGCGAGGGTTCAGCTTCAACGATGATTCCTTCCTTGACATGAGGATGGATTCGAGAGAACCCCTGACCGCTTACGATGTTGTAAATAAATACAATTATGAAGCCCTGAAGAGGATTATTTTAGAGTTTGGCGAGGAATACAGGGCAGCCAGGATAGCGAGGGTGATTACTGAAGAAAGAAAAAGAAAACCCATCGCCACAGCGAAAGAACTGGCAAATGTTGTGGGGATGGCAAAAAGAAGGACGGGGAGAGTAAACCCCGCTACGAAAACATTCCAGGCAATCAGAATCGAGGTCAATGGAGAGCTCGACAGTCTTCGGTCCGGATTGGCAGATGCAATCGACATGGCGAGGCCGACAGGCAGGATCGGCGTCATATCCTTTCATTCGCTGGAGGACAGGATCGTTAAGGAGATGTTCAGAGCGTCACCTTTGCTGAATGTTGTTACAAAGAAACCGATAAGGCCGGGAAGGGCTGAGATTATATCAAATCCGAGGTCGAGGAGCGCCAAGTTCAGGGTAGCAGAAAAAAAATAGCCCGGGGGGCGAGAGGGGCATCATGGAAAAGGTATATGTATCGGTTAAGAGAGAGGTACAGCAACGGAGCATTAAGCCTTTGTTGTTGGTTGTTACCGCAAGTATTTTTTTTATAATCTTTGCCCTCTTCATGCGAGGGGAATACGACAACTTACGGGAAGAACTGATTGAAAGCTTAAAGAGGGAGAGAGAGATCGCTGAAGTGAATAACAAGCTGAAGATGGAACTTTCAGTGATCACGCGAGCTCGTTATATCGAGCTCAAGGCCAATGAGCGGCTTGGACTCAAGAAACCAAAAGAGGAAGAGGTACTGGTATTGAGATGAACAAAAAGGCCAACCGTAGAGCCTTTTTTGTCTGTCTTTTTATAGGGTTAATGTATGCGTCTGTTGCTTTTAGGCTTCCGGAAAAAATGAACATCGCGCGGGTATCAAGTGGAGAAAAGATAATGCCGAGTAGTGTGGTGGGTTCTATTCCGAAGGCGAATTCCGAGATTTCTCTGCCGGAAGTGCCGGTTTCTATTTTCAAGAACCAACCGGTAGAGAGCGAGACCCCCAAGGCTGCTTCTCATCAACCTGAGCCCCAGCAGCCATCGGCTGTCCAGCGCGTAAAACTTGACGACAAGACCATAGAGCCCTCACTGTTCATTGCGCTGCCGCTGGTAGCATATGCCATCAAGGAAGGTCTCATAGAAAGGGACGGTTTGATTTTCATCCAGAAAGAGGGTTACAATACTGTCAACTGCAAGAAGCCAATTGACATACTGAGGGACAAGGACGAACAAGGTTTAAAGGTAATCGCAAGACTCATCGGCAAACGCCCTTCGCTCGATTTTCTGAAAAGAGAAGGAATCGTACTTAATCAAGACTTAGACAGCGAAAAGATCATCTTCGGCATTGGGTATTCTATGGAGAAGGAAAAACTCCTCTCCCTTTACAGCAAATATGTTTCAGAAGACTTCCAGTGCTTGTTTCCCTTTGCGATGCATGGCGTAGCCGTGGTTAAGACCAAGCAAGGTTTTGAATTCTCCCGGGTAAGGGAAGGGCAGGGAATAGATCGCGCAAAAGCGGAAGACCAGGAATGGATGGTGCCAAATTTGATAAACCTTTCCGTGAGGGCTGCTATTGAGAAACTGGCCTCACACACATCGAAAATAAAGGTGTACGGGAATGGCAACGTTGTGGAGCAAAGCCCCCGGGCCTTCGAACGCACAAGAGGCGAGACTGAATGTACCATTTACGGGAGGACTGCACGGTAAATGAAACTCGCTGACCTGGTAAAAGACATGCCTGTAAAAACAATAACAGGTGACACAGGCATTGAAATCACCGGACTCACAAAGGACTCGCGGGCCGTTCAAGAAGGGTCCGTATTCTTTGTTACAAAAAAAAGTGAGCCCTTCATTGCAGAGGCGCTGAAAAAAGGGGCCAGAGTAATTGTTGCGGAAAGAGAACTGGAGACCGAAGCGCCATGCCTGATTTCGACGGACGATGTGCAGGCGCTCCTTGGGAAAATGGCCTCCAGGTTTTACGGTATGCCATCAACAAGGCTTCATGTTACCGGTATAACGGGTACAAACGGCAAAACAACAACAACATTTCTCATTGAATCTATGCTCAAGGCAGCCGGCAGGAAAGGCGGGGTAATTGGTACCATATCCTACAGGTACGGAGGTCTGGAGTTAAAAGCCGACAATACAACACCAGGGGCAACAGAATCCCACAGTCTTTTGAAAGACATGTATGAATCAGGTGTCAGGTTTGTTGCAATGGAGGTCTCGTCCCATGCCCTTGACCAGAAACGAGTGGAAGGGATTGAGTTTGATATCGGTATCTTTACCAATCTGACCCACGACCATCTTGATTATCACGGAGACATCGACAGTTACAAGAGTGCAAAAGCCCTTCTGTTCAAACGCTACCTGGAACAGAGCAACAAAGAGAAGCGTTACGCCATCCTCAATATCGATGATCCTGTTGTACGTGACATGATACCCGGTGAACCGGTAAAAAGCCTCTTCTACAGCCTTAAAACGCCTGCTGATGGGTATCTTGTTGACTGCAAGGAAGATATCAGGGGTCTCTCCCTTACCCTTTCCCTCATGGGGAAGAGCTTTTCCCTTCAGACACCTCTCATTGGTCTCTTCAATGCATCCAATATCCTTGCATCTGCCCTGTATGGTCTGACTATTGGAATGCCCCTTGAGACAATCAAGGAAGGTATAGAAGGGCTTCATGGTATACCCGGCAGGCTCGAGAGGATAAAAAAAGAACAAGGATCTGCCATCTTTGTGGATTATGCCCATACCCCGGATGCGTTAAAGAAGGTGCTGGAAATGCTCAACCGACTGAAGGAAGGAAGGCTGATCCTAGTATTCGGATGCGGCGGCGACAGGGACAGGGCAAAAAGGCCGGTCATGGGGGAGATTGCTTCACACCTGGCAGACCTGACCATTATTACGTCCGATAACCCTCGAAGCGAAGAACCTGTGTCCATTATCGAGGATATCAAAAAAGGTTTTGCAGGCAATTCCTTCAAGGTTATAGAGAACAGGCGGGACGCAATCTTCGAAGGCGTCAGGATGGCGAACGAAAACGATGTACTCCTCGTTGCCGGCAAAGGACATGAGGACTACCAGATTATAGGCAGCAAGGTATTCCATTTCAGCGACAGGGAAGTGATTGAGGAGTCTTTGAATGTGGCACGTTGATGAGATAATAAAGGCTGTGAGCGGAGCTGCTTACAGGATCGAACGGGACACCTTCTCGGGGATCTCAACAGATTCAAGAAGCATCACGGAAGGAGAACTCTTTATTCCCATAGACGGAAAGACATTTGATGGACATAAATTTGTTGCACATGCCTATGAACAATCCCACGGCGGCGCCCTGTGTCAGAAGGGGCGAGAGGATGTGCTCAAGTCTGCAAAAGGGACTATCATCCTTGTCGATGATACCACGAGAGCGCTCCTTGATCTTGCCTATTACAAGAGAAAGCAGAAACAGGGAACCTTCATCGCTATAACAGGAAGCAACGGCAAGACTACGACCAAGGAGATCCTTGTGGCGATTATTGGGGGAGGGCATCAGGTTCACTTCAATGAGAAGAATTTCAACAACCTAATCGGGGTTTCAAAGAGTATCCTTGCCATAGAGGGAGACCCTGAATTCTTTGTTTTTGAACTCGGAACGAACAGCAGGGGAGAGATCAGGCAACTCGCTCAAGTGACGGAACCGGACGTATCCCTTATTACCAATATCAACCCTTCCCATCTCCAGGGCTTAAACGACCTCGAAGGTGTTCTCGAGGAGAAGCTCGACCTCTTCTATTTTACGAAAGAGAGAGGGCACGTTCTTATCAACGCCGATGATCCCTCTTTATTCCCCGGTTATGGAGATTCCGGCCATGTACCCTACACATTTGGCATGATCAATGATGCTGATTTTCAGCTCCTTATCAATGAAGACCTTGGCTGGGATGGGTATGTTTTTGCCCTCAAGTTTTTAGGAGACTCTGTCAGGGTACAGACGAACCTTCTGGGAAGGCACAACCTTTACAATATCCTGTCTGCTGCCTCAATTGCCTACCTTGTGGGGATAAGCACAGCAGAGATAAAAAACGCCATTGAGTCATTTAATCCCTATAACATGAGGTTCAAACCCATCAAAGCAAAGAAGGGATACACCATTGTTGATGATTCCTACAACGCGAATCCTTCGTCAGTGAAATGGGCGATCAGCACCCTTTCGAGCCTTCCATGTTCCGGAAAAAGAATGGCTGTCCTTGGAGACATGAAAGAACTTGGAGACAAGACCGCATATTATCACGGGGAATTAGGAAGATTTCTTAAGAACAGCAATGTAGACAAAATCATTCTGATCGGTGAAGAGGTGAAGGAAGTTCTGAAGGAAGTGAATAACGGGCGCGCGAAGTTTTTTGAAGACAAAGGATCGCTCATTGAATATGTCAAGCATCAAATAGAAGGTGGTGATGTGGTACTCATCAAGGGTTCAAGGGCTGCAAAAATGGAAGAAATCGTGGAGGCCTTGATCTAAGTGCTCTACTACCTCCTCTACCCACTCCACACTACGTTTTCAGCCTTCAACGTCTTCAGGTATATTACCTTCAGGACTGCTCTCGCCATCCTGACCGCCCTTATAATCAGCTTTTTCTTAACCCCTTGCCTGATCAAGAAGTTCAACGATTGGAAGATTAAGAGCGACAAGAGGGAGGATGTTCCAGAAAGGCACGGGGCAAAGACGGGCACTCCTACAATGGGGGGTTTCATTATCCTCATCTCTACCATCATCCCCACGCTTCTCTGGTCCGATCTTAAGAACAGCTACATTTGGGTCGTAACCTTTGCGCTCCTCTCCTTTGGTGCTATAGGTTTCATGGATGATATCACCAAGCTCCGCCGCAAGCAGAATGGTAAAGGAATATCGGGCAAAACAAAACTGTTCCTCCAGATCCTCTTTGGACTGATGATCGCCGTCTTTCTCTACTTGAAGCAAGGCTTTATCACGCAGCTTACCGTTCCCTTCTTTAAGAATGCGACCCCTGACCTCGGTCTTTTCTATATAATCCTCTGTATTTTTATCATTGTTGGTACCTCGAACAGCGTGAACCTCACTGATGGTCTTGACGGGCTTGCTATCGGCCCTGTGCTGACAGTTTGCTCAACCTTCCTTCTCTTCGCTTACCTCGCAGGTAATATCAAATTTGCCCAGTACCTGCAAATATTCTATGTGAAAGGGGCAGGGGAGCTCGCGATCCTCTGTGGCGCCATGCTCGGGGCAGGCATTGGTTTTCTCTGGTACAATGCATACCCTGCTGAACTCTTCATGGGTGATACAGGCTCTCTTTCATTAGGGGCCTCCCTCGCGACGATTGCTGTGATTATAAAACAGGAGTTTCTCCTCGTCATAGCAGGAGGTATCTTTGTCATGGAGGCATTTTCCGTTATCATACAGGTTTTATCATTTAAGTGGAGGGGAAAGAGGGTTTTTAAAATGGCTCCCATCCACCATCATTTTGAGCTCAAGGGATGGAACGAGGAGAAGATCGTGGTGAGGTTCTGGATCATCTCCATTATGTTAGGGCTCTTTGCCCTGACGACTTTGAAGTTGAGGTAGGAATTCGTGAAGAGGTCAGAGGTCAAAGGACAGAGGTCAGAGGGAAGGCGCGAAAAGCTTCCGTATAGGCCTCGAAACCTGCACCAAACAACCGGAGGTTGTTCACGGTGAATTTACCTGATCATATTCTCATCGTTGGTCTTGGGATGACAGGCGTGGCGACGGCGCTCTTCCTGGCAAAGATGGGAAAGAAGATCACTATTGTCGATGAAAAACCTGAAAAGGAACTTTCTGTCCCGCTCAAGGCCCTGAAGGGCATTCAGTTCACTGGTTGCTTCGGCCCCCATAGAAAAGAGGATTTTCTCGCCCACTCCCTTATTGTTCTCAGCCCGGGCGTGGATAGTGAACATCCCTTTTTGAGGGAGGCAAAAGAAAAGGGAATCAAGGTGATTGGAGAGATGGAGCTCGCATGTGCCTTTATTGATGAGCCCATCATTGCCGTCACGGGGACCAACGGGAAGACCACGGTGACTACCCTCATGGGAGAAATATTTAAGAAGGCTTATGGGGACGTTTTCGTGGGCGGTAACATCGGCGATCCCCTCATCAATTATGTGCTGAAAGGGATAAAAACAAGATTCGTTATTATCGAGGTGAGTAGCTTCCAGTTGGAGACCATAGAGGCGTTCCGGCCAAAGACTGCTATCCTTCTCAATGTGACGGAGGATCACCTTGATCGGTACCGGAGCTTTGCCGAATACAGGGATGCAAAGTACCGGATTTTTGAAAACCAGCAGGAAGATGATTATGCAATTCTCAACACGAACCTCCCCTCCATTGAAGGAATAAGGGCGCAGAAAAGCTTTTTTTCTACGGAAAAAAATGTTGAGGAAGGTTCTTTTTTCAAGGACGGAACAATGAAGGTGAGGCTGAAGGGAGAGGAGTATAGCTACGAGAGGGCCATATCACCCCTCGTAGGCATCCACAACACGGAAAATCTCCTCGTGGCACTCCTCGTGGCCCACATTCACGGACTAGAAGAAGGACTTATTCGGGAGGCTGTGAGGGATTTTAAAGGGCTTCCACACCGTGTTGAAGCAATACGCCAGATCGATAACATCCTCTTTTATAACGATTCAAAGGCTACCAATGTGGACTCAACAAAACGGGCACTGGAGAGCGTGGATGGAAGGGTGGTTCTCATCGCCGGAGGAAAGGACAAAGGTGGAAGCTACAAGCTCATCGCAGACCAGATGAAAAAGGTGAGGGCCCTCATTCTCATCGGAGAGGCAAAAGAGAGGATCAACGCTGAGCTCGGTGTATATACAGAAACTTATATGGAAAGTAATCTTTCTGGCGCAGTAAAACGGGCCTTCAAGGTTGCGAAAGACGGTGATGTGGTTCTTTTTTCTCCCATGTGCAGTAGTTTTGACATGTTCAGGGATTACAAGGATCGGGGAAACCAGTTTAAGACCATGGTGGAGTCACTATGAAAAAGGTGATCATCTATATTCTCGCGGCTATGTTCCTCTATAGTTGTTTTTACGAACTAAGTGCCATGAAAGTGTTTTTTATATTCCTCGGCCTTATCTCTATTTTTGCAGTTTCGCGGATTCCGCTAAAGGTTGTGATCGGCGCGAAATACCCCATCATACTTCTTTCATTTGCAGGGACTACCGGTTTCTTTTTCTACCCGCAACTTGCATCGTCATATCCGGTTGAACCGCCCATTATTTTTCTCGCATTCTATAGTATTGCTTTTTATCTTGTCACCATGGAAGAGAAGGGACAGGAAATGTACAAAGAGATAGCAGGGCTATCCATCCTGTTTCTTTCCGCTTCCTTTAATCTGGCAATGACAGGCAAACCGGTCCTTATACTTCCCCTGGCGCTTTCCATCATGTTTTTTCTTTTCGTACTGGGGAGGCACAGGATAGCTCTCATCGTCGCAGTATATGCCTTAATTATTACCGTTGTTCTTGTGTACAAGAATATTCCTGTTCTCTCTGCCGGGATTCCAATCCGTGAGATTAACCGTTACATTCTGCTCGCAACATCCTTCGTTTTTCTGGTAATCAGCTTTTTTGGGTTTGTAAAACAGGGTGGCCAGACAAAGATACTGACCTTCTTCGGGTTTCTCTATATATGCGTCGATCTCCTCATGTCAACAGGACTCAAGATATCTGGCGGATTATTGTATCAGCCGGTTATCGCCCTTTTCATGGTAAGCCCCCTCATTGGCTTAATGCTCAAATCAGAGGGAAAACGGGTATGAAGCTTCTCATCTCAGCCGGAGGAACAGGGGGTCATATTTTTCCGGGGATTGCAGTGGCAGAAGCATTTACAGAAAGGGATGAAAGAAATGATGTTGTTTTCGTCGGGACGAGGCAGGGCCTTGAAGGGGGCATTATACCCCGCCATGGGTTTAAGCTCCTTTTCATTGAGGCCCACCAGTTCCAGGGGAAAAACGTATTCTATAAAATGGCTACCCTCATACGCCTTCTCCAGGGCATACGGGCAGCCAAGGTGATCATACGCCTGGAGAACCCTGATGCGATTCTCGGGATGGGCGGCTTCACGTGTGTACCCACCATCCTCGCAGGGGTAATGCTTGGGATTCCAACATATCTCCATGAACAGAATGTGGAGCCAGGCCTTGCAAACAAACTCCTGTCGAGGTTTGTAAGATCTACCTTTATCAGCTTTGAGGCTACAAAAGAATATCTCACAACAAAAAAGGTTTACCACACCGGCAATCCTCTCAGGAAGACGCTGAAAACCGTCAGGGAAAGAGAAGAGAAGAGTGGCTTCAGTGTTTTTATATTCGGTGGAAGCAGGGGGGCGCGGAGTATCAATGAATCAATCTTGACACTTCTCCCCTTCATGGAGAGTTACAAGAACACCATAATGTACCATCAGACAGGTAACGAAGACTATGAACGCATCAAAAAGGTATATGAAGGTACCAAAGTAGGGCACGAGGTTTTCCCTTTTACTGACCATATGGAAAAATACTACAACCTCTCTGACGTGGTTATATCGAGGTCAGGGGCAACAACTATCTTTGAACTGGCCTACTTTAAAAAGGCAGCTATCCTTGTCCCTTATCCCTTCTCGGCAGGCCAGCACCAGAAGACGAATGCCATGCATGTGGCAAGCCTGGGCGGCGCATACGTTGTTGAGAATGACCAACTGAGTGGAGAGAAACTCCATAATCTCCTGAGTGGTCTCATGAATGAGCCCGACCGGGTGAAGGAGATGGGTGGCAGCATAGGCAGGCTATACATTGAAGATGCAGCAGAACGAATCATTGACAAAATCGAAGAAGAGGGAATGAGAATATGAGAAGATGGGGAACCCCATTCACCCATCCCCAGAGGTTATAGATGGTATTTCATAAGATAGAAAGGATTCACTTTGTAGGAATAGGCGGTATCGGGATGAGCGGTATCGCTGAAGTGCTCCTGAACCTCGGTTTTACGGTAACAGGTTCGGACTTGAGGAAGACTGACACTACGGATAGGCTGAATGGGCTTGGCGCCACTATATTTTCAGGGCACCGGGAAGAGAATATCGGCAATACCGACGTGGTAGTAGTGTCATCTGCAGTGCGGCCCGATAACCCGGAGGTCCGAAAGGCGAAAGAACTTTTTATCCCTGTCATTCAGCGTGCGGAAATGCTTGCTGAACTGATGCGGATGAAGTACAGCGTTGCTGTGGCCGGGGCCCACGGTAAGACAACGACCACATCGCTGGTATCAACAATCCTGGGTCATGCCGGCCTGGACCCAACTTGCGTCATCGGTGGAAGGTTAAACAGCCTCGGGAGTAATGCTAAACTCGGCGGCAGCAAGTTCCTCGTTGCAGAGGCCGACGAGAGTGACGGTACGTTCCTTCTTCTTTTCCCGACCATTGCTGTCACCACAAACATTGACCGTGAACATCTTGATTTCTACAAGGATATCGATGAGATTAAAAGCGCATTTCTCGCCTTTCTCAACAAGGTACCCTTCTATGGTCTTGACATTATTTGTATTGATAATGCCAATGTTCAGAGCCTCATCCCCCAGTTAAAACGGAGATACATGACCTATGGACTCTCAAAACAGGCTGACTTACGGGCAGAGAACATTACCTACAACGGTTTCGTCACCTCCTTCAAGGTAATTTACAGGGATGAGGAGATGGGGGACATTGACCTCACCCTGCCAGGTATCCATAACGTGGTGAATGCTCTTGCCGCATGCGGAGTTGCCATAGAGCTTGATATTCCATTTTCTACAATAAAGGATGCCCTCAAGGATTTTGGGGGTATTCACCGCAGGCTTGAGATCAAGTGGGATGGTGCAATAAAACTGATCGACGATTATGGGCATCACCCCACAGAGGTCAAGGCCACTCTTTCAGCCATACGTCAGATGTGGAAAGGACGAATCGTTGTTGTTTTTCAGCCTCACCGTTACACGCGCACAAGGGCCCTTATGGAAGAATTCATCACCTCTTTTAACGAAGCAGATGTACTCATCGTGACAGAGATTTATGCTGCATCTGAGGAGGCGATTGAAGGGGTTAATGGACTTGTGCTTTCTGAAAAGATCAGAACAAGCGGTCACAAAAATGTCATGTTTGCCCCGACAAAAGAGGATGCGGCAGAGAAAGTACTCAGTGTTGCCCGGGAAGGGGATGTGGTGATAACCCTGGGCGCCGGAGATGTATACAAGATAGAGGAAAGGTTAAAGGCAGCGTGGAGTGGAAGGGGATAAGAGGCACTGTTCTCAAGGATGTTTTGATGCAAAGATATACATCCATGAAGGTTGGTGGACCGGTCAGCTATCTTGTCTATCCCCGGGACGAGGAAGACCTGTTAAGGGTTTTGGGTATAGCGAAAGAAGCGGGAATAAAGTACCGGTTTATCGGAAACGGAACCAACATTATTGTCAATGATAAGGGGCTCAA
>Ga0209253_10002414_pt1 | contig 16557 bp, 18 predicted proteins | sample FrelakmetBRP12BR_FD_187145 | JGI IMG/M metagenome (GOLD analysis project Ga0209253, IMG submission 187145) | Freshwater lake sediment microbial communities from the University of Notre Dame, USA, for methane emissions studies - BRP12 BR (SPAdes)... | ecosystem: Environmental > Aquatic >...
CTTCCTGCTATCGATATCTTCCCGGCTATAGCCGGTAAGGCGCAGGAACTCGGAATTGGCGAGGCTGACCGTTGTGTCCTCTTCGATGATGATCATTGCGGTGCCGGTACTCTCAAACATCGTGCGGTACCGGCTCTCGCTCTCCTTTAATGCACGCTCGGCACGAATACGTTCGGTCACATCATGCATCTCTATCTGGACGCCGCGGAATTTCCCTTCCTCGATAATAGGGACACCCTGCGCTTCAAGCATGGCAGCAGTGCCGTTTTTCCGCGTGATGGCAAACGAAACTTTTTCTGTTGGAATTCCCTCGCGGTTCATTGAAAGGGCGCGTTGTATTTGCCCAACATCCTCCGGCGAGACCACGATTTCATCGTACCTGTGCCCGATTATGTCGTCTGTCGAAAAACCAAGAATCGTCTGGACTGATGGCGAGACGTATACCGGTAAATCGTGCTCATCGATGATCATGACAAGGTCAGAACTTCGTTCCGCGATCCTCCGGAAGCGCTGCTCACTTTCCTGCAATGCTGCTTCCGCTCTCCTGCGCCGGACTGCCTGTTTTATTTTGTGCTCCAGTTCAACGAACTGCGATTTCGGGTCGCCTCCCTTCTGCAGGTAAAAGTCAGCACCGTTGTTGATCGCCTCGATGACCACCTCCTCCCTGCCTTTGCCCGTGAAGATGATGAACGGAAGTTCCGGACTCCGGGATCGTACCTCCTTGAGAAGCGCGATCCCGTCCATCTCCAGCATCTGGTAATCGGAAACAACGGCGTCAAACTTTTTTGATGTGATCAGGTCAAGGGCGAGTGTGGCAGACGGCGTGACTTCGACCTGAAGCTCCCCGGACCGTTCGAGAAAAACTTTGCAGATATCAAGCAGCATTACTTCATCGTCAACATAAAGGACTGATATCATGGAGGCAGCTCATCCCGTCTGAAACGGGTGGTTCCGGTAATTCCTTCCTGAATAACTATCAGAGAAAGGTGCGATAAATCTACGCCTTTATCTTGCTCCAAGGTCTGCAGAGATATGACAGGGTCTGCGGATCACGTTCTGCCGTCAAACGCAATGGTTCAGGGGGACGCTGGTGCAGTTCGTATCATGATGGGAAGTACAGATCGGAATCAGCCTCAAAGGTCAATGCGCGAGCTTCCGGACCTTCCTGATATTTCCTTCATCATCCTGCCGGGAATCGACAGGGGTTTCACAGATGAGAGGGAGATCCCGGAACACGGGATTGTGGAGTATCCAATGGAACCCGTCGTCACCGATGGATCCCATACCGATGTGCTCATGCCGATCCAGCCCGCTCCCCAGTGCACCTTTTGAATCGTTGAGGTGGACGCATTTTACCTGGTTTACGCCTATAACCTCCTCGAGCTGGTGAACGGTGTTGTTAATACCTTCAGCGGTACGCAGCTCATAGCCGGCAGCAAAGGCATGACAGGTATCAAAACAGATGCCGATCCGTGATGGGTCCGAAAGCCCTTCCATGATCGGGCGGATATGCTCAAAGGTACTCCCGACACTGTTCCTCTCTCCGGCAGTGTTCTCCAGGAGCAGCATCACCTCATTGTCGGATGCAGAGAGCGCGGTATCGATTGCAGCGATCACCCGCTTTCTTCCCCCGGCAATCCCGTCACCAAGGTGATGGCCAAGGTGCGTGACAAGATAGGGGATCGCAAGGTTCCCGCAACGCCCGAGTTCTGTAGTGAGCGTCGAAACTGATTTTTTGTATATCTCTTCTTTGGGGGTGGCGAGGTTGGGCAGATAAGGCATATGATCGACGGGGAGCAGGCCGGTTGCGCTGATCTTTTGTGCAAATGCCGTAATCTCATCGGGATTGAGGGGGCGGAATGACCAGCCTCTCGGGTTGCGCGAGAACATCTGGAAGACATCACACCCTTTCGCTTTTGCCCGGTCGACAGCCTGGTCGATCGAACCTGCGATAGAGACATGAACACCGACCTTTACCATGGAAAGAACCTCCTGCTGAAACTGTTATCTGATGAACATATATAGCGCAAGGGTATCAGGGGATCAGGAACAGGAAAAAAACGCTGCATGCCGGTTTGTTCCGGTGCGGTGGTATCATTTCCATCAGCAGGTGGTATGGAGAACGGCAACGTACTTCCTTTTCTCGAGCTCGATGAGGACAAGGATATCCGGAGTCGGTCCGATCACTGCATGATGGTGTTCAAGGATCGCCGCAGCAGCAGGTGTCACGGGAAGATCTCCGTACTGTCCGGTACCGATAAAAACCATGTCGGGCCGCTCTCCGGTTAAAAAACCGAGCTCAGCGTCCGAAAGGGGTGTATGCCCATAGTTCCCCTTCTGACCTTTTGAGAGCTTCTTCTTCCTTTTTGTCACGGAGCGATCCGCATGGATGATGATGTCATGGTCATACCGCACACCCCCCACCTCAACCCACCCAAACCCTGTCTTCATGCGTTCCATGTACGGAGTGATATGCGCACCGGATGATGAATATTTGCGACGAAGTTCACGTTTAAAAGAAAACCTTATCACACTATGCAGCGATGCAACCCTGAGGGGTTCCATGCTCATCGGGATTATGTCCGACACCCACGATAACGTCCCAAGGACAAAGGATGCAGTAGCCCGGCTGAACAGGGAGAAGGTTGATCTTGTACTCCATGCAGGAGATATCAATTCCCCGTTTATCATTGCTGTGCTCAAGGACCTTGAATCGGAGATGATCGGGGTATTCGGGAACAACGACGGTGACCGGCAGCAGCTGATAAAAAAATGCACAGAATACGGGAACATCTCTTTCCGCGGGACATTCACCCGGTTCACCGCAGGGAATCTTTCTGTAGGGCTTATCCACGGCTCAGACCGGGAACTTCTGGACACCCTGATTGCCGGCAGGTCATTTGATCTTCTCGTGTACGGTCACAGCCATCAGGCTGACATCCACACCCACGGTACGATGCTTGCCGTCAATCCCGGAGAGGTATGCGGGTACCTGACGGGGAACAGCACGGTTGCCATTGTGGATACGGCACACCGGCAGGCTACAATCGTTCCGCTCCCCTGATTGCCATTTCTTCCCGGTTCAGCCTAAGATTTTTGCACCTCAAATAATACTCTAAATATTTTTTTTAAAAAATCAAAAAAATTAACCCAACGGTGCAACCCTGTCGCAGGGTGCCCTTGGACCAGCGATATACAAGGAATGGCAAAATTACGCTGGTGTGTGTCGCTTCCTCATCATAAAAATCCGATGACAATTGGGTATTCCTGACTGCCTGTTTGAAAAATTCCGGAATAACGTCACAAACCAGTTACATACGTTCATGCCGTTCTTCAATTTTTGCCATAAACAGAACCAAAACCGGGATGAAAATACCGATTGCGATGAGCGCCAGACCCTGGGGTTCATCCCCACCGGGTGGCATGAAAAACACATAGACGCCATCTGCAATCACAAACAGGGCGATAAAAAAGGAGATGACCTTCAGGATTGCTTCCATGGAAATTCTCCAGATAAAATATACTCGTCCTAGGGATAATAATGCCTTTGTTCCATGCCCAAACTTTGCCGCTTTAATCTGACCGGGCCTGAATGAAGCTGTGCAGGAAACGACAACGATGGCAACCGCAAACGGTCAGATTAATGCGCCAGCAATGAATGCAAAGGAAAACCCAAGATCGGCACATTGAGAAAATGACCCGGTTCCATAAGAAGCAGATTGTCAGAGATCCACCATTCATCGGGTCAACGCTATGCCACGCGATGCGAAAATGGCAAATATTTCCAGCGGTTTCTCCTCAATACAGGGATCCGATGACCATAATAATCGCTGTCAGATTGGTGCAAACATCGATACATTTATTCCGATTTAAAAAATGCGGGGAGCAACCTGCGTCCAGATACGCGGTGAAATTCCACAGAATAGCAAATTGGTAATAAAAAAAAGCATAACCGGCTGAAATACGGGCCAGTGTCACTTAATGTCGCTAAGAATTTTAAAAGCCGGAAGGATACCGAATTTCATGAACAGATATCCCTTAATGACCCATGGAACGGGAGCGGTATTGATTGAGAAGTCCTCTCAAATGGTTGGCATGCTGATATTTGGACGGTGGTGATATCCTGCGAACTCATGAATGCCGCGATACTGAAGGGGACAGGGAAGATGCGAGTCGATCATGGAACGGTACTTTGGGATCCGGTTGCTGACAGGCAGTTCACAACCATTGGTATCGGGTTGAATAGGAGGGGTCATTTGCCCTTAGCAAATTCAATATCATTTGGCGATGTAGGGTAAGTGCCATGCAGCGGGATGCCTGAAAGTGCCTGAATTTCTGGATTTGATTCATCAGGGCGATGAATGTTCAACCGGCAGATGAATTGTACTAGGAGCAATAAATATTCTATCTTATTACTTAGCTAAGCGCTGGGACAGTGACTAAAATGCATCTTCTTCCGATCGATGAACTGAGGGTGTTCGCAGGCAGGGGAAGAGCGCCTGATATTCCTGTGCCGAGACCGAAACTGCCCACCCTCCTGTACGGAGGGGGTACATCATCCTGTTCGGTCAATGCGACCATACCATTTCCCGGAACAATACCCATGCAAGAAAGCTTTGTGTTTTCGGATGCGCGGATTGTCGAGCACCATGAAATTCCGGCTCCCCGGAAAAACCGGCTTTCCGTGCTCTATGTCGATGACGAACCGGTATTTCTGGATCTCTGTAAAATCTATCTCGAACGGGGAGGTGAAATTTCCCTGACCTGTACAACCTCTCCCTATGAGGCCCTTGACCTCCTCAAGGCATCCCGGTTTGATGTGATTGTATCTGATTACCAGATGCCGGATCTGGATGGGATAGGATTTTTAAAACAGCTCAATGAAAGAAATTGCACCATTCCCTTCATTCTGTTCACCGTTCGGGGGCGTGACGAGGTACTGCTCGAGGCAATCAGTCATGGTGCAACATTCTACCTCCAGAAAGGCGGCGACCCGAAGTCGCAGTTTGCAGAACTCATTCACACGATCAAAGAGGCGGCCAAAAGGCGGCAGGCAGAGGAGATCCTCAAGGAAAGTGAGAGCCGGTACCACACGATGTTTGAGAGTACCGGCACCGCAATGATCATCATCGAAGAGGACACAACGGTCAGCCTCGCCAATTCCGAGTTCCTGCGCCTTACCGGTTACAGCCGGGAAGATATCGACAGCAGGAAGTCCTGGACAGAATTTGTGGCCACAGAAGACCTTGAACGGCTCCTCGCCCAGCACCGCCTCCGCAGGGAAAGGAGGGAGGATGCCCTCAGGCAATACGAGTTCCGGCTCATCACGAAGACCGGACAGGTCAGAAATATCCTTGTCACGGTAGAAATAATTCCCGAAACACAGAAAAGTGTTGCATCACTCATCGATATCACCAGCCTCAGGAAAGTGGAGGAGGAGCTGGAGAGAAAGAATAAGGAAATTGCGACTGCTTACCAGCGACTTGCACTGGCGGAAGAGGCCATTCGCCATACGATCGATGACAAGCCGCTTCCCTGCGGACACCTTCACAACAACGAGCTCGCTGCCTGAAAATTATTAGACTTCAGGGAGTAGGATTAACGCTCTCATAAGACGTGGTACTTGCTCGGCTCGTTTATACAACGCATTGCTCATCGCCGATCGATAATTCGCTTTTTGAGCATCACGTCATGGTCAACCGGAAGGAGATAGGGAATACGAAAGCACCTGCCCGGATTATCATCAACCCTGAAAATGTTCTCCTGTAGTTTTACCTGATGCAGGAATCTCTGTTCCATTCATCGGCAGCTGGTGGAGGAATACGAATAGTTTAACCTAAAAAGTACCATATCACGATAGTGTTACGCTCCTTTTTTCAGTACAAGCCATTGCTTCCTGCCCGCCTGTTTCAACCGGATGAACACGTATGTCCCGGTAAACCGCTTCCCGTCAAGCACGACTTCAATCTTATCCGGTGACCACAAAATCTCCCTGTACATGCCTGCTTCTGCAATTTTCACCTCACCGGCGCCGTACTCACCTGCCGGAATCGTGCCCGCAAAACTGATAAATGAGAGTTCATGATCTTCTGTCTCTATCGCCAGCCTCCGGTCGTTCGGCTTCTCTGGTAACCCTTTGGGCACAGCCCAGCTCTTCAACACATTGTCCTTTTCGAGCCGGAAGTCAACGTGGTGGTGCTTTGCACAATGTTCATGAAGCACGAACCGCCTCTGGGGAAAAACCGGTTCTTCAGTGCCTTTTTCTTTGTTCATCGGGTGGTCACCAGCAGGATTATCGTGTGGATCTCAGCGCCCGAAGGTTGTGATGAACCTCTCATACCCCAGCACATGCCCGCTCATAGCCCGATCGATACCGTTCCTGTCCGCAGTCGGCATCCCGATCTCATAATCGAGGGCATACAGGGAAAAGATGTAGCGGTGAACCGACCCGATCGGCGGGCAGGGGGGGTAATATCCCCGGCTGCCGGCGCTGGTATCCCCCTGTTGTGCACCGCCTGCCAGCACCTTTACATGGGGCTGGGCACGGTCAATCCGCAGGGCTGACGGAGGGATATTGTACAGGAGCCAGTGCGTAAAGGTGCCACCCGGTGCATCCGGATCGTCAACAATCAGGACGAGGCTTTTTGTTCCCTGCGGAATATTCTCCCACGAGATTTCCGGGGATTCCATCGCCCCCTTGCAGGTATACTCGTCCGGCAGGACGGAACCCTGAGCGAGCGCATCGACACGGAGGGAAAAGACGTGAGAGCCGGTCACCGCAGCCTGCGTGGGAGGTACGGACGCCCCTGGTGCAAGTGGTATTGGTACCGGTGAAGATTGTGGAGCGGTACAACCGCACAACCATGCAGCGGATGCAAGACAGAGCACCACGATTAGTCCGGTTCTGTATTTCATAATCGGCAATTGGGGGCGGGACAGGCATAAGGTTGACGGCATCAGAACCGGTTGGCACAAAAAAAGAGCAGGGGTGGTATTTCTGCACGGGATTGACCTGAATACCGCCAATTTTTTTTTGCAAAGATCCAGATCTGGATACCCGGCATGACATCTCCTGGTGCGGTACCGCTGAGCGTAACCGGCTGACCTGCTGTGATGCCCGCGGCAGAGACTGTTGCCGAGACAAACAGTTTTGCCTGCGTCGCGGCAGGTGCGGTCGTTGCATATGCCCCGGCTGCCGGAAGCACAAGAAACGTCACGACCAAAAGGATTGACAAAATGACAGGTGCGGATGTAACAAATTTCATCCTGAATGGGGGGTCGGGAGATATCATATTGTTAAATGGATATTTTAAGGATAGGTCCCGGTACAGTAAAGCACGACGACTCCCCTATTGGCTGTGCGATACTTCGGACACTAATAGATAGATTATATTATCTGTTGGAGTCAGACCGGGCAGCTTTGCAGTTCTGTACACGCTCTTTTAAGGCACGTGCTGCACTTCTGATGTCCGGTTGCGCCACAACGGCAGAAATAACGGCAACTCCATCGGCACCGGCACCGATCACATCACAGATATTGCCCATTCCGATACCTCCGATTGCAACGAGGGGTACGCTCACCGCTGCCCTGATTTGGCGTATCCCGTCAAGCCCACAATGAATAACGGCCTCTGCCTTTTGTGCTGTTGGAAATACCGGACTTGCTGCAAGATAATCCGCCCCATCCTGCACTGCCTGTATTGCCTCATCGGCAGAACCAACCGAGACACCAATGATAAAACCCCGGGGGACGATCGCCCGGGCAGAAGATACCGGCAGGTCATCGTAACCAAGATGTACGCCATCAGCACCACAGGCGATCGCCACATCGAGCCGGTCGTTTATGATGAACGTAGTGCCTGTCCTGAGTGTCACCTCGCGTACCCTCTTTCCCGCCCTGACAAGCCTGCGTGTACTGCAGGTCTTGTCCCGGAGCTGAATTACATCGGCGCCCCCCTCAATGGCAAGGCGTGCGACCTCCTCGTGTGAGCGCCCTCCCGACAGCGTGATATCGGTAATCACATAGAGGTCGTAGTTCATAGGTTCAGACTGACCGTACCCGTGCGTGCCTCGTAAGGTCTTCGGGCAGGAGTGCCGCAAGCTCGTCGAATAAGGCAGTCCTGAAAGAATAAGGTCCGGCTGAACGGGCTGCTGCACGCTCACCGGCAATTCCGAATGTGGCAAGTGCCGCTGCCGATGAAATAACGTAATCATCTGAGACTGCGGCAAAAGCTCCTGCAAGCGAAGCTGCCATACAGCCGGTTCCAGACAGCCTGCCCATCATCTCATGCCCATTATCCACGAGGAGTGCCCGGCTGCCATCCGTAACGATATCGGTTGCTCCGCTGACAACCACCACGATGCCGGCGTCCTCTGCAAAGGTCTGCGAGATTGTCAGTGCATCCCCGCAGGCGCCCTGCGAATCAACCCCCCGGACCCTGCCACCCGCGCCGGCAAGGGTGCCGATCTCACCTTCATTCCCCTTCAGCACGGCAATGTCAAGCCGATCAAGAAGCATGAGGGAGGCTTCTGTCCGCATTCGCGTGGCGCCCGCTCCCACAGGGTCGAGGATGACCGGAATATTGCACTCGTTTGCCTTTTTCCCCGCGTCCAGCATGGCAGCAATCTGCTGCTTTGAGAGCGTCCCTATATTCAGGACAAGCGCGTCTGCAATGGCAGCCATCTCCCCGACCTCCTCTGATGCCTCGGCCATAACCGGCGCCGCCCCTACGCAGAGAGTCACATTTGCACAATCGTTTATGGTAACGGCGTTGGTGATATGGTGGACGAGAGGGCGCCTGTTTCGCACTCTTGAGAGCAGGTCTTCAAAGGAGGAAGAGGTCATCGGTTGATCAGTCCTCTGTACCCTTAGATATTCTCTTTGAAATAATCAAAGCTGATGGCTCATGCACTCAAAAAGTCTGTGATATCCATCTGTATCATCAGATTATCCCGGGTTTACCCTCATTATTCCCGCACCCCCGCAGGCAAGCGTGAGAACTATCAGAAAAAGGAACGGCTGAATAACAGTGGTATAACTGCCGGGAATAATTGGCCTGGTTGTAAAACATTTGTTGTGGTTGCGGATTATGTCCGTCTTTTTCTGTGGCTGATTTCCCCCACCACAGCCTCACCAAACTCACGGGTTCCGGCTGTGCCGCCAAGATCAGCGGTCATGATTCCACCGGCAAGGGTCTGCTTGATCGCCTGTTCAACAAGTTTTGCACCATCAGGATCCCCCAAATAATCAAGAAGCATCGCTGCGCTCCGGATCGCTGCAATCGGGTTTGCGATATTCTTTCCTGCAATATCGGGGGCGCTGCCATGCACCGGCTCGAAGAGGGCGAACCTGTCACCGATGTTAGCGCTCGGTATCAGTCCAAGCCCACCTACCAGATAGGAAGCGACATCAGAGAGGATATCCCCAAAGATGTTTGTCGTCACGATAACATCGTAAGCCTGCGGGTGCTGGAGTATATCCAGCGCGAGGGCGTCGATAAATTTTTCATTGAACCGCACACCCGCTGCTTTTGCCTCGGCAAGACAGATGTCCCGGAAAAACACATCGGACTTGATGACATTTGCCTTATGCCCCACGGTGAGGAGCCTCCGGGTCTTTGCAAGCCGGATCGCCGCCTTCGCTATTCGTTCCGTGCCTTTCCTTGTCACAACCCGCAGCGTTGTCGCCCGATCGGTACCAATCTCTTCAATCCCGGAATAGAGCCCCTCGGTGTTCTCACGCACGATCATGATATCAAAATAATCTCCTTTCACCGGGCGAAGGTTGGCGTACAGGTCAAGGGCTTTCCTGATCCTCAGCACCACACTCTGGTAATCCTTCATCGGGGGCGTTGTCACCGCCCCGAACAGGACTGCATCAGCGTCTTTGAGTGCGGCAATTTCGTGATCATTGCACGGGCAACCGGTCTTCTCCCACCTGCCGTATCCCAGCTCCACGTTGAAAAATTCAAATTCGGGGTGCAGCACTTCCAGCACCCGGCGCGCAACCGGGATCACCTCGTGCCCGATGCCGTCCCCTTCAGCGACTGCCACCTTTTTCATGCTTTCTCCATTCCTTCATCAGTACTATAACAGAGTCCGCGATCTGTCCCGGGGATGCACCCCAGTGCACCACCGCTCCCAGCCTCCCGTTATATTCGCCGACGCCTTCCCGCTCTGAACGGCAGCAGCGGGCGATGAATGGTTCCTCACTGACGGCTTCAAGCGGGCAGATGTTTACCAGCTCAAAACCGGTTCCATAACACTCGTTCACGAGCTTCGAACCTGTCATGCATCCGGCGATCCGTTCTCCCCCGTGCATGACATCTGCATCAAGGGTTCTTTTAAATCCTGCAGCACGGCAGGGAAATACATCTGCTTTCATCGTTGAGAGGTCGACGATATGATGGCAGAACATGATGTCCAGTTCACCAAAGAGCCCACAGGATTCGAGCTCGCGGATGCAGGCTGAGAGGCTCGGGCGGGGGGGGCTTGCATCATACACATGCACTTTTATCAATCCCGATTGACTGGGATCAAGGACGAATGTCATGTGTTCATCAAGACCCGAGAAGAGTGTGCAGCGGTAACCGGAATCGAGCGCAAGCTGGATAAGAAGAGCCCTGTTATGTATCTGAACTTTATTTGGATACCGGTATACCTCATCAGCAGACGCGATAACGCGTGAAGAAACGATGCGGCGCATTGCCCCCTTTTCGTCAGGATCTGTTGTTATTTCGATTATCTCAAAACCGTCCCCTGCCGGATGGACGAGATACCGGCTTAAAAAATACGCTTTCTCCCCGCAGGGTTTTGCTGATGCAAAACCGACATACTTGCACCGTTCTGGGAATATCACTGCTTTACCCTCCAGTACTCCACGAGGCCGCCTGCGCGCAGGATGTCAAGCATACGCTGTGAGAGCGGGCGGAGACTGCTGCGCTTCCCACCCGCTTCAATCCAGCCCTCTTCCAGATCGAAACGTATGGTCATACCCTCACTACATTTAAGATCAGCCTCGACGAGAGGCAGGCCAATGTTGATTGCGTTCCTGAAAAATATGCGTGCAAAACTTGGTGCCACGACTGCAACTGCCCCTGCTTCTTTCAGCGCGATTGCCGCCTGTTCCCGTGATGACCCGCAGCCAAAGTTCTTTCCGGCAATAATTACCGCCCTTAAAAGCCGGGGGGCAAGGTGCGGGTCGAGGTCCTCGAAGACGTGCTCTGCCCAGATGCGGTGGTCCTTTGTGCGCAGGTAACGGCCTGCGATAATCATATCTGTGTCGATATCCGGCCCAAGGCACACTGCACGCCCCTGCCCGTGCATCAGGGCACCCCCGGTTCGGTGATCTCGCCTTCCAGCGCACTTGCTGCCGCTGTCGCAACTGACGCAAGGTAGACCTCGCCTCCAACGCCCATCCGGTTCTTAAAATTACGGTTCGCGGTTGACAGGCAGACCTCCCCCTCTCCGAGGACCCCCATGTGGGCGCCAAGGCAGGGACCGCAGCCCGGGGTTCCTACTGTGCACCCGGCTTCGATGATGTCTGTAAGCACCCCCGTCCTGATCGCCTCGCCCAGAACCTCGCGTGATGCAGGAACAACGATCGTCCGGACAGCGACCTTGTTTTTTTTCACGATGCGGGAGAAACGGGCGAGATCGGAATACCTGCCGTTCGTGCAGGTGCCCACAAACACCTGGTCAACCGGGAGCCCCGCAAGGTCGCGGACCGGTCTGACGGTGTCTACCCGTGGAGGGATGGCAACAAGCGGGACGACATCGCCCATATCGATCGCCAGTTCCTGCACATAATCGCATGGCTCTTTTTCCTGCTCTCCTGCTGACCGGCCAAACCGTGCGAGATAATTGACCGTGAGATTATCCGCATAGAACATTCCTGTCTTGGCGCCGGTCTCGACCGCAAGGTTGCAGAGGACGAGCCGGTCATCCATGGAAAGGTTCCCGGTTCCTTCACCGATAAATTCCAGCGCCCGGTACGAGCCCCCGTCCATTCCGAGCTGGCTGACATAGGTCAATGCAATATCCTTTGCCTCTGCCGCACCTTTGATCTCTCCATTCAGGTGGACGCCGATCGAGTGCGGGACCTTAAACCAGGTCTCACCGGTGAGCCAGATCGCCGCCATATCGGTCGCCCCGACGCCGGTCGCAAATGCTCCGAATGCCCCGAGCGTACAGCTGTGCGAGTCGGCACCGACCACTACCTCTCCGGGCAGGACGACACCTTCACTCATGCACTGGTGGCAGATGCCCCCGCCAATGTCAGAGAACTGCAGGAATGAAGTCCTGGCAAATTCGCGAAGTTCGTGCTGGAGTGTCGCAGTAGTGCTGTTATTTGCCGGTACAATATGGTCAAAGATAACGGAGATGCTCGAGGGATTGAAGAGACCCCGGGACCCCATTCCCTTCCATGCTTCAAGTGTCAGCACGCCGGTGCCATCATGGACATAGGCACGATCCACTCCACGGTCAACATATTCCCCTGCAGGGGCTCCGAGAATCCGCTCTGACAGGCTGCTCATACCGGTTTTTCCTCTTGTGCTTTTTTGATCAGTTTTCTCAGGACGACAGGAGTGATGTTGCACTTATGCTCGGAATGCTCTTTGACAAGGTCAAGCACCCGGCAGATCTGCTTGTCCGACAGCTCGCAGCCAATTGATGAGACCACATGCTCGAGCGCTTTCTTTCCCGTGTGCTTGCCAAGAATAAAGTGCCGTTCACTGCCCACAAGCTCCGGGGGGAAACATTCATAGGTCGAGGGATCGTCAAGGATCGCTGCTATGTGGATGCCGCTCTCGTGAGAGAATGCGAGTTCCCCCACCACAGGTTTGTTGCGGGGGAGGGTGATGCCGCTGTACCTCTCCACCATCCGTGACAGAGGGGTGAGGCAGGAGAGGTCGTACCGTTCAACACCCCCCTTCAACCGGAGTGCAACAAGCACTTCGTCCAATGACGCGTTGCCGGCCCGCTCGCCAATGCCGTTCACGGTTGTATGAAGCTGGAACGCCCCGGCCTCCGCAGCGGTAATCGTATTAGCCACTGCACAGCCCATATCGTTATGGCAGTGAGCGCAGAGCGGCCGGCGTACCGATGCCACAAGGTCAGTCATGATCCGGTGCATCTCAGTCGGGATGAGGTACCCGACAGTATCGGCAAAACTGAGCAGAGCGGCACCATGGTCAACCGCCCGCCCGTACACCTCCTTGAGAAATCCGGGGTCGGTGCGGGAGGCATCTTCTGCTGCAAACCGGACCGGCAAACCATGATCGTTGACGTGATCGATGATCAGGAGCGCTTCTTCAAGCACCTGTTCCCGGGGCTTTTTGAACTTGAGCCTGATATGAAGGTCACTTGTCGGGATGAAGATACTGACCATGTCGACATCACAGTCGATGGCAGCATCCACATCAGGTATTCTTGCACGGGCAAAACCACAGATGCGGGCAGACAACCCCAGCCTGGTGATGGCAGTCACGCACTGCTTTTCGTTGGGTGATACGGCCGGGAAGCCTGCTTCAATGACCTCGACACCTACCGCGTCCAGCATCCGGGCGATTTCTGACTTTTCCTCACAGGAGAACGCAACACCGGGCGTCTGTTCGCCGTCCCGCAATGTCACGTCACAGATCTCAACATTCCACGGTTTCATGGGTGCATCCCTCGGGGCAAGTACCTTCAATAATCAGGGTTTTTGGACAGCCCGGGATCACGATTCGCTCCCGCAGCCGGCTGGTTTCATCCGCACGGCAGACAAACGGGTCTGCCCATGCAAGGTAGCGGTTCAGGTCATAGACGGGCTGCCCGCCGGTCATGCCCATCCGGTCGTTCTTCAGTACAATACAGAGAAGCGGGAGCTGTTTCTCATACACATCGATGAGGGCATTCATGCCGGAATGCAGAAGCGCAAAATCGCCGGTGAGCGCCACTTTCGTGCTTCTTGCGGCAACAGCGACTGATGAGCCGAGCGCATAACAGGCCCTGCCGATACGGTACGGGGGGTTGCCTGCAAGAACGGCACACCCCATATCGCAGATGACTTCCATACCCTTTCCCTTAAGAAGCTCCAGCACAGTTCTGAACGGGCAGTTTCGGCAGAACGTCCGGCAGAACCCGCGATCGGCAAATGTCTCAGGCGACCCTGAAACGTGAGGAGGCTGTACCCAGCGATGATCATGGACAAACGGTCTCCCGAGTTCTCTTGTGTGTTCCAGTATGTCTGCATCACGGGGCGGGGGGTAGACGGTCACCGCCTTTGATTCCCCTTCTGCCGCCCCGACACCCACGACACCCCCCTTCCAGAGGTTCAGATTTGAGGATCGTGACCATGAAAACATTTCAACCGCTGTTTGGTCTGCTGCCTGCGCCCTGCCCCGCATCGTGAGATCCGGAGAGGCAAGATTTCCTTTCCGGTCGCGTCTCACGATCGTGCTACCTACCGAAACATCTCTATCAAGCAGCGGGGGCGTGATGCGAACAATGGCGATGCGTGAGAAACGCTCCGATGCTTCGAAAGCGGAAACAATTGCGGCAGAGCATGTCCTGTCATCCGGCTCGATGACCGGAACCTGTGCCAGTTCGCCAAAGTAGCGGGAGTCCTGGGTATTCTGGGACCCGCGGGCGAGCACGTCATCGCCTGCGATGATGATGACCCCCGCACGCAGCCCCTGCGTGGTCGCATTGATGAGCGGGTCGGCGCAGACATTCAGCCCTACGTTCTTGATAATGACGGCTGCCCGCCGGCCGTCAAGGGAATCCCCGAGTGCGTACTCGAGCGCCACCTTCTCGTTAATAACGATCTCGGCATTCAATGCGGCAGCAATATCGGTCACCGGATACCCGGGTACCGTGTAATAACGGTCAGCACAGGTGCGTAATGATTCGGCAATCGCCTCGGCGCCCTTCATGCATCCTTCCCCGGGACGAGATCGCACCCCGTGCAGTTCGTACACATGGTCAATGCCTGCCGGGTATCCAGTCCTTCCTGTTCGAGAATGCGTTCATGCATGGCAAAAATTCCCAAAAGCCGGTCTGCAGACGGGCGGGGCAGGTGGGAAGCACCCGCTACGGGATTGAGAGGGCGCAGGACAGGTAGTATGCCACGGGCAGTGAGCCTCCTGATGCACTGCTCCATTTCCGCATCGGTCTCCCCAAGGCCAATAATGACATTGGAAAAGACCCTGCCCCTGCCGAAAATCCGGACAGAACGTTCCAGCACGCCCCATATAAAGTCGTAATCAAGATCCGGGCACATCGCACCAAAGATCTGTGGGGTCGCTGCCTCAATGTTGAACTTGACCTCGACAACGCCGAGTGCATGAAGCCTGTCCGGTGAAAGGTCGGTCGGATAAATTGAGACCCCGATTGGCAACCCAAACGGCACCAGTCGTTGTACCACTTCCAGCACATATGCTTCTTCCTCCTCGACACTGGACAGGACACCGCTTGTCAGGGAGATTGCGCGTATCCGCGGGAGAACTGATTGTACCATACCGAGGATCTCTTCAATGCTCTTCCGCCCGCCTTTGAGGTGAGGCACGGGGCAATACGTGCATTTGAAGATGCACGAACCCGTGATGGTGATATACGCCTGGTTCGGGCAATGGTACCCGGGCTCCTCCAGCCTGCCGCTTACCTGTGCCGCGCCAATGAAGAGGTCGGCAACACCCCCGCCGCGGTGCACAACCTCGGTCTCGCTCATCGGGTCAAGGGCGAGACGGACGCGGTGGCTCCCCATCGAGAAAAAGACCGACCCCTCACCCCCGGCGCCGGGTCCTGCTGCTGACGTGGCAATGTACCGGTCTGCCGGTTCACCGGAGAGCCGGGTTGTCGCTGTCGCAAGTACCAGTGCTTTTATTTCCTTCCATCGCATAATTCGAGCGCCTCCTCATACCTGGTGAAAAATGGCAGGGCAGCAACGGCACCGATGATACCACGCCCATTCATGATGATGCCCAGATCTTCAACCTTCAGTGAATCAAGCAGCCCGGGTCCAATCTCCCCCGTTTTCACCTTCCAGCCGAAATCAACCAATGCTTTTGGAGGGGTAAAACCCTGAAACACCGCCATCCCGGTCTTTTCCGAAAGCGTATAGCGTTCCAGAAGGCCCTGAAACCGGCTGATGAGCCGGGCGGTGTCGGTTGATGCAAATTCTGCGACAAGGCTCACGCAGTTTTTCGTGCGATAGGGAACCGGGTAGAGCTGAACAATAGTGTGGGAGAGGTAGACTGACCGATCATCTTCGACTGCCCGTGCGATGTTGTGGACAAGCGTCCATGTTGCACCTTCTTCGGGGGTATCCGTATCATCCACCCCGATCAGGACACGCGAACGGCGGGGCAGCCAGATCGTCGAACCGGCGATTTTGCCGCCACCAGATTCATCGCTTTTTGACCGCAGTACCCCCTGTGCCTTCTCCCGGCAGCTTGTCACACCTACTCCACCTCCTCCCATCCCGATGTAGCTCACGGAGACCTCGTTCTCATCAAGTGCAACTCCGGAGATACCTGCCGGGAACCGTGATCCTTCAAGATCGAGATCGACCTG
>Ga0209253_10002415_pt1 | contig 16553 bp, 18 predicted proteins | sample FrelakmetBRP12BR_FD_187145 | JGI IMG/M metagenome (GOLD analysis project Ga0209253, IMG submission 187145) | Freshwater lake sediment microbial communities from the University of Notre Dame, USA, for methane emissions studies - BRP12 BR (SPAdes)... | ecosystem: Environmental > Aquatic >...
TTAGGATCAGCATTGGAATTGGGGTCAGATTCAACATTTACAAAAGTACTCCACATAAAACGAAATTTATCCAAAGTGCGGACTTGATGAAGGAAGCCTCCGAATTGGCTGGTCGTGCGAAAATGATCGTTGCACATACTTGTCAATATCGTCAATATGCTTCAGCCTCGTTCATTACCCTATGGAGTCTATAACATCATCCTCACGTCCACTGAAAATCTATTAATCTATAAAACTATTGAAATCAAGCAGAAAGAAAAAGAGGATCTTTTATATGTCAATGCGAATAATTGACAAATTTATTTATAATCCTTACAATTAAAGTAAGGATTATATTCCTTACAGGAGGTATTTATGCTGGCGGCAAAGGTTACATCCAAAGGACAGATAACAATCCCCAAGCAAGTGAGGGATAAGCTCGGAATTGAACCGGGAGAGGGGATAAGCTTTGTTGAAAAAAACGGTATTTTTTATATTAAAAAAGCAGTTCAAGAATCCCCTTTTGATAAATGGGTTGGAAAGCTGAAAACACTTAAGGGTAAAAAATCTGATGCAATAACTGATGAACTGAGGGGCAGATGATAACAGCGATAGATACCAATATCTTACTTGACATACTGATACCTGATGAAGCTCATTTGACGTCCTCGAAAGAAATACTTAATGAATACCTGTCAAAGGGTCAGCTTATCATATGTGAACTTGTATACGCCGAGTTAGCCTCTCAATTTTCAGATGAGCAGGAATTGCACGATTTTTTCTCAGACACGGGAATAAGGCTGATGCCCTCTAACAAAGAAGTATTGTACCGTGCGGGAAAAGCATGGAAAGAGTATGCCAGAAACAGAAAGATTGCTTTAGAGTGCTCCAATTGCGGTAAAGCTATCCCTGTTACCTGTCCTGAATGTAAATCCGCTGTCAAATTCAGGCAGCATATTATCAGTGATTTCATAATAGGTGCCCATGCTCTTGTTCATGCCGAACTTTTACTGACCAGAGACCGCGGATTCTATAAGACATACTTTAAAGACTTAAAGCTTGCCGAATGATTTATTGTTAAAGGTTCTTCCCTGAAAGATTAAAACCGCATACCCTTTTTCCCCCTAAATAAGTCAGGAATTCTTACGTCTTTCATCTCTTTCTGTTCGTCTTTTTCTGACATCCTGACGCCAAAAAATTATCATTCACTACGTATCAGTCATTTAAACCAATAATCACTAATAATCATGAAAGGAACATTTATGCCTGAAACCGATGAGCTTTTAGAGCAGATCGCAAAGCTTTTGAAATCCGGCTCAAAGAAAAGCTATGAGATCGCAGAGACGAACTTCAGAGTCGGCCAGTTGATTTCGGAAGCATGCAGAGACCAGGGAGAAGATGTTGTAAGTATAATCGCCGCAAGGATTAGTCAGAAAGGTATTCCTGTATCAGTCAATTTCCTCTTCGATGCTTGCAGGATACGAACGTGACAAAAACGTGAAAGAATATATCTAAAACGGTAGAAATATATCGAACTATAAGCAAATAAAAAACTGGGCCAAGCCATTGTTTTGTAAAGTTAATTCAGTATTTTCAAGCACTTGTAAAATCCCTTTGTTACGAATGGCATTCAAGAGGTCGTCGGTTCGATCCCGATCAGCTCCACCATATAAAAATCAAGGGGTTACGCGTGCGGGTGCGACCTCTTGATTGCCCAAACGTGAAAAAACGTGAAGTAAACATATCGAAAAAGGTAGAAACATATAGAAACATATAGAAAAGGGAAGGGCAGTGAAAAGGTGAAAGATGTATTCCAGAAAAAATGAGGATCACTGGGAAACGGGGACATCAGGGCTACCTCCTGAAAGACATATGGCCGCTATCCACGGTTGACAATATGTACCAATTAAGGTACATTACTATATGGAACATGGAGAACCTGTTCTGCGGGTGATTTTCTATCGAAGCGAAATCGGTGTTGAACCCGTGAGGGAATGGCTCAAAGAGTTGCGGAAAGAAGATCGAAAGGCCGTCGGCGAGGATATCAAGACCGCTCAGTTCGGCTGGCCTATTGGCATGCCCCTTGTCCGGAAGATAACAAAGGGTCTTTGGGAAGTCAGATCAAACATCACGGACGGCATTGCCAGAACGTTCTTCACAGTAGAGAAAAACACTATGGTGCTTCTTCATGGTTTTGTCAAGAAATCAAAGGAAACTCCACCGAATGAACTGCAGACAGCCAGGCGGAGATTGAGGAATATCCTTGGAGGTTAATATGAAAAACAAGCATCTCGGCGGCGATTTTGATGATTTTCTTCGGGAGCAGGACATGCTCGCCGGGGCGGAGGCGGTTGCGGCAAAACGTGTGCTCGCCTTTCAGCTCGAAAAGGAGATGAGGAGAAAGGGATTGACCAAGGTTCAGATGGCGACCCGGATGCGGACGAGCCGGACAGCCGTAGACCGTCTGCTGGACCCGGAGAATATATCGGTCACGTTGAATACGCTGGAGAAGGCCGCACTTGTGCTCGGGAAGAAGTTGAGCATCAGGCTCGGATAAAGTATGGCGGGGCATATTGCAGTTGAGTCTTTAGAGTCCTTTGTCAGGCAGAATATCGAGGAGTTAGCGTATTTTAGCAGGAACAAATTGAAGAGTGGCTATTGAATTGATCCTGTTGAATACGTTCAGAAGCAAACGCCCTTTATCATGCCGATGCTGCTGCAGAGTGCAACTGGAAATTGTTATAACGGAAAAATAGCACTATGGTATCTGCAAGAATAAAGACCTGCCCCTGATGATTCTGATGTAATAATAACCAGTATTTGCAAGCGAAGCATATATATAGTTTGCATTGAAAAGTATACCGAAGTCTTTTGAGAAGTGAAGTTAAAAAAGGTCTTTCTCTTCTTCAGAAATTAGTGCCTGAAGTCTTTTGAGGAAATATTTGTCGTTTTCCGACCCTAAGCCAGGAATAAGATCAATATTGACATGGCTGTAAACGGCTGGCCATATATCTTTATGGCGGATTGCGAGTTTAGGATTTAAGATATAGTGTCCTGTTCGCTTGCGTTTGAAAAGCTTTCTGCAGTATGGGTTGGCGCTGTCAGCTTCATTCTTTGAAAGGAGCGCCGATATGTACGGACGCTGTCTCCGGTATTCGGGGATGACACTATCCGGCAGAGATGCCACTATTTTCGCCAGTTCTACGGCAGTAAACGGGACAAGGTCGATATATTGACGGTTGATCCGGCTGCGCAGCGTGGCAAAGAAAATGTGGAACAGCAAAAACTCTCCCAGGCGGCTGTCGATCTTGGTCAACCTTTCATCAATCTTCAGGCTAACGCTGGAGGGCGCAAGCATCTCATGCACACCGGGGAATGATTCAGAGGCGAACTTCCTGTCCTTCATAGCCCGCTGCAGTGCCCACTGCCATGCGGTGAGATCATAGTTGTCCGTCAACCCGGTATCAGCGCCAGCTTCTAACAATTCCTTAACGAGCGCTGAATTCCCGGCGCTCGCCGCGAGCATTAGAGGTGTCTTATTGAAAACATTGCGGTGGTCCACGCCGTAGAGTTCGCACTCTCTGAGTACGTCCTTGTAGAATTTACCTGTATATTTCTGCTGATATCTGGTTATGAGATTCGCACTTTGCCTGTCGTAGAGAGGCCGGTCAAAGGGCAATCCCTTATGCCGCATGAGACAAACCTGTTTCGCCCTGTCAAAACCTTGCACGCTGAGCAGCTCGATCAGCCTTGGTTCGTTATAGAAGAGACTATATTCAAATAACGCTTTTTTGGGCTTTTGCGAAATCTCCTTTTTGTCGCAGGCGCGTGCGATAAGTTCACGAACTCTTTCGGGGGTAAGTATATCCCAGGGCACGGGCTGTGTCTTCAGGATGTCGCGCCTGATTTCATCGGCCTGTTCCTGCCTACCCTGAAGTTCCAGCCTCCGCGCCTCCGCTTGCCACTCTTCGATACTGGACTGCTTCACGTCTACAGTAACGCCGTTACCGGCATTTTGTATTTCTAACATCCTGACAAGTGGGTGGCTGGTATCGCTCTCAATGAGATATAGCCTTTGCACGGCACGGGTGACCGCGACATAGAGGGAATTGACAAAGAACTTATATGCTTCAAGAGATTTATCTGTTTTATCGCGGGCCCTCATATATTCGAGGTCTCCGCTCAAATCCTCCGGAGCGACCCCATTCGTTATCTCCTCAAAACTGGCCCGGTCACTCGATATGAAGTTCACCAGGATGACGTTTTCGTACTCAAGCCCCTTTATCTCCTGGATACTAAAAAGAAGCGGTGTATCAAAGAACTGGCGCGCAGCAGCCTTTTCCTCGTCGCGCATTACGAGCACCGCAAATTTGGTGGACCGCCGGATCTTCTGGTTCAGCTCCTGCTTTGCCTTTTCCGCATCCTTGATGAGTATGAGTTCGCCCGTATTTTCCGATACACTGTTCATGAGATAGGTGCTTTCCCTGTCGATGGACCCAAAGCGCTTTTGTTTGATCCTGAGAAGCCTGTTCGCAAGATCCGTCACTGCTGTCGAATTACGGAAATTGGACTGCAGAATACGTGTTACCTCATGGATCTCCAGGGATTCGGCGTTGTAGAGCATGGACTTGAGATTGCTCCAAGAGAAGAAATTTGGATGGACTATCTGGTTGGAGTCTCCGCAGAGGATAAATTGGTCGGGTCTCTTCAGGGTTGTCAGAATGAGCTGAAGCTGGATGTTCGTTATATCCTGCACTTCATCGACGACTATAAAGTCGTATATCTGCTGCGCGTGTTTCAGATAGCCGTGGGCGAGGATGCTGGGGTCATAATATCCGTTCTCTTTAAGAAAGACCAGATATTTTTCGAAAAGCCTGTAGACAAGCTCACGCTCGTTGTCGAGATAAATGGATTGGCGGACACCACGATTTAGATAATCTTCGCGGTCCAACCACGGCTTGTCGATAACAGAACCGGTTATCACCCCGCGGAACTCTTCGTATAAGCGGTGAGCGTCGGAGACGCGCTGCTGTCTCGGAAATCGCTGCAGCCAATTGGAAAAGGCGCTATAAGTGATCTCCCTGCCTTCAGGCACCCGCATAGTCTCAAGGAATTCCCTGAAGGAGAGGAAAGAAATCTCCTGGTCATCGTTTTCGTAATGGTGGGCAAAATAAATATTTCTTGAATTGTCCGCGAGATATGGGGACAAAGTCACATAAAGAATTTGGCCTCTCGCTCTTTTCATCTTTTCAAGGGTGAGCGCCGTTTTCCCGCTGCCCGCCGGGCCGATAATTATGAGCGGAGTGGTATGGTGATATAACTCCTCCTGCTCCGGGCTAAAGGAGATTACCTTATCCAGAAGGTGGAAACGTCTGCTCGAAGGATTCAAGTAGACAAGAGAAGGAAGCTTTTCCTTTTCAGTTGGCGGGGTTTCAGTCACTGGTATCTTGGATTCATCTATGTGAGCGCCTCCCAAAAACTTTGATTTGCCGTAGGCGTGATTGAGCACAACCTCCAGGATCAGGGCATAACGCACCCCTCCATATGACACAATCTTAAAAAGCAACCGGTTGCTGTCATCGAGCTTCGCCCTGTATATATCATGTTCAGCGAGCTTCTTTACCTCAGCGGAATAAAAGTCATCCTTTTCAAGAAATCCCACAATTTTTTGGTACTGGCGACCGACCTTCGATGTATCAAGATCCAAATATTCGAGAATTTTCATTTTCCAGTAGCGTTTCCTATATTCCTGCCATGTGAATATCAAATGAGTAAGCAGGTCAATAATGGTAACAAAAAAAGGATCGACTTTTAAACCATTTGGCAACAATTCCTTTGGTTGTCCAGAATCAACCGCAGAAATATTTCACTATGTGGAAAATTACTTTAAGAGCGAGTATATGAAAAATGTTTCACCCCGAAAGTGAGAGAGGTTTTCTCCCTCTAACACATAGTACTGCGCATCGCTAAAAAATCTAATGCCCGTTTACTTCCTATACAAACATGCACGACCGATTGCTTTTCATAGGGGGTAAGACTACCTTTGGAAATATGCGGGACTGCTTGCTTCCTGATCTCCTCAGTTTGATTTTATAAGGTAAATAGCTATAATTAGAATATAAAAAATACCAAGATAGGATCAGCAAACTGGAACCGGAAGAAGATTTGATAAATTTTCTCATGATATCAGGTCAAGAAAGCTGGAGTATCATTCTTAAGCGAATAAGTTGACATGGAAAGTACAAGACGACAAAAAAGATACAAGGTGGATAGCACAAACATTCGTGGTACAATCATCTTTGCCAGCTATTTGAAAATTAACGATATCAGCGTTGGTGGAATTTCCTTTACCACAGAAAAGAGATTAACAATAGGTAATGAATATGCTCTGAAACTACAGGGGAGAGATACACAGTTAACTGTCAAAGGTACTGTTATGTGGTCACTCTTGAGTGAAAGCATAGCGGACTCAATTGGTAATGTTATTCCGATATTCAAAACCGGGATACAGTTCATAGACCTTTCGACTGAGCAGGAAAACGAAATTATAAAATTTATAGAAGCTCATAAAAAAGAACCTGAAGAGAAAATAGATGTATATAGTTTGAGTGGCAATAGACTTTTTGTGAGGTTTCGATTGAAAGAGGCTGACAAAGCAACCTTACAGGAACAAGATGATTATAAGGTAAAAAACATCAGTCTCAGCGGGCTTCTCATAGAGAGTAAGCACGTATTGAAACTTGAAGATAAAATAAACATGCAAATGGCCTTACCAGATAATAAGATAATATCGTTTTTGGGAAGAGTCGTCACATGTACGATGACAAAATGTGTGGAATCAGAAAGCTACGACATTGGCATGGAATTTATAGATATAGCAGAGAAAGATGAGAAAGCCTTAAAGAACTTTATCTCGTTGCTCGGTTAGATTCCTTAATGTGCCTCCTAAAAGATTAATAATCGAATATTTTACTTCAGTGAACATTTCAAATAAGACTCTGACGGTCGATAAGTACAACTCTGAGTGTGGTAAAATGGTGGGGTGCAGGTCATGGTAACTTTTCTTCAAAAAGGTATAATTCTCTAACAAGGATTTGAGAAATAATGCAAGAACAAAAAAGTAAAAATCTCATTTATCTATCGCTAATTCTGTTTATTGCTTTTTTCCTGACTATCTTCAATATTACCCTCAATTTTATTGATATTATCAGGGACTTTTTCCATGCCTATACCAATTTCCCTGTGATGGAATTCGTTTTCAATTTCTCATATATTCTCCTGCTGTGGTTTATTCTTATTATATACCGGCGCTGGAAAATTGAATTTAACGAGAGGAAGAAAGATGAAGAAGCTCTTCTCTCCTTGAGAGCAGCGGTCAGTAATATGCAGATTGGTGTTACCGTCACCAATCCTGAGGGAAAGATCATTTATACCAATCAGGCCGATGCAGAAATGCATGGGTACAGCACTGAGGAATTAATCGGCATGGATGCCCGGATTTTCAGTCCCCAAACGAACTGGAAACCAATGTTCCAACCTGTGCGCAAGAGGTTCAAACGTGAAAGCATAAACATCAGAAAGGATGGTACAACATTTCCCGTTTATCTCATGTCAGACGTAGTTACGAATAACCGGGGAGAAATAATTGCAAAAATCACAACCTGTGAAGATATCTCCGATAGGAAAAGGAACGAAGAAACGATACGAAACCTTGCTTTTTATGATTCCCTGACAGGCCTTCCCAATCGTTCTCTCTTTATCGACCGTATGCTACAGGAACTGGCAAAAGCCAAAAGACAACGACAGATGATGGCTGTCATCTTCATTGATCTCGACCGGTTTAAGGTTATAAACGACACCCTCGGGCATGCTACAGGTGATCTGCTTTTACAGGCAGTAGCGAAACAACTAAAGGAGAGTATCCGTGAGGGTGACACGGTCAGCCGCCTTGGGGGTGATGAATTCCTTTTACTGTTCCCTGATATCACTCAGGTAAAAGATGTCTCTGTCATTGCAGAAAAGATTGTACATAAATTCTCTGAAGCATTTATGGTAAATGATAAAGAGCTTTATATTTCAGCAAGCCTTGGTATCAGTATCTTTCCGGATAATAGTGACAGTACAGAGACACTGATAAAACATGCAGATACAGCGATGTACTATGCGAAACAGCAGGGCAGAAACAATTATCAATTCTATTCTCCGAAAATTGATGCATATACAACAAAGAAACTTGAGATTGAAGCAAATCTGCGAAAAGCGATTGCGAACAATGAGCTTATGCTTTATTACCAGCCACAGGTCAGCCTTAACAGTGGGCAAATTATAGGTGCTGAAGCCCTATTGCGGTGGCAGAGTATTGGCCATGGTTTCATCTCCCCTGCCGAATTTATTCCCATAGCAGAAGAAACAGGTCTTATTCAGCCAATTGGCGAATGGATCTTTCGGACTGTTTGCAGACAAATCAAACAATGGCAGGATGCAGGTCTTCAGAAAATCCGTATATCAGTCAATGTATCAATGAATCAGTTCAGGCAGAATACCTTTATAGAAATACTGGTTGGAATATTGAAAGAAATGGATATCCAGCCTGATTGCATTGAACTTGAAATCACTGAAAGTGCGATCATGCATGATACTGGATTAACGACAACAATGCTTAATGAACTGAGATCCCTTGGTATCAAAATAGCCATTGATGATTTTGGGACAGGGTATTCATCTCTAAGTTATCTTAAATATCTTCCCATAAGCAGACTGAAACTTGATCAATCCTTTGTGCATTCTCTTGGTATTAACCCAAACGATGAGGCAATTTCCCGGGCAATTATTGCAATGGCACACAGCCTGAACCTTCAAGTGGTAGCCGAAGGTGTTGAGAATGCAGATCAATTGACGTTGTTAAAAACATATAGTTGTGATGAAGTTCAGGGATTTCTTTTCAGTAAAGCGTTGGCTGCTGATGATTTTATCAAATTTGTCGATAGTTATCATAATAAAAGTATTATAAACGATAAGGTATATAGCACGACCTCACTATAGGCTCTTCTTTACAGTCATTAATTCGATTGTTCGCTTTTCAGCACATCTTCCTAAGAATAAGCCACAAAAGATAAATACTACCGGTTTTTCTACCCCCTACCTGGGTAGGATTGCTTATTAAAATGGGTTTGACTACGATTAAGTTAAAGGATAGCTACGAGGCAAAGGACAGCGCAAAAGGAATATTCCCAAATGGAACAAAGGAAAGAGCAAAGGGTCTCAAAGCAACTATACGTTCAAATAAGCACTGAGAAAAAAGTGTTTTGGGGCTTATTGAATGATTTTTCTACGAACGGACTGTTTATTAAATGTAATCAGGATTTCCCCATGGGTGCAGCAATTGAAATTGAGATATTTATGTCTGATAAAAGCAACTCTGTTCTGAAGGGTATTGTAAGAAGGATGATAGACATGCCTGAGTCTAACAGAAAGTACGGGTTAGGAATAGAACTTATAGAAAAAGATGCAAGATATATAAGATTTGTAAAATCTGTTTCGGAAAAGCCGGCAATAGAAACGGTAAATATAGCGGGTTAGCTTGAAAAATAATCTCATGAGGATTTAAACGATGAAAGGCAAGAATAACATACCTAATAGACGAAGACATAAAAGAAAAGAGGGAATGGATACGATAGAGTATGTAATAGAGCCATTGACTACTAATGAAACATTTGATGGAGTTTTAGTGAATATCAGTGAGTCAGGGTTATGCATACTTACAAATGATCTCCTGAACAAAGGTCAGCAAATAAGAATAACGGCTAATGGTCATACAATAAATAAGTCAGCAGTCGTACGTTGGACAGAGAAATACGATGACCTCTATTACAAGGTAGGCCTGGAATTATTATAATGCTTTCATGAGGCAAGGTAGACAATTTATAAGAATATTTAAGAGCAAGGTTATACAATGACGGATATTATCAAGATTGTCGTGAGATATGCGGATTATAGAGTCGTGAAAGGTTATTCCCGTGATTTTTTCCCGAATAAATCATCATTTCACCTGGAATTAATTGCTGAGGGTGAAAAAGGGAAAATAAGAGAGATTCATATGAAAGATCTCAAATCTGTATTCTTTGTGAGAGACTTCACAGGGAACCCCTCGTATAATGAGAAGAAATCATTCCCAGATGGGCAAAGAATCAATGGACGTAAAGTAAAGGTGTCATTTAAGGATGGTGAAGTGTTAGTAGGATCAACGATGGGTTATGACCCTAAACGTGAGGGCTTTTTTCTTTTTCCACCGGATCCCCAGAGCAATAATATGAAGGTCTTTGTAGTCTTAACTGCCATAAGGAAGGTTGATTTTATTCAATGAGGATCACCGTATATTGCTCTGAGTACAATAGTGATTATTTTATCTAAAAGGCATATATGATGAAACAAGGGGCATTATTAAATAAAAGAGCGCATATGCGGCATGACCTGCAAACAGAAATACAGTATATCCTTGAAAGTCAAACGAATCAATTCTTGAAAGGAATCTTAACCGATATTTCTGATAGAGGGTTGAGTCTATATGTATTTCAGCCTCTACCGGAAGGACAGATAATTATGATAAAAAGTGACACGCAAGATTTAAATAAAAGAGCAATGGTTCGTTGGTGTCGTGAATTAGGGGATAACATTTACAGAACTGGCGTAATGTTTGTGCGATAACGAGAAGGTATTACTATGAGTATAGATACAGTATTAAATCCTGGAAAAAACTTGAAGGTTGATTATAAAAAAGCAGAAATAAAACAGAGAGAAAAAAGACAACAAAAAAGATTTATTGAACGATGTAAGGTAGAGTTTACTGTAAATGATAAAACTTATAGAGGATACACCTTAAAGATAGATTGTGCTCAAACGAGACGAAATTGAAGATCATGAATGCAATTGAAGAAAAGCAAAAACTCGGAGATAGAAGAAAGCTAAATAGGTTTAGTGATAGGCTAAAAATAAGCTTTGATGTTAATGGCATGAAATACAGGGGGCTCTCAAGCAATTTCTCTTTAAATGGTCTTTTTATAAGAACAAACCATTCGTTTCCACCCGATATCCTGCTGGACATAATAATTTATTTGCCAAATGATTTGACCTCTCATTTAAAGGGAAAAGTTGTCAGAACTTCAAATGAGACTCTTTGGGCAGTGAGCGGAAATGCAAGAGGATATGCGGAAAAGGGTATAGGAATAGAAATCATAGAAAAGGATTCTCTATATCTTCATTTTATCAGATCATTTTTATCCATTGAGGGGAGACATATTTTTAGACTATTGGCATTCACTGAACAAGGGGAAAAATATCAAAAAATAGAAGCTGAATTACAAAAAAGATGCCACCTTTTTGACGTTGTTGCAGTTGTGATAGGCGAGGAGTCAAAACAAGCCGGCTTTAGGGGTAAAGCATGGGTTGAAGCTAAAATAAAAAATAATACCGATTATGTCTTTACGCAGCCTATAGTGACATTTATGACCTCAAAAGAGAATGAACACGCGCAAAAAGGAAAGGGTAAGAGGCCGCCTGAGATCGGTACAATGCTGATGAGTTCTTCAGATAACCTCTCTCACTGGAAGCCGGGAGAAACAATAATTTTGGACGGTGGAATTGACCCATCACTGGAAGATGTTCCAATGTATGAGTTCAACTTTTTTGATTATTTAACTAAGACACCCGAATTTGCGGTTGATTTGCCAATGAGTATTAATGACTATATCTCAACTCTTTGGATAGGGTCACCTTGCCTTGATGCCAATTCTACACCTCTAAAAAACACACACTTAGAGAGAAGTATTTAATGAAGGAACAAGTAGATGAGATTTTAAAGGAACAAATGATTGAAGAAGCGGCGCAATGGCCATGAGAGAAGAGAACATTTTAGAAGAGATCATAGATTTAGGCAAAAGGCAAGGAGCACTTTCCTACAATGACATAGACAACTCCTTTTCGTCGGAATTCGTTTCCCAGGACGAGTTGGAAGATCTTCTGGGCCGCCTCCAGGATATGGGAATTAAAGTGATGGATGGTCAAAAAACCGATATTGAAGAGGAAGAGGTTCCGGAGGAACCGGAACAATATAAAAAGGCGGAAGTCCTTGTTCAGAAATATTTCCAATCGATGGGTGATATATCAGTGCTTTCAAGAAATGAAGAGACACAACTCGCAAGGAGAATAGAGGAGGGAAACAAGATTATTAAAGAAATAGTCACCGTGCTACCACTGTATAAGAAACTCCTGAGAGAATTGGACCGTAAAGCACAAAGCGGGCACTTCAGTGATCCAGAAGAAAAAACAGAGGTGGCGCTGAGGAAGTGTTTGTCAATTCTCGATACCCTTATGAGAGACATAAACATTCCAGAGAGGAATGCATGCTGTGAGACTTCGCAGGATTTAGAAAGATCAATCCCTGGAAAAGAAGCTATCAGTCTGTTGAAGCTTCATCATTTCACAGAAGAGGTTCAAGGTGTCTATAGCCGGGTTGAATCAGATGCAGGGAACAAAACCGATGAACTGAAAAAGAAATACAAGCAGATTACCATGGCAAGGAAACTTCTTTCTGAAGCAAAGGACGAATTAATAACCCGCAACCTGAGGCTTGTAATCAATATTGCGAAACATTATGTAGGCAGAGGGCTTTCCCTTCTTGACCTCATCCAGGAAGGCAATATCGGCCTCATGAAAGCGATAGATAAGTTTGACTACAGAAGAGGGTTTAAGTTCAGCACATATGCAATATGGTGGATAAGGCAGGTTATCACGAGGGCACTTATTGATCAGACAAAAACGATCAGAATCCCTGTTCATATGGTGACATTTTATAACAGGGTTAGTAATGTTTCGAAAGAACTTACTCAGGAACTGGGAAGAGAACCCCGTACAGAAGAGATTGCCAGAAGATTAAAAGTCTCCAGGAGCAGGATCGAGGACATACTCATGGCAATTCAAGACCCGATTACACTTAATACTCCGGTAGGGGATGATGAGTCCACTCTTGAGGATTTCATTAGTGACAAGAGTTCTTCTCCTTACACCGATGCAGAAAGAAGCAGGATTACTGAGCACATCATAAAGATCCTGCAGACGCTGTCGCCAAGAGAAGAAGAAGTAATAAGGATGAGATTCGGTATCGGAGTTGACAGGGACCATACCCTCGAAGAAGTAGGAAGGCATCTTTCGATCACTAACAGGAGGGTCGGGCAGATACAGACAAAAGCTCTTGCGAAACTGAAGCACCCGAAGAGGCTCAGGGCATTAAGGGTATTAAATATGTCTTAAATCTGAGAATAGAGGCATGCTGCAAACAGAAATTCACAGCCCGGTAAAGATACGATGAGGAATAACTCTTAGGCACAGCATTTTAAGGTTGTAATCAATGTATACGAAACATTCCTACATTTGGTATTGAAAAGGCACAAAGGGCAAGAGAATCTTAAACACCTTATTGATGCATGTTCCAACTGTTAATCCACATAATTTAATTCTTCTTAAAACTGCTGAGTAGTAGGTGGCATCAACAATCTATGCTCTTCGGATTTAACCGAGAGAACCAGCGCAGTCCAGTTTGAAACAAACGCTATCTATGGATTTGTGCCTTCTTCCCTTTATTCCCAGAAGAAACAAATGCCGGTTTTCAAGGGACAGTTATTTATTTCAATTTGAAAGATTCTTTATACACAAATCCCGGCGTATTTAGCACCGAATGTACTCTTCAAAGATTTTGATTTTTGCCGGGTGTTTATAAGCAGGTGAAAGTAATGCAGGATGGGAAATGAAGACTGTTTGATTTTAACGAAGGAATCTGCATCCCTAATCTTTATCTGTTGGAGAAATAGCTCTCCTGAAATCATGAAAGTTGATTTTTCTGTTTTTCTGTTGTGGAAATGGTCTCTTTTGTAATCTGATGTTTACGGGGATGCCTTTTTAAGGGCATGGAGTATCATACCTACATATTTGTTTATGGGGTTTGATCTCTGAAGATATGGTATGACCGGGCTCTTACGCATACCAATCTTTTTTGTCTCCCACAGCAGGTCTCTGTTTTCTGCGTCAGATGAAAGACCAGACTGAAATGCCTTAACAGCATCTGTTTTATTTCCTGATGCAAGGTAAGCCCTGCCGAGGTTAAGGTAAAAGGTTGGTAAAAAAATATCCTTCCCGAACGGTATTCTCTCATTCAATATTTCTATTGCCCTTGAACATGTGTCTACGCCGTATGCATAATTTTTATTGATGATGGCTTCAAGGCAACCATAATAGGAGAGGAGAAACGGGTCGTCCGGAAAATTTTTAAGGGCATGGGTCAATAGAGTAAGGGCGCCTTTATTGTTCTTCCTTTGAAGCAATGTTTTTACCTCATCAAGATAAGAAGAGGGGGTGCTCGTTGTTTTCGTGCTCACTTTCCTGAGCGTTTCAATAATCATTTCATGCTGGCTGAGAATCAATTCCCTCATTTTTTTCTCATAGTCCGGTGTGTTCAGAATATTCCGGCAGTCTATGTGTCTTGTCGATACTATCTTCCCCCCGAGGTAAACCCTTGTAGTTATTAGCTGTTCTTTAATATAGAGATCTTCTGTCAGGATTAAATACTTTTTTCCATTAATAACAACAGAGCTGGTTATCTCTTTTTGTAGGAGGGACTGGATTTTTATAGCATCCTGCTTTTTCATAATAGAATTAAATTTTAAACACGTTTTTAAAACCAATAAACATGTTGTATTGTTAAAGATTACCCTTATCAGAATAAATTTGCAATAACTGCCCATAGTGTAACTGCCCATAGTTGAAATTTAAGTTCAGGGGTATTAAAATGCAGTAGTTTTGAAAAGGGGTTCAAAAGGGTGATATATGAAATGTCCTGACTGCGGTACTGAGTTGCATGGAAAAGACAGATGCAGTAAATGCGGAAAGAAGATAGAGCTACCTCAAAAAGATGTTGAGGTCGAGTACAAGGAGTTCACGTTATCTGAATTCCTCGAAATACGAAAGAGGGCTGATGTTTCAGGAAGCGATGCAGATACTTCAACTCCTGAGGATACCAAACAACAGAAAGCATTTCATGAAACTGCAGGGAAGATTCCTCTGCCTGCTAAAGCGTCAGAAATAAAAGCAGAACAGGCAAATACAGAAAAAAAGGACAAAAAGCTTTTTCCTGCTGTAATGATCTTTCTGCTTATTGCGGCTTCTATCGCCGCTGCCTTTTTTATCATAAAATATCTGTTTCGGCCATAAGAAAGGGAGACAAAAACATGTATTCAATCTCCCAAACTGTTAAAATAAAATATGAAAAAATTTGAGGTGATACTCTTATGAAAAAAATACTTGTTATCTGCTTAACCCTTTTTTTATTCCTGACCAACTGCCAGAAGAAAGAGGAACAAAAAGCACAGACACCGTTCCCCAAAGGACCTGTTATTGTTGACAATGAAATAATGCGCTTTCAGGAATTAGTCAGGAAAGATCCGAAAAACGTGGATGCCTGGATTCAGATCGGCAATATATCCATGGACACCAAGCGTTTTCATGAGGCGATAGATTCATATCAAAAGGTGCTTGAACTGAATGATAAGAATGTAGATGTAAGGGTAGACATGGGCACTTGTTACAGAAATATTGGTAAACCCGATAAGGCAGTAGAAGAATACAGGAAGGCTATAGCGCTTAATCCCAAGCATCTGAATGCTCACAGAAACCTCGGCGTTGTGCTTGCATTTGACCTGAATAAGAAGAGTGAAGCCATTAAGGAGTTCGAGGAATACCTGAAGCTGGCCCCAAATGCGCCTGATACTGATAGTGTTAGGCAACTGGTGGCAAAGCTGAAGGCAACATAATTTTCTGATTCACCTCTTTATTTTTAAATAAGACTGTCTTTTCCCTTCCTCAAATCGCTCAACAGCATACCTGAGCATGGTTCTTGGCATGACTGCAGCGTTTTTTCCCAGGAACGTCTCTTCTTTCTGCTGGTCTCTTTTCCCTATCTCCCGCAGCATCCAGCCTACTGCCTTGTGTATAAGGTCATGCCTGTCGTGCAGTAGCAATTCAGCGATGCGAAAGGTATCATCAAACTGGTCTGTCCTTATAAAGGCAAAAGAGGAGATCATCGCTATTCTCCTTTCCCAGAGGTTTTCAGATTGTGCCAGGCGGTACAGGATTGACCTGTCCCTTGTTAACAGATAATCTCCTACAATATTTGGTGCAGAGAGGTCAACCAGATCCCAGTTGTTTATATAGTGTATATTCTTCATATACAAATTGAAGATGTTTCGTTTTCCTGTTTCGTCTGCCCTCCTGTACCTTATAATGAGGATAAGCAGGGCAATCAGCCTGTATTCGTGTATCCTGCTCAAAAGGAGTTTTCTGATGTCTGTGAAAGAAAGGTCGGTATATTTCTTTGCAATCTTTCGCTGTTCCGGGACAGGTATGCCGAGAAAAACATCCCCTTCTCCGTATTGTCCCTTTCCTGTCTTAAAAAAACCTGAGAGTATCTTTGCCTTTTCAGGGTTCCTGAGCCTCTGTATATCTTCTCTTATGTTTTTTACCACTGATTT
>Ga0209253_10002416_pt1 | contig 16546 bp, 15 predicted proteins | sample FrelakmetBRP12BR_FD_187145 | JGI IMG/M metagenome (GOLD analysis project Ga0209253, IMG submission 187145) | Freshwater lake sediment microbial communities from the University of Notre Dame, USA, for methane emissions studies - BRP12 BR (SPAdes)... | ecosystem: Environmental > Aquatic >...
CCGATCAATGCGACAGATGTGGCAACGTGCTCGATCCTGAAAAGCTGATTAACCCGAAATCAAAGGTGGATGGAACCACACCCGAGCTGCGCGAGACCGAGCATTTCTTCCTGGATCTCTCAAAGCAGGAGCCGGATGTGGTCGAATTTTTACGCAAGCGCACTTCGTATATGCGCGAGACTGTTTTGGGCGAATCTCTTCACAAGATTGAAACCGAAGGATTGAAAGCGCGCCCGATCACACGCGACCTGGATTGGGGCATCCCGGTCCCGGTGGAAGGCTGGGACGGCAAGCGCCTGTATGTCTGGTTCGAGGCCGTCATCGGCTATCTCTCGGCGGCGATCGAGTGGGCCACGCTCTGCGGCCGGCCGGAGGCCTGGAAGGATTGGTGGATCAATCCGGCCGCACGCGACCTCTACTTTATTGGCAAGGACAACATCTTCTTCCACACGGCCATGTGGCCGGCCGAGCTGATGGGCGCCGGCGAGCAGTTCCTGCAAATCTTTGCCGAGGAACAGGACAAGCTTAATTTACCCTTTGATGTCCCCGCCAATCAATTTATGAATCTGGAAGGCCGTAAGATCTCCGGTTCGGGCCATTGGGCGGTCTGGGGTTTGGATGCCCTGTCCCGCTACGACCCGGATGCCCTGCGTTACTACCTGACCATCAACATGCCGGAGAACCACGATTCCGACTGGGACTGGCATGAATTCGTCACCCGCAACAACGGCGAGCTGGTGGCCACCTGGGGCAACCTGGCAAACCGCGTGCTGGCTTTTTGCTACAAGCATTGGGATGGGCACGTGCCCGCCATTGATCCTGCATCATTGCGTCCTGCCGACCTGGAATTGCTGGCAGCTATTGAAGCCGGATTCCAATCTGTGGGTAAGGAACTGGAAGCGATCCACCTGCGGTCTGCATTGCAGGAGGCCTTCCATCTGGCGGGCGAGGTCAACAAGTACCTGGATAGCTCCGCGCCCTGGTTCGAGATCAAGACTGACAAGGAGGCTGCGGCAAAGAGCGTCTACACTGCCTTGAAGGCGATCGACTCGCTAAAGATCCTGTTCGCCCCCTTCCTGCCCTTCACGAGCGAAAAACTGAACGGTTTCTTTGGTTACGCGGCTCCGCTCTTCGGCGAACAGTCCACCGAAATTGTGCTTGACTCGCTCGGCGACCACACGGTCCTGCGCTATCGCGTAGGACGAGATTTCATCTCGTCCAATTGGAAGCCGAGTGATCTGAAACCCGGCGCGAAACTGAACCAACCCGCGCCATTGTTCAAGAAGCTGGAAGCGAGCGTGATTGAAGAGGAACGGGCTCGGCTGGGAACGTAGGCGAAGCAAACATCCGAAACCAATGCCTTCGGATGTTTACTTTAATCAGGTTTGTATTGCGGAACGCGATAAATACATTCCTCTGGGCTACCAAAGAGAAAACAAATCTTTCATAAGGTTCTTGTATATTGACAAGCGATATATCGTGTGGTATTATACCGATAGACGATATAACGTTTATCGGTATAATGATCATCGATATAAGGAGAAAGATATGGTTGAAAAGGATATTGACAAATACCTGCCCTTAAGCGAGGCAACATACTATATCTTGCTGACTCTGGTTGAACCGCTGCATGGGTACGGCGTGATGCAGAAGGTCGAATCCATCAGCGATGGCACTGTCAACGTTGGCCCGGGCACGCTTTACGGAGCTTTCACTACGCTCGAAAAAGAAAAACTTATCACGATGGTCAGGGAAGAGGAACGCCGTAAATCCTATTTGCTGACCCCCAAGGGCAGGGAAGTGCTCAAGGAGCAGATTTCCCGCCTGGAAATAATGACTCGCAACGGACAATCTGTCTTGGCACAATTGTAAAAATGGAGGCGAAAATGAACGAGATCGTAAATAAATCAAAATGGTTCTGGGCCTGGCAGGATGACAAGGAAGAAGAGTGGCTCGGAAAAATGTCCCGGCAGGGATTGCACTTGCAGCATCCGGGCGTTTTTGGCCAATACACCTTTGAACAAGGCGCGCCGAATGAATTCGCCTATCGCCTGGACTTTGTGACGATTTCAAAGAAGAACGCGGATTACTATCAGTTGTTCCAGGATGCCGGTTGGGAGCATGTTGGTGAAGTGGGTGGATGGCAGTATTGGCGCAAGGAAGTTGTAGATGGCAAAGTGCCGGAAATCTTTACTGATAACGCCTCGAAGATCCAGAAATACCAGCGCCTGATCGGTTTCATGGTCATCTTCTTCCCAATCTATGTAGTCCTCCTGACGAACTACAATAACCGTGTCAGCATGCAAAGCAGCGGTTTTATTAGTACCCTCTATGAGATCACCTTCTTTTTGTTCTTCGTGATCGTGATGGTTTTGGTCTTTGCCATGCTCAAAATCATGCAGCGGATATCTACCCTCAAGCGCAAATAAACGCCAGGGCGACCCGCAAGGTCGCCCTGATCCTTAAATATCCTGGTGGCTGTATCATTCATTTGTTCAAGTAAGACAACTACAAATTCCCGGTGACATTTCCATCTTTATCCGTGGCAAGCAATCCCTTGCTCGTGTCCAGGAGCACCAGATGATTGCCCCACGGATCGCGCACCACGCTGCAGCGCCCGATCTGGATATCAAAGGGCGCGACCACCACCGTCCCTCCCGCCTCCGCAAACTGCTGCGCCGCCTGGTCGGCCGATGCGACAGTGATGTCAACTTCCTGCTGTTCCTGCTCGGTCTGGATGACGATTTCTGCAGCGCTGCCGGGCATACGCAGACCGGCAGCATGTCCGGTGCGCCAGATCAATGGATGGCCCAACCGATCCCGGTAAAAGGACAACCCGCTTTCCAGGTCTGGTACGTACAGCCTGACGCAGTCCACCTTGTTGAAGAGGGGTGTTTGTGCGGCGGGTTCAGGCTGGATATTGTTCAACCAATCGGGCAGTTGCGCAATCAGTTCTATCATCACCTTCCTGGTGTTCTCGTGGAATATCCCGATGTTTCCATATGCCTCGCCGCCTGCGGTGCCAACCAGGTCTGTGACGCCGCGCAGGATCAGGCAATGCACCCCATTCTTATTTGCCACCCATGCAATTGCTCCGGACTCCCAGTCTGCCGCAACAGCGCCGTACTTTTTAACCAGGCCGGGGATATCGCTAGATACTATGTCGCGGTCGGCCGAGACGAGCAGGCCACGCTGGACGGGATGGGGGAGCGTGTCTGGAAGCCAGGAAACATCGAGATCGGTGGAATAATGGAAAATCGCCTCACCGGGGTCGGACATCTGCTCGATGATGTCGTAGACAATCGTTTTGGTAACCAGGATGACGGTCCCTCGTTTTATACGACCCTCGAATCCGCCGCAGGTCCCCAGGTTGACCAGCAGGTTAGGCTGCCAGCGGTCAATCACATACTGTGTCGTGGCGGCAGCTGAAATCTTACCCCAGCCGCCGTGGAAGAAGATAGCTTGCGGAGTTTGGAAATATTCGCCTGGTGGCGAGTTGCTCACTTGCGATGGGGCGAGTATCTCTTTGACCGTCTGCCATTCGGAGGTTGCCGAGACCAGTACTATGACAGGTTTATCACCCATTTTCCAGCTTTTTGTCCAGGTAATCCAGTATGAATTGCATGGCAGCCTGCGCCGAGGCCTCCTTGTTGGAACGCCGGTTGCCCTTCCAGACAAACTTGCGCGCCCAATCGCCGTCGCGTGCCGAGAACCCGATCCAGGTGGTGCCGACAGGTTTTTCCGGCAGCCCGCCGGCCGGCCCGGCGATGCCGGTGATGCTGACACCGATATCCGCGCCCATCGTCGTGCGGACGCCGCGTGCCATCTCCACAGCGGTCTCGCGGCTGACCGCGCCATGCAGCCGCAGGGTGTCCCAGGAAACGTGCACCAGGGCTACCTTGGCCTCATATGCATAGGCGACTACCCCGCCAACGAAGTAGTCTGAGGAACCAGGCACATCCGTGATATGGTCAGCCAGCAGGCCGCCGCTGCAGGATTCCGCCACGGCCAGTTTCAGGCTGCGCTCGTGCAAGAGCCTACCGATGGTGGTTTCCAATTTTTCTGCCATAATTTGCTCCCTTGCCGCGGTATTATAGCATGGTAAAAAAAAAGAAGTCCTCGCATATTTGCTGGGCTTCTGACTTGCTTAAGTGGAGATCAATATCCCATGTTGGAGATGATCTGGTTCTGAAGCTGCTGGATTATTGAGCCACCAGAAGTAAAGGTGATAATGGCAGAGACAATCGCTATTAAGATACCAATTCCAGCAAGAATCATTCCGACAATGGCTAGAGGAATACCGCAATACCAGAAGGCTGAGCCGCAAAATGGAAGGATACCAAGCACCAAAGATGCAATCGCCAGACCTTTCTTGTCACCTGCCGGAGCGGGTGCCTGAACAGGAAAGGAAACGGGCGGGGGAACGGGGGGAATCTGGTCAGACATAATTTCTCCTTTGGGGTTTGATTAAATGGATATGATACATCCAAAATCTATCATATTTGAATGATATGTTAAAGGTTTTTGTATCAGCCACATCTCCTGTCCTGCAGGCACGCCAGCCCACCAATTTAAGCAAGTAGCAGTAAAATAGTGCCCGTGGAACTATCCGAACACCTGCAAGGCATCCTTGCCACCCTGCCTGCCAAGCCCGGTTGTTACCTGATGAAGAACGCCGAGGGGACGATCATCTACGTCGGCAAAGCCGTCAGCTTGAAGAACCGCGTCCGCTCGTATTTCCATGCGGATGCCGGTCAGGATCATAAGACTCGCCGCCTGGTGCGCGAGATCGCCCATATCGAATGGATCCTGGTCGGTTCCGAACTTGAGGCACTCATCCTCGAGATGAACCTGATCAAGAAACATCGTCCCAAGTACAACGTCCGTTTGAAGGATGACAAGCGTTACCCCTATATCAAGATCCACTGGAACGAGCCGTTTCCCAAGGTCACTGTAACACGCCTGATGCAGGCTGACGGAGCCCGCTATTTTGGTCCGTATACTTCCGCCTGGGCCGTCTACCAAACCCTGGATGTGCTACGGCGGGTTTTTCCGTTCTTAACCTGCGACCGCGAGATCACCGGTCAGGACAAGCGCGCCTGTCTGTATTACGATATAAAACTATGCCTGGCGCCCTGTATAGGTGCGGTCAACCAGGTGCAGTACCGCCAGATGGTTTCAGACCTGCAGGAGTTCCTGAACGGGCACTCCGAACCGATCGTGAACCGCATTCAGAAGGAGATGGAAAAAGCTTCGGCGGAACTCCATTTCGAGCGCGCCGCGGCCCTGCGCGACCGGTTAAAGGCCATGCAGTCCATCGTCGAGCGGCAGAAGGTGGTCTTCGCGGCGGATTATAAGGATTCCGACGTCATTGCCATGGCACGCGCCGATAACGAAGCCTGCGTGCAAATATTCTTCATTCGCGGCGGCAAACTGATCGGGCGTGAATACTTCGTCCTGGAAGGCACGGAAGACAGCGCTGATAATGAAGTGATGGCCGGCTTTGTCAAGCAGTTCTATACGGAGGCAGCCAGCATTCCGGAACAGGTGATGCTGCCGCAGGCGATCGAGGAAGCCCAGATCATTGGGGAATGGCTGCGCACTCGCCGCGGCGGTGGAAAGGTGAAGATCTCCGTGCCGCGTACCGGTCAGCCGCACGAGCTGGTCCGGATGGCGGCCGAAAATGCCACCGAGACCCTCCAAGCCTTGCGGACGCAGTGGCAGGCGGATACGCACAAGCAGGAGCAGGCATTGGCGGAAATTCAATCGGCTTTCCAGCTTCCGAAACCTCCGAACCGGGTCGAATGTTTCGATATTTCGCATACCCAGGGTGTGGCAACGGTTGGCAGCATGGTCGTCTTTACGCGTGGCGTGCCGGAAAAGAAACTGTACCGGCGCTTCAATATCGAAGGTTCCGCCGGCGCACCGGATGATTTTGCCAGCATGGAGGAGGTCCTGAGGCGCAGGTTCAAACGTTGGCAGACTTCCCAGGAAGCGAACATCACTCCCGGTTCCAAGTCGGACGAATCATTTGCATTCCTGCCTGACTTGCTCATCGTGGATGGCGGCAAGGGACAACTATCGCGTGCCATGCAGGTCCTGCAGGAATATGACTTATTTGACAAAGTCCCGGTGGTGGGGCTGGCCAAGCAGGAAGAGGAGATATTCTTCCCGGATAAGCCCGATTCATTGCTATTGCCGCGTCACTCCCAAGGACTCTATCTGGTCCAGCGCATCCGGGATGAGGCCCACCGCTTTGCGATTACTGCCCACCGGACCCGTCGTTCGAAGCAGGGCATGGCCTCTGCATTGGATTCCATCCCTGGCATTGGCCCGGTCAAGCGTCGGGCTCTCTTGAAATATTTCGGTTCAGTGGATATGATAAGGAAGGCGACAGTGGTAGAATTGACCGCCGTGCCGGGCATAAACGCGGCGCTGGCTGAGAGCGTCAAGGCGAATCTGGAATAAGGGAAACCCATCGGACGTTTGGTGTTAAGGAAGAGGCAGAAAAGAATGGCAAAAGGAAAACAAAAGTTGTCTATCGCGCAGCGCCAGGCACGCACATACAGGATCATTTTCGTCGTGATATCGGTCATCATTATCCTGACGTTTGTTTTGTCGTTGGTGCGCTAGGCATTGTCCTGGTGGAGTTGGCAACTGCAGACGGATGATATAATCGTCGGGCGCGGCGGCTGGCCGCGCACATTTTCGGATTATATTCGCATAAATGGAAATGCGATGGAGTACTGTCGCACCACAGGGTTACGGGACCTATGCTTGATAAACTTGCCGGGATAGAAAACCGCTACGAAGAACTCAACCGCCTCCTGCTGGAGGTTGGTAGCGATTATCAGCGCGCCGCGGAACTGAATAAAGAGCGTCTTGACCTGGAAAGCATTGTTGAAAAATCGAAGGAATATCGCCGCGCCATGGCGCGCCTGGATGAAGCCCGTGCTGTTATTGAATCGGAGGCGGATCCGGAAATGCGCCAATTGGCCGAGTCCGAGATTGCCGACCTGGAACCCCTTGTTGCCACGCTTGAGAAAGAACTCAAGCTGATGCTTGTCCCCAAAGATCCACGTGATGATAAAAACGTTTTCGTTGAAATCCGCGCTGGAACGGGCGGAGAGGAAGCTGCCATCTTTGCCGCCGACCTCTACCGCATGTATACGCGTTATGCCGAGCATCAAAACTGGAAAGTCGAGCTGATGGGGTCAAACGCGATTGGCGTTGGGGGGTTCAAGGAGGTCATTTTTCAAGTTAAAGGAAAAGGCGCCTACTCGAAACTCAAATATGAATCGGGTGTTCATCGTGTTCAGCGTGTTCCAACCACCGAGTCGTCCGGACGCATTCATACCTCCACCGCCACAGTGGCTGTGATGGCCGAGGTGGAAGAGGTGGATGTCGAGATCCCAGAATCGGATATGAAAATCGATGTTTTTCGCTCATCCGGTGCGGGTGGTCAGAATGTACAGAAGAACGCCACCGCCATCCGCATCACCCACCTGCCGACCGGTATGGTGGTGGCTGTCCAGGACGAACGTTCACAGTTGCAGAACAAGCTGCGTGCCATGTCCATCCTGCGTGCCCGCATCTTCGAGATCGAGCAGGAGAAACGCCGTTCTGCAGTGGAAGCTGATCGTCGTTCGCAGGTGGGAACGGGCGAACGATCTGAAAAGATCCGCACGTACAACTATCCGCAAAACCGTGTCACCGACCACCGCATTAATATGTCCATTTTCAACCTGCCGGGAGTCATGCAGGGCGGCATTGACGATTTTATTGAGGAACTCTCCACCCGTGATGAATCAGATCGGCTGTCTGCCAGCGGAGTGGATGACGGCGATGAATAGGGCCGGAGGGAAGGCTGTGGGGGACATGTTGGAAGATTTGATTATTCGTTTGGAGAAAAACAGCGATACGCCAAACCTGGATGCCCAGGAACTGCTGGCGCGTGTGATGGACCGGCCGCGCTCCTGGGTGATGGCACATCCCGAAACCTGCCTGACCCGCAGCCGGATTGCTATGCTGGAGAATCTAGTCTCCCGCCTGGAAAAAGGTGAGCCGCTCCCCTATGTCCTTGGCTGCTGGGAATTCTTAGGCCTGGAGTTCGAAGTCACACCGGATGTACTCATCCCGCGCCCGGAAACGGAATTGCTGGTGGAGCGTGCCATAGCTTGGCTTGGTGGGCGGAAAATGGAAAATGGGGAATGCCGGGTATTGGATGTGGGGACAGGTTGCGGGTGCATCGCCATCTCGCTGGCGGTGAATGTCACGGGGATCCGTGTGACTGCCACGGATATTTCCCCGGCCGCGCTGGCTGTGGCACGCCGTAATGCTGGAAAATGGCATGTCTTGGATCGCATCTCTTTTCTGGAAGCGGACCTGATCCCTGATGCCCTGATAACGAACCCCTTCTTTCTGATCGTTGCCAACCCACCTTACATACCGACGAATACCTTGCACCGGCTGCCCATTTACGGGCGTGAACCGACGCTGGCATTGGATGGTGGGTCAGATGGTCTAAGCCTTATCCGCCGCATCCTGGCTAGGGCCCCTGAAGGACTCATTCCCGGAGGGTTGCTGTTGATGGAGATCGAAGCGTCTGAGGGCCCGGCGGCGCTCGCACTGGCGTGCGATCTCTTTACCGAGGCCGAGATTCACTTGCATAAGGATCTGGCCGGTCGAGACAGGATACTCGAAGTGCAGGTATGAGGACAGTTATCCTACCGGCACAGCAACCAGGGGCACTTTCGCAGGCGCTGGCGGTTTTACAGGCTGGCGGATTGGTGGCTTTTCCAACTGATACCGTCTACGGTCTCGCCGCATTGGCTTTCAATTCGAGAGCAGTAAAGAAGATATATGAAGCCAAGGATCGACCGGTGGAAAAAGCATTGCCGGTCCTGATCGCTGACCCATCTGACCTGGCAAGAGTATCCTTGGAAGTCTCGTTAGCTGCTGACAGACTGGCTGCCTGCTTTTGGCCGGGGCCATTGACTCTGACCGTTCTCAAACATCCAGATCTGCCCGAAATCGTTTCCGACATGCCTACGGTTGGAGTACGCATACCGGACCATCCATTAGCGAGATCGCTGCTACGCTCAGCCGGACCAATGGCGGTCACTTCGGCCAATCTTTCCGGCCATACCAGCCCGTCCACGGCGCTGGAAGTCTTTACACAGCTTAGCGGAAGGATCGCGTTGATCTTGGATGGTGGAAAGACACCGGGTGGAGTCCCCTCAACAGTGGTGGATTGTACCGGGGCGGAAGCTCGGATTTTGCGAGAGGGGCCTGTTTCAAGGGATCAGATCAAGTCCTGTCTGGCTGGACTTCTCTAATCTGCCTCGTAGAATCCAGTCATCTCCTGCTAAAGTTGCTGCGTATAATAACAATCATATTCTCCTCCTCTACACAAACCCCGCCGGACTTTGGGCCAGTCCTCAACGGGATTTGCGAATTTATGTGGAAAAATGAGTAATTGGGGCGAAATATTTCTAATCTGTTTTTCAGGTTCCCGTCATCCTGCTCTTAACTTGCTATATATAATGGTAATTGCATTCTCCTCTTAACACGAACCCCGCCGGGACTAGGGCCAGTCCCACAACGGGGTTTCGTGTTTATATATCTCATGAGAGCGGCCAGGTTGGCAGTACATCGATTTCCAATCCATCCAATTGACCTAGCGCGAGGCGATAATAGCCTGCTGATGCAACCATGGCGGCATTGTCAGTACAGAGCGACAGGCGAGGAATGTTGATGGGGAATTCATTCTGTTTCAGAAATGTCTCCCGCAAAGCTTTGTTGGCCGAGACGCCTCCGCCAAGGATGATCTCTTTTACACCAAATTCACGCGCTGCCAGGATGGTCTTTTGGAAGAGCACCTCCACAACTGCCTCCTGAAAACTGGCCGCCAGGTCAGCCACTGGCAGGGGCCTACCCTCCAATTTCTTAACCTCTTTCAGTACGGCAGTCTTTACTCCGCTGAACGAGAAATCCCATGTTCCTTCCAGCCAGGCGCGTGGAAATTTGAAGGCAATGGGGGAGCCTACTTCGGCAGCTTCCTGGATGGATGGCCCACCGGGATAGGGTAATCCCAGCAGCCTTGATACCTTGTCAAAAGCCTCGCCGGCGGCGTCGTCCAGCGTCGCACCCAGGCGTCGGTAGCTCAAGTGGTCTTCCATTAAGATTAGTTCAGTATGCCCGCCGGAGACCAGTAATGCCATTAATGGGAATTGCGGTTCAGGGGCGGGGTTTTCTCCGGCTTCGTACACCCAGGCCGAGTAAATATGTCCCTCCAGATGGTTCACGCCCACCAGCGGCAGGTCCGCGCCGAGGGCGATGCCCTTGGCCGCGTTCAAACCGACCACCAGCGCTCCGGCCAGCCCGGGGCCGCGTGTGGCCGCCACCGCGTCGATGTTTTCCAGCGTCAGATGGGCTTTGGCAAGAGTCTCTTCAATGACAGGCAGGATGGCCAGGACGTGCTGGCGGCTGGCTACTTCCGGATACACACCTCCATAACGGGCATGGATATCCATCTGCGAAGCGACGGTGGATGCCAGCAGGACGCGTCCGTTTTCGAGCACGGCCGCGGCTGTTTCATCGCAGGAAGTTTCAATGGCCAGGATTCGGGCGGGTTTTACATTGGTCATCGGGATGATTATAGCGTTATCCGCCCGGGCGTCAACATCCGGGCGGAGGTACTTCTACTTTCTCTAAATTATCGATTCCAAATAACGAATAACGAATTACGGATAGCGCATCACTTTTTCCACATCTTCATATCCAGTACAAAATCATAAGGATACTCTGCCAGGACTTCCATCCTCCCATCCGGGCGAACCCAATAGGTGTCTTCGATTCGCACACCCAGGCCTTTTTCAGGGTAATAAAGCCCAGGCTCGGAGGTAAAGACCACGCCGGGCTTCAGGATGTTATCATCGGTGGATGTTAGGCCCGACCAGGGACGCTCGTGAATGTTCAGTCCAACGCCATGCGCCAGTGAATGGACGTAGCCCTGCATCGGTGCCGGTGTGTTGAGCGGGCTCTGATGACCGTTTTTCTCGAATAGCTCGCAGGTCAGGCGCTGGTAATCCTTGAGCTTCGCATTCAGGTCGAATTCATCCCGCAGACGGTCGTAGACTGCCTTGACCTGGTCAAATAGATCCTGCGCTTCAGGGGTGGCGTAGCCCAGGCTCCAGGTGCGTGTGAAATCATAGAAATACCCGCCGCCCTGTTCGCATGGGTAGATATCGAAAATGATGGTCTGACCGAGGCGCAGAAGATCCCCGGGATTTCCGGCGGAGTGCGGTACACCTGCATCCCGCCCGATGGCAAAGATGGTCCCCTCGGGGTTTTCAGCACCCAGTTCGGCAATCCACAGGTTGATGCAGGATTTGACGTCAGCGATTGAAAGCGGAGTCCCGTCTTCTTTCAACAAGATTTCATCCGCCCGGACCTCCCGGCTGGTCAGGTATTGTGCGGTTCGACGGACCACCTCGGTGGTAAGCATGCCCATCCTGCGGATACGTTCCACCTCGGCAGCCTCCTTGGTCTCCATGGCCTTCATGAAGACTGAATCATTGTCGCTCTCACCGACCAGTTCAACCTCCGGCATGATTTTTTGGATTTGCATAAGAACGGCAAAAATTGATCCCACTTCGGCGTTGCCATAGATACCAACTCGGCCGCCAACACCCTGGTCGGTGAAGATGCGCTTAAAGCGGATGGCCGAAGCCAGGGTGGGATTACCGCCCGCCTCTTTCATCAATTCCTCATAGTTGTGGGTACTGTAGGTTATGATCCTCAACCCGGATTTGGCAGCCTCGTCGCGCTCCATGTCATTGCAATAGAGCACGGTCTCTCCGCCGCGCTTCTTGATCAGCGTAGCACCGCCAAAGTGTCCTCCTCCGGTCAAATAGTACATCGGAGGGTTGTGGTCGCCGTTGCCGATCACGACAATGGCGTCGAGATTCTTGGATTGCATGAGTGCATCAAGGTCGGATTTCATTTATAGGTTTCTCCTGTCCTACTGCTAGACTTGTCCCACAATTTGTATCACCTGAGCGCGCGTAAGCTTGGATTGGCCATTCTCGAGTGCTTGCAGGGTTGCTTCTGCCAGGGCCAGGGGAATGTCCACCAGATATTTGAAAGATTCCTGGGAAATTTGGGCGATGCCTGCTTTCGCCTGGTCCAAATTCTTACGGGCGTATGCGAACATGTGCTTTTCGGCCCAGCCGGACGGGAAAAAGTTTACGCCGCGCTGGTTGTCCTCTTCACGATTGCGCAGGATATTCACGGACTGCAGGCCGCGCCCAAAATGGATGGCAGCCAGACGGTCAATTTGGGAACCATCAAACCAGGTCCAGATGTCACAAATGAGCAGCCCCACCGCGCCCGCCACGCTGAAAGTATAGCTGTCAAGATCGGCTTCGGTCTGGATCAGCCAGTCTTTCTCCACCCAGTAGGCCATGCGGTCTGCCATTGCAATGGTGGCGTCCCACAGGCGTGGTGCAATGCCCTGCGGCACATGCGACAACCAGTCACTGATCCGCAGGGTCACTTCGGGCAGGATTTTCCGGTATGGCAGGAAAATGACCTCGAGCAAAGATTGGTTTGCCGGGCTGTCAGATGCGAGTTGGGCCTGCAAGGATTGGCTGAGTCCATGCAATATGGAGGCTTTGGCTCGGTTATCCAGGCTGGGGTGGTCTTCGATTTCGTCTATGGCGCGCATGCACAGATAGGCCCCCCCGATGGCTTCCCGCAACCTGTCAGGCAGGCGGGCAATCGGGATGAAAAAAGTCCGGCTGGTTCCCTTCAGTACGCGCAGCAAATCTGATTGATGAATCATATCGCTAGTAAGGTTGCGGTACCCAGGGTCAACGGTTTATCCCCGTTTGGCATACGGAATTTCCTTTTGTTCCCGCAAAGCGTTCATCAGGCCAAGCAACAGAGCTCCTTCTTCTTCAGGCATGACCGTGCGCGGGTCGAGCAGGATACGGTCGTTTTCGGTGCGGGCAATAATGGGAGGGCTTTGCCCGCGCAGACTTTCCAAAAATCTATCCGGGCTTTTTATATCCAGCGCTAGCAGGAATGTCGGCAGACTTTCCTCGGGGAGACTGCCGCCTCCGATGGTTGACATCCCGGAAATGACCTCGCCCTGGTCCAGTTTTCGTCTCCATCTTTCAACAGTCTGGCGAAGGTGTTCAGGCAACCGCGCCATCATCTGCCAGATGGGAACCTCATGGACGGCCTCATCCTTAATATAATGCAATAATGTGGCCGAAAGAGCTGCCAGGCATAGTTTATCGGCGCGCACAGCCCGCGCCAGCGGATGTTTCCTGATCTTGGCGATCAGTCCGGCCTTGCCGACCATTATGCCAGCTTGTGGACCACCGAGTAGTTTATCCCCGGAAAAACAGACCAAGTCAGTTCCGGCCGCCAGGCTTTCCTGGACCGTTGGCTCGTGGGCAATTCCAAATTGTTCAGTTTCAAGCAATGCGCCCGACCCAAGATCGTCCAGGCATGCAACGCCGCGGTTATGTGCCAGGTCGACAATATCTTTCCATTCAGGCTCCTCTGTGAAGCCGATTATCTTGAAATTCGACCGGTGCGCATGCAGAACAAGCGCGGCTGGTTCTTCGAGCGCTTCCTCATAATCAGACAGCCGGACCTTGTTGGTGCTGCCGATTTCGACCAGTTTTGCCCCGGACTGTCTCATCACATCCGGGATGCGGAACCCGCCACCAATCTCAACCAGTTGCGAGCGGGAAATAACCACCCGCCTGCGGTTTGCCAGTGCCGCAAGGGCCAGCAATACGGCTGCGGCGTTATTATTCACCACCATGGCAGCCTCGGCGCCAGTCAGACGTTGAAGCAGCATATCGGAATGAATCAGGCGGCTGCCGCGCCGGCCAGTTTGCAGGTTCATCTCCAGGTTAGAATAGCCGTGTCCGACCGCTTCCATCGCCTGGAGGGCAGTGCTGGAGAGTGGTGCGCGGCCGAGGTTTGTGTGCAGGATTACACCACTGGCATTGATAACTGACAGCAAGGTTGGGCAAGTCCAGTCTTCCAACAGGGTGGCTGCCTCGGAGAGAATGGCTTCATGGTCAGGCAGGGTTTGATCTGCGCTTGTTGAAGCGCGTGCCCGCACATCCGCCAACACGCCTCGGATGGCCTGGAGAGTCAACGGGCGGCCATACCTCGCGATGAGTTCAGCTGCCGGTTGGGTCTGGAGCAGTTTTTCAACGGAAGGGAGACCGCGCAGGTTCATGCTTCGGAGGGTGGTTTAATTTCAGCCGGGGGTTTTTCTTCGGGGAGGGCCCTGGGTTGCCAGCGAGCCTTTTCGCGCATGCGCACAAGAAACTCAATGGCGGCCAGTCCGACGGCCAGTCCGAGACCGGTCCAAAGCGTGACCAGCCGTACCTGTTGCAGCCAGGCCAGAACAACCCCATAAACGCCCACCCAGATGGCCTGACGCACAATCACGTGCGATCCGGCCGGCGGTTCGGAAGGGAAGCGGAGATTGAGGTACCATGTGACTGGCAATGCCAGGCCGGTGAGTCCGAGTGTGCCTCCGAAGAAAAGCAGCCAGCGTGCCCACACGGTGGGTGTCAATACAAAAATCGCGATGGCTGCTGCACCCCAGCCGAGTACGATCAGGCTGATGGCCGAGGCAAGGTAGGGAAGGAAGGAAGATCTGGGACGGGGTTCCATTAGGTTGAATTATACTATGTTGAGTCAAATTTTCCTGGTTAGTGGCTCTTGACAGTTGTCCAGACTTCATGATAAAGTTGCGCCGTTATTAATCCATCTTACGAAAGGAGCGCACACAGTTTTATGTTTATGATGGCATCGGTGGTTCTCTGCTGTGTGCGCCTGTGATTCGAGTTTAATCAGGTTCTTTCCTGGTTAAGAAAATCGGCCACGGGCGCACTACCTGCCCGTGGCTTTTACGTTTAAATTTCTGGCTGACGGTCTGTTGCAGCGCGCCAATGCAGCCTCCCAGACAATCTCCAGTGAAACAATCACACCGGCCACGGGTCCCCACCTGTGGCCGGTTTTGTTTTAACTTAGCAAGGAACGTTACGATGAACTATAGCAACACCTATGTACACGACCAGGGTGTCGTGGTTAAAAAGAATATTGGCACGGTCCACGTCCGGGCGGACGGCGGGATCCTGCCCTGCACCATTTCACCAAGCTTGCGCAAGGAATTGATTTACCCATTGGCCGACCCCAACTCGCTCAGCCATATTGTGCGGGAAGTGAAAATCCTCGACAAGGTTGACCCAATTGCGGTTGGGGATAGGGTTCTTTTTGTGAAAACCCCGGACGGTCGTGGCATGATCACCGAAGTGTTGCCGCGCCGCAACCGCCTGGTCCGCCGGGATCCATATCCAGGTGCGCATAAATTTGAGCAAATCGTTGTTGCGAACATGGATTATTTGATCCCGATCTTTGCCGCGGCCAGCCCGGCCCCCAAATGGGGCCTGCTTGACCGTTATCTCACTTCAGCTGAAGCGCTGGGCCTTTCCGCGCTGGTGGTGATCACCAAGCTGGATCTGGTGCGAGGCCCTGGCGTGCGGCTGGGTGATGAATTACAGACACCCATCCAGGAATATCGCCGGATTGGCTATCCGGTTCTTCTGACCAGTTCAGTTACCGGCGAAGGTTTGGAGGAACTGCGCGGCCAGCTGAAAGGCCGGCTCTCGGCTTTCGTTGGAAAATCCGGGGTTGGCAAGACGGCTCTATTGAACGCGCTTGAGCCGGGCCTAGGCCTGCGGGTCGGGCAGGTTGGAGCCGGCAAGGTCGGTAAAGGGAAACATACCACAACGTCTGCCGAGATGGTCACTACTGCCTTTGGCGCAGATATCGTGGATACACCCGGTGTGCGCGAATTCGGCCTGTGCCATATGGATGGAGACGACCTGGCCCTGTTCTTTCCGGAAATGCGCCCGCTGGTTGGGAAATGCAAATTCGGGCTGGATTGCCGCCATGATGAGGAACCCGGCTGTGCCATCCGTAAGGCGGTAGTGACTGGAACAATTAGTCCCAAGCGCTATCAAAGCTATTTGCGTTTGAAAGAGGAACTTTAATGGATGGCCAATTCTTTGATCTCGCCTCAGAAAGGCAGAGGACTCATACACGCATTCACCGGCTTCGATTGGCACGTTATGGTCGAATCCAGGCCGAGGCCGGCTTTAATTGTAAGCACTGTTATAAGCCCGTCTCTTCCGCTTCCTTCCTGAGCGGTGTCCAAAACCGCAATCACTGCCCATACTGCTTGTGGTCACGTCACCTGGATCTGTATGCGGCGGGTGACCGTCTTTCAGCCTGCAAGTCGCTCATGCAGCCGATTGGGCTGACGCTCAAAGCCACACGGAAAAGGTATGGCCCAGAACGAGGTGAGTTAATGCTCATCCATGTCTGCATGGAATGCCAGACCATTTCCATAAACCGCATCGCCGCCGATGACGATTCTGAGACGGTATTGACTGTCTTTGACGATTCGTCAGGCTTGGAGGCTGCTATGCGATCTGGAATGGAC